>ERZ791886.260-NODE-260-length-35113-cov-8.716983_pt1 | contig 35113 bp, 49 predicted proteins | sample MGYA00510158_ERZ791886 | MGnify/ENA primary metagenome ERZ791886 (study PRJEB30046, sample SAMN00792063) | human gut metagenome | study: EMG produced TPA metagenomics assembly of the A metagenome-wide association study of gut microbiota in type 2... | reverse complement strand
TGCGCTGGGCAAGGGCGAGATATTCTTCGGTTTTGCTTGGCATTTTGGCCTCCTTCTTCAGATTTTGGGGATAAAAAAAGGACCGTCAACTTTTCGCATAGTGCGACCAGTCAACGGTCTGATTTTCGGTATTCGGTTTTTGTGTTCAGTTCAACAAACGGGAAATTTTATTCCAATGCTTTTTTTAAATCCAAAACAAATTGCTTTTGCTGTTTCCTCAAATAGGATTTTACAAAAGGCTTCATAAACCACTTTTTAGGCATCACATTCTCTGTAAAATCAACTTGTGTTTTATTTCCCTTTGCCATAAAAACACCAATCCAATGTCCTGCCATATTGCTATTTTCCATGTCAAATTCCCAGCGTCTATATGGCTCAACAGCAGTGATAGAAAATGTAGTTGCATATCCGTCTTTCGTATATTCAATAAATTGTTTCTCATTAATGATTTCTGTTTTGCTTAAATCACTTCGCCATGAACTATATTTATCAACAGCAAAGACAATATCCCAAACTTTATGAATATCATTTTCAAATATTGCCTTTATGTTTGAAACTGCCATTTTTTGCCCTCCAAATCCCGATTTGCTTGTTCCATAAAATTCATTTTATTCGCCTTCAAACTTGCTGGCGGCGAACAGCATTTTATGCTGTTTGCGGACGGCAAGTCCACAGGGGATAGCCGCTTTAGCGGCGCAAGGGGGTGTAGCCACCTTGACGGAACGAAGTGACGAAACATTCCCGGTCGGGCAGTTTTCTTCTGCCGACCGGGAGTGAAGCGACCCAGGACGCACATACTCCAGATAGGAGAGTATAGAAGTGCACCCTTTAGTTCCTAAAGGGATTTTATCAGTTCGACAAACTGGAACTTGTCTTACTTCTTGTCATTGAAGTAGATGATAAAAGCACCCATTACTGCAATAGCAATGAGCAATCCAAACTCAACCCAATTACCTAAAAGTTCAAGTCCTACGACCATACCTAAATAACCAACAATCAATGTAACGATTGCTGCCAAAATCGCTTTACCCATATAATCACACTCCTTTGTCAAATTCTAATCACTCAATTTCTTTTAACCTTTCAAACAGTTTGCGATCAATTTTATAAATTCCTTGATAAGGCTGTTCAAGATAGTACTTACCCCTGTCCTCATACGCGAAGATAGTGCTTGTTCCTGTCTCAAGCCGGAAGTCAATCTTGATATAACCTTCCACTTGTGGAAAGTCTTGAACACTTTCCTTCTTAGTCGGTTCAGAACTGGAAATATCGGCGATTACTTCACTTATCCAAGTTTTGTCTGAATGATTTACTGTGTTTTCTTCAATGGTTATATCAATAGATGTGATCTCGTCGGCTTGAGGTAGCGTAATGGGCGCTGCTCTTTTTCCACACGCAACTAAAGTCAGTATACAGGTGATATACAAAAACCAAGAAAGAATTTTTTTCATGATCATATTACCTCCACAACTTCCGATTTATCAAATTGAACAGGGATGTTCAGCTCCGCTCAAACCCAAGATAGCGGGTGCCCTGAAAACTCAGCTTTCCAATGTCGCCCTCCACAAGCATTCCGTAGTCCGAACCGCTTACGGTAAGCTCCATGCGGTCGCCGCTCTCTACCTGAAAGGTCACATAATAGGTCGTGAACGTATGCGCCATCGTATCGTCTGTATGGTGGCGAGAAACTTCCGTGCGCTTTGCCACCACCGTTGCCGGAACGGTCAGCCGCGGCGAATGGTTGTTTTTATTCCATGTGCTGATATTTCCGATGATGGTGTATAGGATCATACCCAAAACCACAAGGAGCAGGATGGGAAACAGAATGCTGAACAGCATATCAAATCCAGCGTAAAACATCTTATTCCTCCAAAATTTCTTCCAGCAGGTTCTTTACATCGTCCAGAAAAGATTCTTCTCCGAGAGTGTTCACCTTGAAGAACACCGCTTGACTGCCTCCTGCGGTGATGGCAGACAGCCGGATCGGACTGTCCGCATTCTGGAACATGGTCAGCGTCAGACTCAGGCGGTTGCCGCCCATCATGCTGTACCGTTCAAATACACGGACACTGCACCGGGCACCGCCCTCTTTGAAATCACTGCCTGCCTCTAAATCTGCCGACCAACTGCTGTCCGGGATTTCATTTTCCAGCTTCCGAAGCAGCTTGTCAAAGTTTTTGTTTCGGATGGTCTTTTCAAAGATTGCCATAATGGTTCCTCCGTTCTGACAATTAAAAATCGGTCCCTTAATCTTGATACGAGCAGAGCCACGGGAAAATTGCGGAGAAATCGCTTGAAGAGAGGAATTTTGTCTGACTTGATTATAGCATATCTTTTGGAAGAACAAAATACTTTTTCATCGGGCATCAGGTAGCACTGCATGAGCCGCAGTTCGTGGATAAGCCCCAGCCGGGTGCCGGTGTTGTAGAGCATCATCAGCATGAGTTCCTCATGGTTAAAGTTCATGGGCATCCCTCGCTTTCCGGCAGACGGTGAGATTGCGCTCCGGGGCATCGCACTTTTCCCGGCGCATATCAATCCCGGCCTTATATTCCTCGGGAACGCTGTTATTCAAGAACAGCGGCAGATACAAAAGCGGGCAGAGGGGGGAAAGCCCGCCTCATAGGCAAGACGGCAGTAGTGGGCCGCCAGCTCCATATCAATATCCGGCTCATCGCTCCATGCGGCGGTCAGATAGGCCAAGGGTCGTTTCATCTGCCATTTGCAAACCTCCTTTTCATGGCATGAAAAAAGCCGGTTAGTAAACTGGCCGGGTGGAAGTGACCTCCCTTCATGGTTTTATATATGAAAACGCCGCCCGTTGTCCTGTTGGGCGGCGTTGTCCTCGTCATTTTGAATTTTTAGAATAAATCCCTCTTGCCGACTGCCAGCAAACCATTGATATATCTGCGTTTTCTGAAATCCTATAATTACACTCGGACCAAACAAAAATGATCCGACATGAAGTACGATGCAAGAGCCTGCCATTTCAAGATGGATGCAGGCCGCGTGGAACTGCTCCGCTGCGTGACGATCACTGTGCTGGAATAGGATGCACCCGGACAAAATTTGCCCGCTGCCGTGTTTTTGACATCCTTTTTATGATCCCGTTCATGACACCGCCCTACATTGCCTCCATGGGCTGAATCTTATTTATGCAGAAAAAGGGGCTTTTGCAGCAGCTGGTCCCAGCAGCCGCCGGATGCGAAAAGATCTTCTTCACACTGGGCGGTTTGGTGCTGGTGATGAGCCTGCACGTTTTTCCGTTCATGCTCACCATGCTCAAAAACGCCATGCTGAACATTCCCTCCAGTCTGGAAGAGGCAGGTGCAGTGTTCGGCGCAGGATTCGGTGCCCGGATGCGCAAGATCTTTCTGCCGCTGCTCTCCGGCAGCTATGCCATCGGTGCGCTGCTGGTGCTTGTGAAAACGCTGTCTGAATATGGCACCCCTTCTACGCTGGGCAGGCGCATCGGGTTTGAGGTGTTTACCACCGAGATCCACCTCATAGCCCCGTATCTGGTCGCTCTCCTGATCGTTGGCGGTCAGGAAAATCACGATGGTGTCCGGGTGCTGGGGCTTTATCAGCTTGCACAGCTCAAAACCGTTGCCGTCCGGCAGGTTGATGTCCAGCAGCACCAAATCAAATTCCCGCTGGCGGATAGCGTCGGCTGCGGTTCTGGCATTTAGGGCAAATGCCAGCGCCTGCGCCAAACTTCGCAACAAGATAATTGACACCGGTTTTTTTATCTACTACCACATAAAACCCCTTTACACTACCAGCGGTTTCCGTAATTTCAAATCTCTTATTTTCCATATAGATACCTCCTAACCATTCAAGAAGATCAAAGTTCTTGCTTTGCAAAAATACGATAACTGATTTGATACATCGCATAGCACCACGCTAATGCCAGAAGCGGAGAGCAACAGAGAAGAATAAACACAAGCTGATCGGTCAGTTCAATTCCTAATGTGGTAAGGAGTTGATATATTCCAAAACAAATCCCTGCCGGAATAAGGAAAGACACCACTAACAGGACACGGCCTCTTTCTGCTCCAAACTTAAATACAAGGGGAATCGACATACTACCAAAGATTAAAGCGATTACCCATGAAATCAAATCCAAAAATAAAAGTTCTCCAATCCCTACAAGGTCAAGCGTGATTTTATTTGTGATAAGGCCGCCGATAGAACCAACAACCAGTCCAAAAAGACTGCCAACAGCGCAGAAAATAGCCAGTACAATAAATTTTCCGCCCACTAATTCTTTCTTGGAAACTGGCATAATCATGGCATATCGTGTCCACTTTGAATTATCGTCAAAAGAGAAAGTTGTTACAATCATCATGCTGCACAGGATGGCGCACTCGAAGATATAGCCTTCAACACCAGAAAACGGGATAAAAGCGGCTGCAAAGGCCACAAGGATAAACAGCATGGATTTTGCATTATGGCCGATATTGAATAAATCTTTTAGAACAAGGCTTTTCATTTTGCTTGCTCTCCTTTCACATACAACAGCAGAATATCATCAATGGTGGCATCATCCACTACGGCATTTTTATATTTTTTTCTGACCTTTTCCTTGTCCGCCACCAGCACATTCCATTGATAGTCGTCCTTACGGTAGGTCAAAACTTCTTCTTTGTCGAGCTGGTCGAACAAGACAGCACCGCAACGGACAATACCATAACGGTAACGAAGTTCATCTTTTGTTTTGCAAAAAAGAACTTTGCCCTGATGAATAAAAGTAATATAGTCTGCTACTTTTTCCAGATCCGTTGTGATATGCGAGGACATCAAAATAGAATGGTTTTCATCTTGAACAAAGTCAAGAAATACATCAAGAATATCATCCCGCATCACAGGATCGAGGCCACTTGTCGCTTCATCCAAAATCAGCAGTTTAGGCTTATGGGAAAGGGCAACGGCAATGCACAGCTTCATTTTCATTCCCTTGGACAAAGATTTAATCTCTTTATCCGTAGGAAGCTGAAAGCGTTTCAGATAGTCTTGAAACAAATGCGCGTCCCATTGTTTGTAGGCAGCACCAGCAATTTTTCCCACTTTGGCCGGTGTAAGAGTTTCATAGAAATTGATACCGTCAAAGACAACGCCAATGTCCTCTTTGAGCTGTTTAGAGGACGACAATTCTTGCCCCCAAAAAGTGACAATACCATCGTCCTTACGGATCAGGTCAAGAATGGCATTGATGGTTGTGCTTTTTCCAGCTCCATTTTCGCCAATCAATCCCATGATCGTTCCTTTTGGCACCGAAAAAGAAACATGGTCTAACTTAAAATCCGTGTACTGCTTTGTCAAGTTATCGACTTGCAAAATTGCATCCATAGTTAATCCTCCTCCTGATAAAACATCGTTAGCAATTCAACCAGCTTTTCTAACGATATTCCACTTGTTCGACCAATATCAGCAGCTTCCTGTAAATGTTCTTCGGCCAATCTCTGCTGTTCTTCCTGATAAAAGTCTTTGTTTTGAGCCGATACAAAACTTCCTCGTCCTACCGTAGTTTCAATAAAACCGTCCCTTTGCAAATCTTCATACGCCTTTTGGACAGTAATGACACTTACATGAATGGACTTTGCCAACGCCCGCATAGAGGGAATCGGATCGCCAGTTTTCAGTTCACCACTCATAATCATAGCCTTTATCTGTGAAGTTATCTGCTCATAAATTGGCTTGCTCGTGTTGCTGCTTATGATGATTTCCACAATGCTCCTCCTTTGTGTTATAATGTACTTATCGTACAAGTGCATTATAACCTTGAATGTTTAATTTGTCAATATGTCGGCCGCGGAAATGAAATACTACCTAACATCAAATTTCATTACATTCTCATAATCCAACCCGAAATGTACAAGATATAGGGTGATATGAGAATGAACCAAGATGAAAGAAGGTTTGACTTTCATGGGCTCGGGCTCGCTTTGAAACAGGCCAGAGAGGAAAAGTGATTTTGGCAAAGCTACTGCTTGAAAAACCAGATGTATTGCTATTAGATGAGCCGACAAATTTTCTTGATAAAGATCATGTTTCTTCACTCAAAGATAGCTTTACAAAATACACCTCTAAGGCTACTACAATAGGTAGGGCGCAAGGTCTTATGCAGAAGCACTTTGAGACCTTGCGCCCTCTGTTATTCTACCCTAAAAATACTTTGCCAGCTGCTTCAGACCACGGCGGATACTGTCTCGGACACGGCTTGGGTCTACACCTTCTACTTCGGCAATTTCATTTACCGTCATTCCCAGATAGTATCGGGCATAAATTCGCTTTGCCTGTTTCTCCGGCAGCTTCATCACAGCGGCATAGACCTGCTCCTGAAACTGTTTTTCCTCCAGAACCATCTCCGGCGTTTGCGGCTTCAACAGCACTGTATTTTCAATGCCATTCTCGCAATCCAGAGAATACTGGGCCTTGTAGCGATACATCTTTCGCTCATACGCAGCCTCCGCACGTTCAGCTACTCGAATAGTCTCCATTACTTCCTCTGTCACATCTATAAAAAGTCTGTTGTATAAACATCAGGATAAAGTTCCCGAAGGTTAATTTTCTTCATTATGTACCTCCATTTCGATTCACGGGTGAATCGAATGGAGGCGGAGACCGACACCGGCAGACAACCGGGTCATCTCCGAAAAAATGGCAACAAAAAACGCCAGATTTCCGTGAGGGAAAACTGGCGCGCCAAGAACAGCCATTATTATACTGAATTACATGGAACGATAATGCCGATGCAATGTTATACTTGCCCGGAGGAATAGCAATGCTTTTTTTAACTGATGTAGATCATGTGAGCTTTGAAAAAGCAAACGAGACACGGCAAAATAACCTCCAATCGGCTACCGTGTCCCTGCAAGTCGTTATAGGTTTGTGTAAACGCAAAGAAACGGCGGCCTTGATTTCTCAAAACCGCCGTCAGGCTACTGTATTATGTCAGGGCGCATGGATGACCAGCCGCCGAAACAACGGTTTTTTTTTTTATTTCCGCTGTTTGGGCAGGCCCTTACAAATCAATTAACTATTGAAGATCATTGATTAGATTTTCGGCATATTCCTTGGTCATATTTCCAAGTCTGATTTGTTCATCACAATAATCTTGAACCGCAGTTAAGCGTTCTTCTTCCGTGGAGAAACTTCCTAAATTGATTTCTTGGCCCTTTTGATCAATGATCGTTGTAGTATATGTCACATCCACATCAGAATTAAGGTTATTTATAGTTATACCGAAGTTAGGATCATTTACGCCGTTAATAGTCCGTGATACTAGTGCTCCATTTTTTATTGCTTCCAATTCCTCCTCGGCTTGAGCAATGCACTGATCGACCGTTTCCTGTGTCCATTCTACCCATTCGCCTTTTACGTTCTTATATTTTACACCGATAAGGCTTTGCCATACGGGTATCTGCTCTTCTAAATATTCCTTGTATTCTTCATAAGTCCAATAAACAATATCTAGCTGGGGATATAACTCGTTATATTTTTCTTCGGAAATCCAAGTTTCCCCATTATCTACACTGTGTTCGGTGCCGTTTCCCAAATTTCTGCTATATTCTACGAATTGAGCTGTATCAGCATTTTCATGATTTACATCACTGTTGGCAAAGGCAGTTGTGGCACCAACCACCAGAACTAACGCCAACGCACAAGCGATGGTAGAAGTCTTTTTGAATTTCATAATTGCTTCAATCCTTTCTGAAATTGCATTTTTACCGAAATGGCTGTACAAAGCAGACATATCGTTTCTCCTTTCCTCCATTTTAATTAACATTAGCGCATAGGAGGAACGGTTTTTTGCACCCATCATACGGATAACCCAGGCATCGCACGACAATTCCACGTCCCGATTGGCAAGGACATACATTACCCAAGCCAGCGGATTAAACCAATGGATGCAAAGCACAGCAGCAAAGAGAAGTTTTGTAATTGCGTCAAAGCGCCGAATGTGGACATATTCATGGGTCAGTACATACTTCAACGCCGCCTGGTCATTTCGGTCAAGTTTTTTGGGTAATAGGATCACCGGATGCAGGATGCCATAGGTCAGCGGAGAAGAAATCAAATCAGAGCTTCGTGCCTCAATGGAGCGAATAATCTGGTGTGTAGTCAACCACTCGCGGATATACGGCGTATTGTCAGGGATAGACATTCTAAATTTCCGCATACTCCGCAGATAGGAGATGGAGAAGTAGAGTGCCAACAGCAAGACGCCAACTAACCAGAGTATCTCAAAGGTGGAAATGTGTTCTGTTGTAGGATTTGGAACAGCCGTACCTGCATCATAAGATGGCAAGTTCTTTCCCGGTAAGGGGGAACCTATATTTCCAGAGGGCAATTCTTGAACTATACCAGGAAAAATATCAAGGCCGATATGGATGTTGAACGGCAACGGGATGGAGAATGGCAGGAGCAACCGCAGAGCAGCAATCAACCACAAAACTAAAAAGGTTGTTTTTGGCAAACGATGGATCGCCAATGCCCGGACAACCACAATGAATAAGATCAATACTCCTCCGCCCAAGCTCATTTGAAATAGGCTCATGTGTTACCTCCTATTCCAATTCAGCCACCATCCGGCGCAGATTTTCAATTTGCTCCCTGGATAGCTTTTGATTGTCCAGCAAGGCGGCAAACAGTTTGTCGGGGGAGCCGTCAAACAGCTTGCCAATCAGCTCCTCTGCCTCCGCCTCTTGCACAACCTCTTTTGCAATCAGCGCATGGCACATGAAGTTTGGTTCGCTACGCTCAATCGCACCTTTCGCCATACATTTCTTGATGACGGTGTAGGTAGTGTTCATGTTCCAGCCGATTTCCTCTTTGAGAATATCAGAAATTTGCTTTGCAGTCTTATCGCCTTCTTTCCATAGCACATCCATGACTTTTAGCTCGGAATCAAAGAGCTTAATTGCCATATCATCAAATCCTTTCTTTGAACTATTGCAATAGTTTACGCTATAATACTATCACAATAGTTTCAAACTGTCAACACTACTCCAATAGTGCAAATGAAAACATTTTGTGAACATGAAATTATTTAGTCGGTAGTATGAAATATGTAGTCGTTCAAATAATGACACCTGAAATGTAAAATTACATTAGGTGATATTATGAAGATTGAAAGAGATGAACGACGGTTTGATTTTCACGATATAGGGCTCGCCATCAAGCGGGCAAGGGAAGCCAGCGGGATGACACAGGAGCAACTGGCCTATATTGTTGACCGGGCTCCGCGCACCATCATGTATAACGAGAATGACGGCCAGCACCCCAGCCTCAACACCTTTTATCAGATGGTGACAATGTTTGATATATCGGTAGATCAATACTTTTATCCGTCCAAAAACAAGGGGAGCGAGTGCAGAAAGTGGATTGATGCCATGCTAAATGCTCTGGACGAAAAGGAACTGAAAATCGTTGAAGCCACAATCCAAGCGATGAAAGCGGCGAAAGAAACGGAGGATGCGTAAGAAAGCGTGGCCTCCGTTTTTTCATGCCGTTTTAGGGGCTGCCGCTAAGTGGCAAGCAATGCCTCTGTGGCCACAAGTGGCACAAAGGCGGCTTGTTGGGGCTCGCCCCAAACCCGTATCTTCGGGCCAACATGGCCCGAAGTGTCAGCGTCGCTTTGCTCCTTGTTTTCATAATCTCAACGCTCCTTTTCCTGCTTTCGTCCCGGCCCGGTGTAGCCCATCAGAGTGTCAATGTTCGCCTTGATCGTGACGATCTCCTGCATATTCCGTCGCGCCTTTTGATATTCTCCATAGAGCTGTTTTTTCTTTGCTGTGAGCTTACGGCCTTCTTCCTTCAGCACATCCATTTTGGGGAGCTTTGCCCCGCCCAGCAGAGAGCGCATTTCCACTTGTGCAACCCGGTACAGTTCAAGGTCGGCTTCATGCTCCGCAAGGAATTTCCGGCTGTACTTCGTCACCTTATGCTGCTCAAAGACTGGGCGGGTTTTGGCATACTGAACCGTTGCGGCCTTTTGAAGGACCGTCCATGATTCTTCTAGAACAGATTTTTACGATCGATAAATCCCGCATGGAACGTTTTATGGGCTGCGCTGCCAAGACCGAGATGCTTCGCATCGATATGGCGTTGCTGGTCAGCCTGGCATTGAACGTTCTCACCGGGAACCGCGGCGAATAGCGTACGACCCGTGACCCGTAAGAATGAGGTGATAGCGATGGGACCGGAGGTGAGTGAGCCATGCGAAAGAGTGACCCCATTGAAGTGGAGGTGCATTACCCAAAAACCGAGGAAGGCTGGGAAGAGTTGGGCAAGCGTGTCGCAACTGCCCACGCCACCTTATACATTTCCTGCCAGTTCTTGAAGTCCTTGCCGATCAGGTCGATGTTTCCACCTGTGCATCGGTCAGCTCCCAGGTATAGCCAAAGTGGATGACACCGGCGTTGGCAATGACCACATCCAGACGACCAAAGGTCTCCCATGCCGTTGCACCTAGTAGAGGGCTTTCGTTTGATGAAAACAAACGGAACGTATTTATGAAATCCATCAACAGTTAAAGCAAAAAAGGAAGATTCTTACTTGTCGATCTGCTGTAGAAAATCACCTGAGTTTGGACAAAGTTAACAAAGTGAAAAAGAAGCCCGTTTCCTTCTTGACACTCCACAAGGAATATGGTATTGTAATATAAAATAAAATAAATTGTTCTTCGAGTGCTTGATTTGTTTGTGCCTTACAAAAAGAAAATTGTACGTGAGCAGCGTCGTTGGATTGTTACCGTTTGGCGGGCTAGACCAACTCTGCATAGCATAAGCCGAAAGTGTGTTTCAGCCTTCGGGATGTTTGCTGTGTCGAGGATGGTCTTTTTTATTGCTTTTTTTCAACCTGAGGCGGAGAAACAATGCAATATACCGTCAAAAAACCGATCAACAACAACATTCTGCGCGTGGTAGACCCCACGGGCTGTGAGCGGATCGTCCATGAGCGTGGTGAACGATGTCACCCGCTTTGTGGATAGCTGCGTGCAGGGAGCGGAATACTTTTACAACTGCCGTTTTGACCGGGATGCACTGGATTTCAGCCGCTTTACAGTGCATTTGCGTTTTTTTGCGCAGCGCGTATTTCAAGGAAAACAGGAGCAGGAAAACGATACCCACGACGAAGTGTTCCGCGCCCTGATCGCCCGTAATTGCAGCGAACACTACAAATGCGCCTGCTGCATTGCGGAGTATGTCCGCAACATCTGGCACAAGGAGCTCTCGGACGAGGAACGGGTGTTCCTTACCATTCACCTGAAGCGCATCCGGATGGGAAAGTAAGCCGCCCGCCTGCCGCACCGCCGTACCTCTGATTCTCCGCAGGCCGCGCCTGCGTGTGGATATATTTGCTGGATACGAATTTGGAAAAAGGAGAACTGAAGATGAAAGACAAGATCTTTGGCGTGCTGCAGCGCGTGGGACGCAGCTTTATGCTGCCCATTGCACTGCTGCCTGTAGCGGGCCTGCTGCTGGGTATCGGCAGCTCGTTCACCAACGAAACCATGCTGGCGGCCTATGGCCTGAACAGCGTCATCCACCCCGGTACCCTGATCTACACTATTCTGGACGTGATGAGCCAGACCGGCAGCGCCGTGTTCAACAATCTGGCCCTGCTGTTCGCCATGGGCGTAGCCATCGGCATGGCCCGCAAGGAAAAAGAGGTGGCCGCCCTGTCCGGCGCAGTGGCCTATATCATTATGAATACAGCCATTCAGGCCATGATCAATGCGGCAGGCGGCGTAGAAGCAATGCCCGCCAACTCCACCACCACCATGCTGGGCATCACGACCCTGCAAATGGGTGTGTTCGGCGGCATCGTGGTCGGTCTGGGCGTGGCGGCGCTGCACAACAAGTTCTATAAGATCGAGCTGCCGCAGGTGCTGGCCTTCTTCGGCGGCACCCGCTTCGTGCCCATCGTCAGCTCCATCGTGTATCTGGTGGTCGGCATTGCCATGTTCTATATCTGGCCGGTGGTGCAGAGCGGTATTGCCGCGCTGGGCGCACTGGTGCTGGCTTCCGGCTACGCAGGCACCTTTATTTACGGCCTGCTGGAGCGTGCGCTGATCCCCTTTGGACTGCATCATGTGTTCTATATGCCGTTCTGGCAGACCGCTGTGGGCGGCACCGCCATCATTGATGGCGTCACCGTGACCGGCGCACAGAACATCTTCTTTGCCGAGCTGGCCTCCAAGTCCACCACGGTGTTCTCGGTCAGCGCTACCCGTTTCATGGCCGGTAAGTTCCCCTTTATGATGTTCGGTCTGCCCGGCGCAGCGCTGGCGATGTACCAGTGCGCCAAGCCGGAAAAGAAAAAGGCGGCAGGCGGCCTGCTGCTGTCTGCTGCGTTGACGGCTTTCCTCACCGGCATCACCGAGCCGCTGGAATTTACCTTCATCTTTGTGGCACTGCCCATGTACGCGGTGCACTGCGTGCTGGCCGGTCTGTCCTTCATGCTGATGCACATTCTGAATGTGGGCGTGGGCATGACCTTCTCCGGCGGTCTCATCGACCTGGTGCTGTTCGGTGTGATGCAGGGCAACGCCAAGACCCACTGGGTGTGGGTGGTCGTGGTCGGTGCGGTGTATTTTGTACTGTACTACATCATTTTTCGCTTTATGATCTCCAAGTTTGACTACAAGACCCCGGGCCGCGATGATGCCGAGGAAGTCAAGCTGTACACCCGTGCGGACGTGAACGCCCGCAGCGCCGCTTCCGGCAGCACCGCCCCCGCAGGGGATGACCCGGTCAGCGCCCTGATCGTAGAAGGTCTGGGCGGCACCGCGAATCTGTCCGACGTGGACTGCTGTGCCACCCGCCTGCGCTGCACCGTCAAGGACGCGGCGCTGGTCCGGCAGGATGTGCTCAAGGCCTCCGGTGCCTCCGGCGTGATCTGCAAGGGCAACGGTGTGCAGGTGGTGTACGGCCCCAAGGTGGCCGTCATCAAGGCAAAGCTGGAAGATTATCTGGAAAATGCACCTAAGACCCCGGCGGCGACCGCAGCACCCGCCCCGGCGGCCCCCGCAGCAAAGGATACCGTGCTGTCTGCCTGCCTGAACGGCACCGTCGTCCCGCTGGCCGATGTGAAGGATGAAGCCTTTGCCAGCGGTGTACTGGGGGACGGCATTGCCATTGAGCCCGCCGATGGTGAACTGGTGGCACCTGCTGACGGTGAGATCTCCTCCACCTTTGAGACCCACCATGCCGTGGGCATGACCACGGCTGACGGTGCCGAACTGCTGATGCACATCGGCATCGACACGGTCAAGCTGGGCGGAAAGCACTTTACCTACCTTGTCAACGAGGGTGACAAGGTGAAGAAAGGCCAGCCGTTGATCCGCTTTGAACTGGAGGCCATTAAGGCCGAAGGCTATCCCGTGACCACGCCGCTCATTGTCTGCAATACGGATGACTATGCCGCTGTCGCGGCTAAAGCCAGCGGCACCGTAAAGCAGGGCGACGCGCTGCTGGAACTGAAGCGCTGAGCGTTTCTCCCAAACTGTAAGGCGGGGTTGTTATAAAAAAGGGGAGAGGGGCTGTTGCAAAATAGCCCCAACAAAAAAATGAGATAGACTTCCCCGAAAGGGGGGCCTATCTCATTTTTTGCTGTAAGCTGAAACCGTCATGAACCAACTACAATCCCCAACAAGCATTTTGCAACGCAAAATAGGCGTTTGTATAGACAGACGTACTGCTTGCCACGACAATGCGTCCTTTCAGGCGTCAATTGTTATACTCCGAACAGAACATGAAGTCCAAGCCCCGCCACACCACACAAGCACATGGTCAGGATGGGGTTCCACCTGAGCTTGCGCAACGCAAAGAACGCAACTGCAAAACTGCTGACACCGATCCAATCTACATTCCTAAATGCTTTTGCATTACCTCCGAATACTACCATAGACAGGATGGAAAGCCCTGCCCCAAAAATCAGTGCTACAATGACCGGGCGCAGGCAGGCAAGAACGCTTTGCAGCAGAGAAATATCCTTGTATTTGCGGTAGATGTATGACAGCAGTGAAACAAAGAACAGGGCGGGTGTGATACAGCCCAGAGTTGCGATAATGGCTCCGGGAGCCTGTGCAATACGCAGACCTACAAAAGTTGCTGAGTTGACCGCAATGGGACCGGGTGTCATTTCTGCAATCGTGATGAGGTCAGTAAACTCCTGCATCGTCAGCCAGCCATGTTGTTCCACCACTTGGCTCTGGATCAGCGGCATGGCCGCATAGCCGCCGCCTACGCTGAACATACCCACCTGCAAAAAGCTGAGAAAAAGCTGTAAGTAGATCATTTTGCACCACCTTTTTTCCACTGGACCAGAGCCAGCACCACGCCGAATACTGCGGCGGCAAGGATGACCACCACCACATTGACATCAAACACCGTATTTGCGACAAACGCTGCGACCATCAGGGCAATATACACCCATGAGCGGGTCTTCAGCACCTTGCCGCCGAGGTCGAATACAACATCCAGAATGACCGCCGCTACGCCGGCTTGCATTCCCTTGAGCAGCAAAGCGATGTAATGATTGGCGGCAAAGGCGTTGTAGAACACAGAAATGACAGAAAGAATGACCATAGGTGGGATGATGGTGCCCAACACTGCCACGATCATTCCAATCAAGCCTTCTACCTGCCAGCCTACCAAAATCGCAGCGTTTACTGCGATGGCGCCCGGCGAGGACTGCGCCAACGCTGTCATATCCAGCATTTCCTGTTCATCGATCCAGTGCAGCTCATCTACAAATTTTTTCTTCATAAAGGTCACGATGACAAAGCCGCCGCCGAAGGTAAAGCTGCTAATGTACAGCGTACTCAAAAACAGCTTCCAAAGCCGTGCTAACCGTGTACCGTATGTTTTATTTTCATCCATACAAGTTTTCTTCTCCTTTTTTGATTTTCGGACAACTATATTTGTTTTCTTACTATTTCAAACAGCTTTTAACTGTTACTGCTTGCGAAAGCCCGTATTTTCCGGTATCCTTGTTTTAAGAACTGCGAAGCACGGAGGGAATCTCTATGAAACATAATACATTTCTCGTCAAGCCAGCGTCCAGCCTGTGCAATCTGCGTTGCCGGTACTGCTTTTATGACGATGTTTCCAACAGCCGAGCCTGCAAAAATATGGGACTGCTTTCCCATGAAATGGCAGGAGAACTGGTTGAAAAGGCTTTTGCAGCCACAGAGGAAGGCGGCAGCGTCCATTTTCTGTTTCAGGGCGGCGAACCGACTCTTGCCGGGTTGGATTTCTTCCGGTTCTTTCTGGAAACGGAGCGTTCCATGCAGCGCAATATCTCTGTGTTCCACAGCATCCAGACCAATGGCATTTGTCTGGATGAAGAGTGGGCTTCCTTTTTCAAAGCCAACTCTTTCCTCGTAGGCCTCTCTCTGGACGGCACACAGGAGAACCATGATCTCTATCGGCTGGACGCAGCTGGGCAGGGCACATGGGATAAAGTAACTCATGCGCTTGCGCTGCTGGATGCCTACAGGGTCGAAACGAATCTGCTCTGTGTTGTAACCGGACAGCTGGCCAGAAAGCCGCAGCGAGCCTTCAAAAGCCTCTGCGAGTTGGGACAGCACAATCTGCAATTCATCCCATGTCTTGACCCACTTGATACGATTGGAGGGCAGGCATATTCTCTAACGCCGGAACTTTATGGTCGTTTTCTGTGCGGCGTCTTTGATACTTGGTATCAGCAGCTGCAACGAGGCAATTATATCAGCGTTCGCAATTTTGAGGACTATCTGCGTATCCTGCTGGGAATGCCGCCTACCTCCTGCGCTTCCTCCGGTTCCTGTGGACATTATCTTACCGTAGAAGGTGACGGAAGCCTTTATCCCTGTGACTTTTATGTTCTGGATGAGTGGAAGCTGGGAAATCTGAGCCACTGTACCGTTGAAGATGCGCTTGATTCTCCCACAAGCCAGACATTTCTGGCACAGGGCCGCAAACGCCCGGCGGAATGCGCAGCATGTGCTTATCAGCTGCTCTGTCGGGGCGGATGCAAGCGAGATTGGGATGCCTCTGGAAGCAACCGCTTTTGCGCAGCGTATAAGCAGTTCTTTGCCTATGTGCTTCCGCGCCTGCATACTGCTGCACATTTTCTGGCACAACAAAACCGATAAAGAGATTCTCCCGGAGAGCAGTACTGCCTCCGGGAGAATCTTTATTTTACCTTTTTGATCTTCCGGATGGAATGGCCATCGTAGAGGATGGGCTTCATGACATAAGTGTAGTTCCGGTCATCGCATTCGCCGGTGGAAATCATCTCCATAAGCCGCAGCGCAAGCTGACGTCCCATCTCGAAGCCTTGCTCCACGGAGCAGGTAACATCCTCCTGCCGATAAGTTTCTTCGGAATAATCAAAACAGACCAGCGAATAATCTTCGGGTACAGTCTTCCCCATTTTCTGCAGGGTTTTCATGACCAGCCGATAGATGATGTAGTTGCAGCAGACGATAGCGGTGCATTTAGGGATGCTCTTCAGAAATCTTTCAATGGAACGGACATAGCTTTCGTTGTGGGCTTCGTCCGAAATACACCACTTGATGTAATCATCGTTCAGTTCCAAACCACGATTTCGCATCGCTTCCGCCATGCCTTGAAACTTTTCTACGCTCTGGTAGTTGTCGTACACGAAGATGCCTGCAATGTGGCTGTGTCCGGCATCCATCAGGCGTCCTATCAGCTGATGGGCACATTCGATGTCATTGATCGTTACGCGGGGGCAGCGCAAGTTCCGATAGAAGTTGTTGTAGAATATCACCGGGATCTTACGTCGGTAAAGCTCCTTGTAGCAGTCAAGATTTGGGCTGAGGATGCTCGATTTGACACCATCCACGATGAAACCGTGAAAATTCTGATGTACCACAGTCTCCAGACAGCGGCGCTCGTTGCAGAACTTGTTGTCGGTCAGAAATACATGCAGATCTACCCGTTCCTGCGTCAAGACGCTGCGCACGCCCTCGATCAACCCGGAATTTGCACTGGTGTCCTGCCCCTGTAGAATAAGGCCGATCTTGTAAAGAGCACCCTCCGTGTTCAAGTCTCGTGTCATTACTTTTTCCCGGTGAAAATAGGTCCCGCTCCCTTTGATCTTATACACGATCCCTTCATTCACCAGTCGGTCAATGGCAACTCGTATCGTTTCTCGGCTGACACCCAGCTTCCGGCAGAGAGCATTTTCTGAAGGCAGACGCTGGTTCCCGGAAAATTTGTTTTCGTCAATATAAGCCAGAAGCCAGCGATATACTTGATCGGATTTTTTCTCGACAGCCGAGAGCATGGGCAAACGCTCCTTTTCAGTCGGTGATGGTGGGGCGGGTACCTTCGGCGTGCTGAATCCAGTTCAGCAAGCGCTCACGAAGCTCCGCCTTGACGTCAGCATATGCAGGGTCTGCAACAACATTGTTCAGCTGCCACGGGTCCTTCTGCATATCGTAAAGGAAGTCGTCTGCATAAACATCGGATGCCGCAGCCTCGCCGCCGTTGATGCCGGGGGCATAGACCGAATACATGTAATTTTCCGTGCGGATGCAGCGTCCGCAGCGGCTTTCCGAAATCTGTGCGTAGACCTCATTGACTCTATTATGGTTTTTCTTTTCCACAACGTCAAGCAGATTTTCACCGATCATCTTGTCACCGACATCCACGCCTGCCAGAGCCAGCAGAGTTTTAGGGATGCTTTCCGTACTGACCAGGTCGGTGATCTCCTTGCCGCCCGAGAAGGGACCGCCGCAGATGACCAGCGGAACGTGCAGGCAGCCATCGTGGCAGGAGCGCTTGTAATCATCATAGCCATTCAGGTGCGCATCACGGTTGCGGGTCTTGAAATGAGAACCATGATCGGAGGCGTAGAGGATGACCGTATTGTCATATAAGCCTTTTTCCTTCAGCTTCGCCACCAGCCTGCCGAGGTTCTCGTCGAGGCTGGCGCACTGACCCAGATAATCCGGGTATTCTTCCGCTGCATTGCCGCCCAGAGCCTTCAGGTCCTCCGGCAGAACGAAATTTGCAAATCGCTGCCGGGAACCGATGGGACCTTCGTAGTGGTTGTGGTCGTTCTGGTGGTGCGGCTCGATCTGAGATACAGTCATAAAGAAAGGCTTCTCGCCGGTGTACTGGTCGAGGTAGTCCAGTGCAAACTGGTTGATGCAGTCGGCGCGGTAGCCTTTGAAGTCGATACGGTTGTTGTTCTCGTCGAACACATAGCCGTCGTAGCCGTGAGAGGTGAACTCCAGCACGTCCGAAGCGCGCCAGTAGCCGGTGTAGCCGCCACGCAGTTCCAGAGGAACAGCAGTGATCGTGTGGTCGATGGTCGGTTTCTTTTCCAGTTCGCCGTCCGAGGCCAGATGCCACTTGCCGATGTAGGCGGTTTCGTAGCCAGCATCCTTTTCCATGTACTCGCCCAGAGTCTTGATGTTGGAGGGCAGCATCAGATTGTTGCGGAAGCAGCCGGTCTCGGTGGGGTATTTGCCGGTCTGGAACAGGGCACGGCAGGGACCACACACTGGCTGAGGAGAAAAGGCATTGTCAAACTTCACGCCTTCTGCTGCCAGTTGGTCCAGATTGGGTGTGATATTCAAAGGTTGACCAAAGCAGCCGCAGGTGTCCCAGCGCTGCTGGTCACTGAAATAGAAAATAATATTATACGCCATGGTTTTACCTCCTTTTACTGTTCCGGCTTGGCAGCTTTTGCTTCCTTCATCTTGCTGCGAAGAATGCCGAGAATGACTACCGCGATCAGAGCAATGAAGATCCAGCAGTACAGGCTGCTGACGAAAATTCTGGGGCTTCCATCCGAGATGAGCAGAGCGCGGCGGAAGTTGGTTTCCGTCATGTTGCCCAGCACCATGCCCAGCAGCACAGGGACAGCGGGCAGTTCCAGTTTGCGCATGAACCATGCCATTATGCCAAATACCAGTGCCACGCTCAGGTCAAAATAGCTGCTGTTTACCGAGTAAGCACCGGCAAAGCAGAAGATAACGATGATGGGGGTCAAAATCTGCTGCGGGATAGAAACGACCTTTGCAAACAGGCGGGTCAGGTACTTGCCCTGCAGGAACATAAAGATGTTCACGAGGATGAGACCCAGCATGATAGCATACATGATCGCACCATCGGTGGTGAACAGCGAGAGACCGGGGTTCAGGCCGTTGATCATCAGAGCAGACAGCATGATGGCCACGCAGCCGTCACCGGGGATGCCCAGCGTCAGCAGGGGGATGAGGGTCGCACCGCAGACGGCGTTGTTGGCGGATTCGGCAGCCGCCACGCCTTCCACAGAACCATGACCAAATTCTTCTGGGTGTTTAGACAGGTTTTTTGCCGTGTTGTAGGAGAACCACGAAGCTTCCGATGCTCCTGTGCCGGGTACGATGCCAACGCAGGAACCGATGATAGAACCCATCAGCACTGGGCGAAGCATCCGCTTATACTCATCTTTTGTGATCTTACCGTCGTCATTGCCGATTTTTCCGGCGTGGAGGTTCAGCTCGCTCCGCTTCAGCTCCGCCTTGCCGATGATCTCCACCAGTGCGAACAGGCCGATGAGGGTAACGGCAAGGTCGAGGCCCAGATACAGGCGGTGGACGCCGAAGGTAAAGCGGTCGTAGCTGGTCATGGGGTCTGCGCCCACGCAGGAGATGAGAAGGCCGAGGCAGGCAGCGATGATGCCCTTGACAAGGCTCTTGCCCGAGACGCCCGCGATGATGGTCATGCCGAACAGACAGACCATGAAGTACTCGGCTGTACCAAGCTGCGCCGAGATTTTGGCCACCTGCGGGCCGAGAAAGAGCAGCACCAGCGCGGAAAAGATGCCGCCGAAGGTGGAGGCATAGAGTGCAATTTTAAGTGCTGCTTTTGTGCGGCCCATCTTGGACAGCGGATTACCGTCCAGCATGGTAGCCGCCGCATGGGGTGTGCCAGGCGTGTTGATAAGGATAGCCGACACCGAGCCGCCGTATCCACCCGCACAGTAAATGCCCAACAGGAACATCATGCCAGGAATCGCACGCATGGTATAAGTGACAGGTAGGAACAGGATGATACAGAGGATAACGCTCAGACCCGGGATGGCTGCAAACACGCAGCCGATGAAGACGCCGAGATTGATCCAAATGATGTTTTCCAGGGTGAAGAGCAGCCCGGAGGCCGGGCCGATAAAATCAAACAAACCCATATTCTGCCTCCTTAGAAACTAACATTCAGCACGAAGTGGAACACGACCCAGATCAGCACCGCCATCGAGACGGTGATGGCGTAGTAGAGGGGCTTCTTGCAGCGGAAAAACAGCAGGAATGCCACCGCGCAGAATACAGCACCCACTACGAACAGGTCGGTGACCTTTGCCAGAAGATATGTGACCACCAAAATGAGGACAATGACCAGCGCCTTGGCTTCTACCAGCAGGTTGAGCGTTTTGGTTTTGATCGGGCGGTGCATCACCATATTGTACGCCTCCCGACCCACCAGAAGGGCGCTCATGACCAGCATGAGCCAGACCAGCATCGTCGGAAAGGCACGACCATTCACAACGTCCTTTTCGGAGATTTGTACCTGCTGCGGCATGATGAGCAGCAGCACAATGCCGATGACAAGAAACAGGATGCCGCAGACCAGGTCTACGGGGTACTCGATATTCTTCACCTCGAGCTTTGCGCCCCATTCATCCAGCTTTGTCTCAGTATGTTCTATCAGATTTTTCACCAGTTTCAACTCCTTTTTGAAGTGTAAAAGCAGGGGGAAAGGGATGACCCCATTCCCCCTGCTTCAGCTTTTTCGCTACGAGATTTTTATCAGCCGGCTACGATGTCCTGATACTGCTCAACGATACTCTTGACGTTTTCAATATGAGCCTTGACGTCATCTTCACTCATCGTGTCAACTTCCAGCAGCATGGTATCGTTTAACCACTTGACCATTTCCTGGTCGGCAAGGATCTTGTCGTACAGCTCCTTCAGTTCTGCAACCTTTGCGGCATCGGTACCCTTGCGCGCCATCACGAAGCAGCGATTGCGGAAGAAAGGATAGCCCTTGGAGCCAACGCCTTCAACACCTGCGAAGGGACCGTTTTCGATAGACTTGTCGTCGAATGCACAGACTACATCGACACCGCCCTGCTGGGAGGTTTCGAGGATCTGGGACTGGTGAGAAACTGCGAAATTCGTTTCGCCCTTTGCCACAGCCTGTGCGGCCTCGGCTGCAGACTGATACGGAGTCAACTTGAGCTGGTCGCCAGCACCCATTGAACCGAACAGAGCCGCTGCCAGGAAAGCTTCAGAGCCGGTAGCACCGTTGACTGCCACAGACACCGGGTTGCCAGCCTTGACATAGGCTTCCAGGTCGTTCAGATTCTTAAGGTTCAGCGAAGAATCTGCGGACAGAACGAAAACGGAAGAATACAGGTTCTCAACGAACTCGAAATCGTCATAGCTGAACTGCAGCTTGGAGGGATCCAGAGTCTCGGTAATGGCGAACAGACCTTCGCCAGCAAAAACGAGTTCCTTGTCGTTTGCCTTGGTGCTGGCTACCCAGGTGTTGACGGTAGCAGCATCGCCCTTGATGGCCTCTGCCACCAGAGTGATCTTCTTATCCGAGTAATCCGGGGACATGGCTGCAGCCTTCTGACTTACCATTGCTGCGACACCAGACGGTGCCCACGGGCAGGTGACCTTCCAGCTCTCCTGTTTGCTCCCGCAGCCGGTAAGCATCGACAAAGCAAGGACACCGGCGGTGGCCAACGCCGCAATACGTTTCTTCATCATTTTACTCTCCTTTTTTGTTTTGCCTTTTCGTGTGGGGGAGCACTCAATGGTGCTCTTGTTGTCAACAGGATAGCATTTTCGTCCATCATGAGTCAACAAATTTTCTTATTTCTTGCATAAAGTTGTACGATTTGGCCGCTAAATAGCCATTTCTGTATTTGATATGAGAAAATGTATTGTGCATATTGCTTTGCCGCAAAAGTTTCTTTTGTGCAACTTGAAATACCTGGAAAACGATCCGCTGACGGACGGAAAAGGGAGGTGCTCATTATCTGGTATTGCCTTTTTGGATGGAAAGAGGAGGGAGGACGGGCAGTACAGCATACGCTTTCTGCACTCGCTCCCTTTATTCTTGGACGGATAGAAGTATTGATCTACCGATATATCGAACATTGTCACCATCTGATAAAAGGTGTTGAGGCTGGGGTGCTGGCCATCATTCTCGTTATACATGATGGTGCGCGGAGCCCGGTCAACAATATAGGCCAGTTGCTCCTGCGTCATCCCGCTGGCCTCCCGCGCTCGCTTGATGGCGAGTCCTATATCGTGAAAATCAAATCGTCGTTCATCTCTTTCAATCTTCATAATATCACCTAATGTAATTCCACATTTCAGGCAATATTATTTGAACGAGTTTGTATTTCATACTACTGACTAATTATTTTAATGTGAATGAATGTTATTCATTGACATTTCAAAAAAGAGTGCTATACTAATTGGTGGAAAGGAGATCAAACCATGAACACCGTAAAAGAAAACTCGAAAGCTGCATTTAATCAGCAGGCCGCTACTTATGATAAAGATATTAAGGGCCAGCACGCCCGCTCTCTTTATCCCGTCCTGCTGGAAAAGCTGTCTCACATTCCGTTTCAATCTGCCCTCGATTTGGGATGCGGGACTGGTGAAATGCTAAAACTCATTTTGCAGAAAGATCCCCATAAAGAATTGTGCGGCATCGATCTATCAGAGGAAATGCTTGCTGTTGCGAAATCGAAACTCCCGGAACAAGTCAAGCTACTGTTGGGGGACAGCGAGGCACTCCCTTTCCCGGACAACGCCTTTGATGTTGTGTACTGCAACGACTCTTTTCATCATTATCCTGCACCGCAAAATGTGTTAAGAGAAGTAAACCGAGTATTGAAGCCGGGCGGCACTTTCCTGATGGGAGATTGCTGGCAACCCTTTGTAGGTCGCGTGATAATGAATTTTTATATGCGTCATAGCAAAGAGGGGGATGTGAAGATTTACTCCGAAGCAGAACTCGTTTCCATGCTTTCAGCATATTTTCATAATGTATCATGGGAGCAGGTTGGTAACACGGCTTGTATTGCTATGTGCGAAAAATGATTGATATTCACTCATTGATTTTTTAGAGTGGGCGTGCTATTATAAAAAGAAAGGAGGCTCAGACTATGCGGGTTACAAAGGAGCCGGAAGTACGCAAGCAAGAAATTTTAGATACTGCACTCAAATTGTTCGGGGAAAATGGATATGAAAAGACCTCGATTACAGATATAGCAAAAGCAATCGGTGTGGCACAAGGTCTATGCTATCGCTATTTCCCGTCTAAAGAGGCGCTGTTTGACAGCGCGATTGAACAATATGCGGATGTTCTGGTGGAGCAGTTTGTAGGCTCTGAAAAGGACAGTCAGAAAACCTTGCGGCAGATCATTGAAGATATGCCTGCCACTATGGAACAAAAGGACACAAAATACTATTCTGTTTTTCACGGAGCAGAAAATAAGAAATTTCACGATCAGCTTTCTCTCAAAGTATGCGAAAAACTGACTCCGCTTGTAGAAAAACTATTGCTTCGCGCTCGGCAAAAGGGCGAAATCCAGTTTGACGATATTCAGGCCGCTGCGATGTTCTGCGTCTATGGACAACTTGGTATCCTGTTGGCAGATGACCTGACACAAGAAGATAAATCGAAAAGGATTCGTGAATTTCTGATATTTGCACTTCATCTTTGAAAAAATCCCCCGCTTTGGGGCGGGGGATTTTCAAGGGAAAGCAAATGAATAGTTTTCATTCAAAAAGTCGCGGTAAGCGATTTATATTTTGACTTTAATGTGAATGTTGTTCATTCATCTATCGAAGAAAGGGTGTTTATTATGCCAACTAAAATTGACTTTATAGGGGGAAATACAAAGCGTTGCCTTATGGCAATGGCTCTCCCCATGATTGCCGCTATGTTTCTCAATATAATGTATAACCTTGTAGACAGTCTGTGGATTGGAAATTTGCTTGGAGAAACGGCTTATGCCGCTTTGACAAACTCTACACCTATCATTTTGATTTTGACTTCTGTTGCGATGGGAGCGACTAATGGTGTATCAATTCTAATCTCTCAGGCGATTGGCGCAAAGAACAAGGAAAAAACAGAGAGTTTGATTTCCACATCGTTCTGCGTGGCAGTAGTTTTCTCCCTCCTTGTAACTATTCTGCTTGAGGCTTTTCTTCCGGGAATTTTGAAAGCTCTGAACACCCCGGCTGAAACCTATGATATGGCATACAGCTACTTGGCGATCTATATCCTCGGATATTTGGCGGTCTACCTCTATCTTTATTTCACCGCTGTTTTGAGGAGCTTTGGCAATTCTATGTTTCAAGCCGTAGCCATGCTGGTGTCAACAATTTTGAACGCGATCCTCGATCCTATTTTTATCCACTTCATCGGATTTCACGGTGCGGCGATTGCTACCTTGCTTTCTCAAGTGATCTGTCTGGCGTTCATGTTGATTTATCTGAAAAAGAAGAAATTGTTTGAATTCAAAATCTCTGCGTTTGATAAAAATGATGTATTGACACTCATTCAAAAAGCAATTCCATCGGTTATTCAGCAGAGTATTCCGGCCATCAGCACGACTTTCCTTACTGCACTTGTTAGTACATATAGCGTCACTGCAATAGCGGCTTATGGGGTAACAGGGAAACTGGAAACCATCCTGTTTTATCCGGCGATGGCATTGAACATGGTCTTAACTACCATTATCGGACAATGTGTCGGCGGCGCACGTTATGACCGGGCCAAAGATTATTTGAAGTGTGCATTGGGGTACGGCTGTGGTCTGCTTGTAATTCTTTCTGTTTTGGTGGTCGGGTTTTCAAAGCAGCTTTCCGGCCTATTCGTCAAGAGCGATGCTGTGGCGGCTATTGTCGGAACTTATTTTCTGATTGTCAGTGTCGGGTACATTCTGAATACGGTTACAAACTGCTATCTTGGTGCCCTTAACGGTATGGGAAAACCTTCAAAGAGTATGTTCCTGATGATTTTTTATTACATTGTGGTTCGGATGCCCCTGGCCTACTTACTTTCCTATCTTGGCTTTGGACTAAATGGAATTTGGGTTGCGGTTCTGGTCAGTCATGTAGTGGCCAGTGTTGCCGCTGGCATCTCTGGAACTATTGCTATCAAAAAGCGGACAAGTACAACCTAAGTCCATTTTATTAGGCAAATGCAACTGTCCGGCGGCGGCGGTGGAAACCACAACAATGGCGGCGGCGGGGGAGATGGCAGCGGCTGCGGCTGCCTCATCGCCATTGCGGTGGTGGTCGTGCTGGTGCTCATTGCCATGGGAAGCTGAGGACATCCCCACGGCACAGGGCTGTCTTGCGTGACCCGGTCACAGAAAATCTAACTAGGAAATGTTATCATATAGTCACGGAAAACACTGACAACATTCCGATGGAGGATTTTAATATGAAAGCAAAGTTTTATATCTGTGAGCACTGTGGCAACCTGGTCACCACCATCCACAACGCAGGGGTCCCGCTGGTCTGCTGCGGCGAAAAGATGAAGGAACTGCTCCCCAACACCGTGGAAGCCAGCGGCGAAAAGCATCTGCCGGTGGCAGAGCTTTCCGGCAGCACCCTCACGGTTGCGGTGGGTGCGGTGGAGCATCCCATGGTGGATGTACACCACATCCAGTGGCTCTTTGTGGAGACCGAAAACGGCGGACAGCTCCGCTACCTCGCCCCCGGGCAGGCACCCAAGGCGGTGTTTGAGTTGGGCGGGGAAAAGCCGGTGGCGGTCTACGCTTACTGCAACCTGCATGGTCTGTGGATGACGAAACTTTAAGAAATAAACAGGCTCCTGCCAGTGGTTGACGCTTGCAGGAGCCTGTTTTTGTGTGCAGTCAATGGTTCTGGCACAGGCGTATCAGACAAAATGGAGTAAACATTGAAATACAGAGAAATCGTGGACGGCATTTTTCTTGACCGCCCCAACCGTTTTATTGCCCATGTAGATGTGAACGGTACGGTGGAAACCGTCCATGTCAAAAACACCGGGCGGTGCAGGGAGCTGCTGCTGCCCGGTGCGGCGGTGCGTCTGGAAGTGTCAGACAACCCGAAACGCAAGACAAAATACGACCTTGTGGCGGTACGCAAGCAGGAACTTGGCTGGGTCAACATGGACAGTCAGGCACCCAACAAGGTGGTAGGAGAATGGCTCTCAAAGCAGGAGTTTGACCTTGTCAGGCCGGAGTTTGCATACGGAAAATCCCGCATTGATTTTTACATGGAAAAGGGCGAACAGAAATACCTGCTGGAAGTCAAAGGCTGCACATTGGAAATGGGTGGCATCGGTTATTTCCCGGATGCACCCACCGAACGGGGCGTGAAGCACTTGCATGAGCTAGCGCGGGCACAGAGGGCAGGGTATCGGTGCGCAGTAGCCTTTGTGATCCAGATGGAAGGCGTCACCGAGGTGAGGCCGAATGTTGGCATGCAGCCGGAGTTTGGCACAGCGCTGGCCGAAGCGAAAGCTGCAGGCGTGAGCGTGCTGTTCCTGCTTTGCCATGTCGGGCGGGACAGTCTGGAAATCGTGGAGCAGCGGGAAGCGTGAAAAAGAGAGAAAATGAAAGAACACTCTATTTGTGTTTGGTGAATGCGGTCTCCATCGGCGGCGACAGCGACACCCTTGCCTGCATCACCGGCAGCATTGCCGAAGCCTTTTACGGGATGCCGCCTGAGTTGCGGCAGGAAACCTTGAAGCGTCTGCCGGAGAATCTGCGGGCGGCGTATCAACTGTTCCGGCAGAACCTCAAGCGTAAAATGTGAGACTGCCGGTGCATGGAATCTGTCCCCGGAGAGCTGTAACAGGCCCTCCGGGGGCATTTTTGTTTTTCGGTATCTTTTCTGTAGGAAAAAAGTGTGGTATACTGAGGGCGGCAAATCGGAAGTTGTGAACTTAGAATTAGAGGTGTTGAAAATGAAAATAATAATTATATTTATTGATTTACTGATGGCAACTGCTCTCTTTTTTGTTGGAAGATTTTTTACCAAATCAAGGAATACAGAAAGAAGTGTGCTGTTTTTATCAGGAGATTATACTGGATTAAATACAGAGAAAATATGCAGAGTTACTGGAAAACGGATTAAGACATGGGCAATGCTCTTTTGTCTTGGCGGTATAATTGATTTTATCAAGCCGGGCGCAGGAATAATAATAGTTTCCGCTTTTTTTAGTATCTTACTTGTCTTTCATTTGGTTGATATGACTATAAATCGAGACAAGTACCGGGTATAAATTCGCGTTTGTGGAGCGAAGCGAAACAATGAAAGCCCCAGTGGGGCTTTTAAGCGACAGAACGGTCTTGCGGCAGCAAGATGGAGGGGCTCCGCCCCGACAAGTTCCCGCTTACCACACAGGAACATCCATGAGGAGATGACCATTATGAAGGAAAACAGAAAACTATTAAAAGAAGTGCTCAAGGACATCCGGCACGACATGACTGATGAAGAAGTGCTGAATCTGCTGGCAGACAGTAAGATCTCCGTCAGCCCTGAAAGCGAAAAAGAAAAGTATACGCTGGGGCAGCGTGCAGCGGATTCCATTGCAAAATTTGCCGGAAGCTGGGCGTTTATCTTTTCCTTTACCGGTGTTCTGATCCTTTGGATGGTGGTCAACACGGTGCTGGCTGCCAAGGCGTTTGACCCGTATCCGTTTATTCTGTTGAATCTGGTGCTGTCCTGTGTGGCGGCAATTCAGGCACCGTTGATCATGATGAGCCAGAACCGTCAGGAGGAAAAAGACCGCCGCAGAGCGGAAAATGATTATAAAGTCAACCTGAAGACCGAGATCATGATCGAGGACCTGTACGATAAAGTAAACGCTATTCTTGCCAAGCAGTCCGCACTGGAAAAGCGGCTGCAAAACGATGGCAAAAATCATACAAAGCAGCAGGAAAACAACTGAATCCTGTTTTTTTTTTTTGCGCCAAAACGGGACAAGTCGGAAAGCAACCGGCACGCGATTCCATCTCCCGGTGCTGATTTTTGTCGCATTGCGGTAATGGGGGAAAGCAAAATACAAGATATTGTTGCAAAAGTATTATTTTTTCGTGAATATTAGCACTCGCATCTTGACATTGCTAATGCACGGTGCTATAACAGTGGCGTGCTCAGGAGGAAGGGCAAAAGGAGAGCCGCAAGGCTCCCCGGAAAGCCCTTCTGAATGGACGCTTCAGATTTTTTGCCCCGACCCGAACGCCGGGATTGGAGGAATGATTTATGCTTATGCCGACTGTTTTCCATGAAAACCTGTTCGATGATTTCTTCGATCCGTTCTGGAATGACGCTGCACTGGAACGTATGATGAACCGTGAGGCTCGTGATACCTTTGGTAAGCGCGGTGCAAACATGATGAAGACCGATGTCAAACAGACGGACAATGGCTACGAAGTAGCTGTTGATCTGCCGGGCTGCAAGAAGGAAGACGTTCAGATGGATCTGAACGACGGCTACCTGACCATTCAGGCAGTGCGCAGCCACAGCAACGATGAAAAGGATAAGAAGGGCCGCTATCTGCGGCGCGAATCCTTCTCCGGCACCTGCGCGCGCAGTTTCTATGTGGGCGATGTGAAGAAGGAAGACATCCACGCAAAGTTCGAGGATGGCGTCCTGCACGTCGAGCTGCCTGCTCCTCAGCAGACGAAGGCTTTGCCTGAGAACCCGAATCTGATTGCAATCGAGTAAAACGCCGGTCGTGTGCGCCAAGGCACAACGCACATAAAATGGCCCCGGAGAGCTGTAACAAGCCCTCCGGGGCCATTTTTGTTTTTCGCTATCTTTTCCGCAGGGGAAAACCATGGTATACTGAGTTCAAAGTGATAAACCAGGAGGTACACTTATGAAGTGGGGAATTTTAGCGACCGGCACCATTGCCAAAAAGTTTGCGTTTACGGTGGAACAGATGGGCGCAGAGGGGGGAGCAGCTTGTTGCCGTGGGGTCACGGCATCTGGAAAGCGCACAGGCGTTTGCACAGCAGTACGGCATCCCCCGTTGCTATGACTCCTACGAAGCCCTTGCCGCGGGTCTTTTGCGTGCGGAAACCATAGTATACGGAGAGCGACAAATCGAAATTTCGGGAGGTGTTTTTATGCCACAAATGAATAAGGGAGGAAAATTTATTTTCGGGAAATCACTTATTCGGACGGATGGAACATTGCGGATTCCACCGCAGGCAATGGAAGAATATCACATTGCAGATGAAGGAAAAGTATATCTTTTTACCGGAAGTAAGATTACCGGTGGCTTCTGCGTCACCCGGAAAGGCCTTTTGCGTCCGTCAAAACTTGGTCACATTTTGGACGATACTCCACCGTTGCTTGACTACTCAGCAGGTTCTGGCGAATTTATCAAATACAAGGGGCGTTCCTACTGCTGGGTAGAGATTTCACAGGAGGGGCAAATTCTTCTTACGAAGAAAATGATGGATTTTTTGAAGGTGAAACCCGGAATGGAGCTGCTCTCTATCCGCAGTAGCGACATCGCGTTCACGATGGGAGCTAAAGGACCGCTATTGGAAAAAGCAGAAAACTATGATGGTGAAATTCCGCTTTTTTAAGTGTAACAATTTCCAGTCTGCCGGGCAGACAGGCATCTGAAAACCACAAAAAAACGAAGGAACAGCCATGGTACTTTATTTTATGGGAACCGGCAACAGCCGGTATCTGGCACGGCGCATTGCCGAAGGGCTGGAGATGCTGCTTTACGACCTGAACGCCTGCATCAAGGCAGGGGATACTGCCCCGGTGAACCCGGTGTTCTATCGCTTCTTTGTAAAAGCGGATGCCTTCCGGGCAACGGACGCCTGCATCGGCTGCGGCAGGTGCGTGGAGCTGTGTCCTCTGAACAACGTCCATTTGAAAAACGGAAAGCCGGTCTGGGGCAAAAACTGCACCCACTGCATGGCGTGCATCTGCTATTGCCCCAAAGAGGCCATCGAGTACGGCGAAAAGAGCAAAGGCAAGCCCCGGTATCACGTTGAAGCACTGGAAAAGAAGCAGCAGGACGTATGAGGGAAAACCGACGATGGTGAAAAACAGATGAAATATTTATACTTGCATGGATTAGGACAAAAACCAGACAGTTGGGACAGAGTAATAAAAGAAACGAAGGTCTCGGACAGCAGCGTCAGCTTGAGTCTGGCAGAGATGCTGGAAGGAAAAGCGGCCACCTATGGGGAGCTGTATACTGCATTCTCAGAAGAGTGCGACAAGGAAAATGACGAAATCGTTTTATGTGGGCTCTCTCTTGGTGCTGTTCTGGCGCTTAATTATGCGATAGACCATCCGGACAAAGTAAAGGCGCTTGTGCTGATTGCGGCACAATACAAAATGCCTAAAAAATTATTGGAATTCCAGAATATGCTGTTCCGCTTTATGCCAAATGCAACGTTCAAGCAATTTGGCTTCAAAAAAGCAGATGTGATCAGCTTGTGCGGCACGATGGCAGAATTGGATTTCAGAGATTCATTGTGTAAGGTGTCTTGTCCTGTATTGATCGTTTGTGGGGAAAAGGACAACGCAAATAAAAAAGACTCAAAGGAACTTGCCGGTTATTTGAGTGATTCCCACTTCCATGAACTTCTGAAAGCGGGTCATGAAGCAAACACAGAAGCTCCGGAGGAATTGGCAGCAGTGTTACAGGAATTTTATGAGAATTTCGAATAAACTACGATTCATCAAAGAAAGAGGACTGTAAAATGAACATCGAAGAACGGGCGGCACAGGCTGCCGCATGGAAAGCTGCTGGACAGTGCAACTGTGCACAGGCGGTGCTGAAGGCATTTGAGGACAAGCTGCCGGTGGATGCCGACACCCTGATGAAGCTGGGCGCAGGCTATGCCGCCGGCATGGGCTGCATGGAGAGCACCTGCGGCGCACTGATCGGCGCTGTGATGGTGGCGGGCATCGTCACCGACGGCAAGGGCACACCCCGCATTTCCAAGGAGCTGCTGCAAAACTTTCAGGAAAAGTGCGGTGCTACCATCTGCAAGGACCTGAAGGGGATAGAGAACGGCGCACCGCTGTGCCCGTGCCCGGAGTGCGTCCGCAACGCTGTTCTGGCACTGGGCGAGGTGCTGGGAGAGTAAGCAGAAGTTACGCTCTATTATAATATACGAATTTAGTTTATTTGAATCAAAGCAAAAAGCTCAAAAAGGAGAGATTATTCATGGTTTTATTGGTTGTAGATGCACAGAATGGTATCGTGGATGAACGCTTATATGAGTTCAGAAAGTTTGTTGGTAATATCAAAAAGCTGATTGGAGCAGCTCGAGAACAAGGCATAGAAGTTATTTATGTACAGCATGATGATGGACCTGATACCGGATTCTCTATCGGGGATGATGAGTTTGAGGTTTATTCCGAGTTTCAACCGATGCCTGATGAAAAACGGTTTATCAAGTCCGTATGCAGTGCGTTCAAAAAAGAGAGTGGTCTGCTTGAGTATCTGACTGCAAAGGAAGAAAAAGACGTGATGATTTGTGGCATTATGACTGATTTCTGTATCAATGCCACGGTAGAGGCTGGTTTTGAGCATGGCTTACACATGATTGTTCCTGCCTATGCAAATTCTACGCAGGACAATGAGTACATGACCAGGGAACAGGCTTACCATTACTATAATGAATTTCTCTGGCCTGAACGATATGCGGACTGCGTACCAATGGACAGGGCGTTGGAATTACTCAAAAAATGATATAGCGCAAACGGTCTTTGCTGAATACCTTTGTTACCGAAATACATTACATAAACTTCAAGATTATGTTGCAGTAAATTCAATAAATCAGTATCACGGCAAGATTTACCGGGCATGATGAAAAGTCTCAAATCGTCTCATAAGCCCCGTTTTTAAGCGTTTTTTGTGCTTCAGTCTCAAATTTACCAAAGATTTACCAATATTTCTGGAGAGCCAGACTTGCGATTCTAATACCAGAACAAGGAGATCAATACTATGACTGAGATGAAGAAACACATTTATGATGAGAGCAATGGCCTTTGGTATGAACGCATTGGCGATTATTATATTCCGGTTCTTACCTTGTCCTCTGAGGAACAGTGCCCCATTGAAAAGTATGGACGGATGCACCGGGAATATTTAAGAGAAGTCCACCCAGCCAGATTGAACACATTGACCTTGACTGGGGAGTTATGGACATATCTTGCAGACCTGAACGAGCAGGCACAGGAACGGCTAGACACCATCATGGAGCAGATGAAAGCTGCCGAGGGCGTAACCGAGGAATTAAAGTGTACCCATCAAATGGAATGGGTGCGGAGGTGCAATAATATCCACAATCGGGCAGAAGAAATTATTTTGCATGAGATGATTTATGCATAACGGTATGGTAGAATGATTATGACAAATAAGAATTGATGGAGGGATATATTATGATAGGCTTTAGTATAATGATGTGGTTCTGTTCTGCTCTTCTCATATTTGTTAGTTTTTCTCTATTAAAAGGAAATTATTCTTCTGTTCATGGCAAAGTATTTGAAACCACAAACGACAGAAAAGGATATGCAAAAGCATTAGGAAAGCCTGTTTTATTGATAGGAATTTGTCTTTTGTTCTCTGGAGTGATTGCAGTTATATTACCGAAAGATTATGCTATTTCTATTGCAGTTATATTTATATTATTTATAGCTGTTATTTGTAGTATATGGCTGTATAAGATTCAAAAAAGATTTTCGTAAATCCCAGTTTATCGTTCTGATTTTCAACTGAATAACCACAGTAAAAACCGCTGCTACATGGAAGCTAACAAACCATGCAACAGCGGTTTTTCTTTACCGTTTTTTTAGCTGGTGCAGGATATTAGAACTACGAAAAAGTAAAATGGACATGGCGGCATCCTCCTGTTACCGCCGTACCAGATTTCAATGTATAGAATCATTTTTGTGTCTTAAACGCAATGAAGCGGCGGTCTTGATTTCTCAAAACCGCCGCAGAACATGTGGAATAAGAGCACAAAACCAACCTACCCGGCAACGGTTTTTTTCTTTCCCCGTCGGGGGTAGGCACATATACTATACTTAATTCTATTTTCTATTTCTCGACACTAATAACTCTCTGTGCCCACTCACGATAAAATGCTTCTTCATGTGATACGAGCAATACAGTACCCGCAAAATCCATAAGAGCTGATTTCAATGCTTCCTTTGCCTGAACATCCAGATGATTTGTGGGTTCGTCCATAATTAAAAAATTGCAGGGAATCAGTGTTAGCAAACACATTTTTACTTTCGCCTGCTCACCTCCACTTAATGTTCCAATCGCTTGCATTGCGTGCTTACTGGAAATTCCACACCGGGCTAAATGTTTGCGAACATCTTTTATGACCATATCAGGATGGACATTGGAAACAATTTGAATTGGTGTCTGTTCAGGTTCGTCCCATATTAAGTCCTGCTCAAAATATCCAAGAGTAACTTGATCGGAAAATTTGAAATGACCTTGCATGGACGGGATTTGTCCAATTAATGTCTTGAGCAAAGTAGATTTCCCAATTCCATTAAAGCCAGTGATAACAACTTTTTGCCCGCCTTTTATGCTAAAATCAATATCTGATAGAACTTGATAGTGATAACCAACTGCCAGATGTTTGACCAGCAGATGCTCCGTATTTGTCAGCGGTAAAACAGAAAAATGAAAATGAGGAATAATCTCTTTCTGTTCCAAAGCCTCCATTTTGTCCATTCGATCAAGCTGTTTTTGTCGCCCTCTCGCCATTTTTGCTTTTCGTCCAGCAATATTTTTCCTAATAAACTCCTCTGTTTTTTTGATCTCCTTTTGTTGCGCTGAGTATTGACGAATGTAATCTTCCCGCAGCAGTGTCTTTTTTTGCAGAAATTCAGAATAAGTGCCATAATACTTTGTTATTGTGTCATTATCTATATCGCAGATACGATTTGCGATTTTATCCAAAAAGTCAAAATCATGGGAAACAACTAAAAAAGCATTTTCCAAAGAGGATAGGTATTCCGCCAGCCATGCAACATGATCTTTATCAAGAAAATTTGTCGGCTCATCTAATAGCAATACATCTGGTTTTTCAAGCAGTAGCTTTGCCAAAATCACTTTTGCTCGCTGGCCGCCACTCATTTCAATGATAGGGCGGTCAAGACCAATCGCAAGCAGCCCCAGCCCATTTGCAACGCGCTCGATCGCAGTATCAATGGAATAGAAGTCATGTGTTTCAAGCTGCTCTTGATAGTAGGCAGCAAGTTCCAGATTTTTCATATCTCCATCGGCGGCCTTTTCATATAGCTGCATAACTTGTGTTTCTATTTCAAACAGCTTTGCAAAGGCTGATTTCAAAAACTCTTTCATGGTAAGCGTATGGTCGATTTCTGCATACTGATCCAAATAGCCAATCGTAATATTTGGCTGCCAGATAATCCGTCCGCTATCAGGTATGATCTGCTCTGTACAAATTTTAATCAGGGTACTTTTGCCGGTTCCGTTTTGTCCCACAATCCCGATGTGTTCCCCTTTATTCAGTGTGAATCCTGCATTTTTGTAAAGCAAGTTTTCACCAAAAGAATGTGTTAATCCTGTAATTTCTAATAAACTCATTTTCAAAAACCCTTTCTTATGTATTCTGAAAAAAGAAAAAGGCAGAAAGCAAAGATACACAACGGTATCTGCCTTCTGCCTTTGACATAGTAACGCAAAAACAAAAGGCTATGGACAAAACATTGCCCATAGCCTCGTACACATTATAATTGCACGGAAAGCCAACACCCTAAAACGGGTACACTACTCCCTTGGCTTCCCGATGAAATCTAAATGCGCTTTTTATACGCTATACTCTGCACAATGTTTCATCGGAATGGATTGTACAGAGCTGATTTTCTTTTTACGCTGATCTGTTAAATGAAAGTTCATATCTTGCTCCCCTTTGGAGATATATCTTTATATAGGATAGCACAAACATTCTTCTTTGTCAATCTTATGAAATAATATATCATGTAAATTAAATTTTATATCTGATTTTTGATTATCCGCATAAACACTATACTTTCAAACAT
>ERZ791886.251-NODE-251-length-35677-cov-3.178429_pt1 | contig 35677 bp, 29 predicted proteins | sample MGYA00510158_ERZ791886 | MGnify/ENA primary metagenome ERZ791886 (study PRJEB30046, sample SAMN00792063) | human gut metagenome | study: EMG produced TPA metagenomics assembly of the A metagenome-wide association study of gut microbiota in type 2... | reverse complement strand
TGAAGAAACAATAAAATATGTTGTTAATGTGTCAGGAGAGGACGGAGAAGAACAGACCTATTATATTTTCCCATTGTCTCCGGATGTAATAAATGCGCCTGCAATTTCTGGTGTTTACTATCAGAAACTGACGGTGGAAGGGGTATCTGCTGACAAATTGGATAACAAGCCTGCGGTTCAGGAAATCACAGATGAAACTGATGATATGACTACCGAGGTAATGTCAGCAAAAACATTTTATTACAACCCGCATTTTGCCAAAACCGTGGAAACTACAGATAAAGCACCGGATAATATATCAACTGTTTACCTGAGAACAGCAAGACAGCTTTATCATATGAGCTTGTACTATCCAGAGTATGCTTCTCAGTTCAAAATCAATACTTCTTTCACTCAGGAGCTGGATATTAATTACAAGACTTATGACTGGAAAAATTTCGGCGGTGGTACAACAATTACAGTGCAGCGCCCTATCGGAATGGCAGAGAATGGAGAATTGACTGCTTTTGCTGCTGCTTATAAAGGCGGATATCATAAAATATACGGAATCAGCTTTGCCGGAAACAGTTCTGCAATTGGCTTTATTGGAGAAAACAAGGGCAGTATACAGAACGTATTTCTTGTATCCGATTGGACAAGTACTACATTTACGGATGATAATGTAGTGGATAATCCATATTTAAGCTACACCGGAACCATTGGAAGCGGACGCAAAATTTATATGGGAACTCTGGCCGGCATTAACAGTGGAACCATTCAGAACTGTGCTGTCTGTGGTTACAGTATGGGACCGGACGGCATTGTATATGTACAGAGAAACGGAAGCCTGTACATGGGAGGTCTGACTGGAAGCAACCAGGGAAATATTTTCAACTGTGAAGTGGATGCGCCGGTACTCAATGCCAGCGTACTTTACGGAAGCGCATACCTGGGTGGATTTGCAGGTGAAAATATTGGTTCCGGTCTTATTCGAAACAGCTATGCCATCGGAAATGTTACAATTGAATATTCAAAAGGTGCAACATGTACAATCAGTGGCTTTACTGCAAATAATACAGGTATATTAAGATCTGACTATTGTGCTGTGGCATTAGCCGCAACTGGAACTCCGAATACTTACGGATTTGCGCCGAAAGCTGGTGGAGTGGTTTCTTCTGAATGCTATTACCTCAGCGGTGGAGCATTTCAGTATCTTGGAGATATGTTTTCCTTTGACAGCGACCAGGGTGCCGGATCAGCTCTCACGTATGACAAGATGAAAGATAAGAAAAATGATTCTACAGCCGAGTATCATACTGAAACAAGTGGAGAAAATTATCCTTTTGTGGCGGTGGTAAGTGATGGAAATGGAAACAAAGTACATTATGGAAACTGGCAGATACCAGTCAGCCTGGGCAGCATTGGTGTTATTTACTGGGAACATGAGGTAGGTGGAGCAAATGAGGGATATCATTTCTCCTATATCGGTTATAAGCCAAATGGGGAAAACTCCATATCAGCTTTGGACAGAGCACAGGACAGCACTTTGTGTACACGTCATGACGATGGCGGAAGAATTACAGAATATGGATATGGTTATTATTATTCATCATCAACTGGCGGAACAAATAAACCTGAAATGGTTTCACCAGGTGCTGAAGGTACAAGTGGAATTGGCGGCGGTTTCCAGACTGGCAACCAAAACGAAACTGCATCAAATGAACTGACTTCACAATTAGAAGGCGTGACGGTTATTGCCTATACCACGGCTCCTTCCATAGACAATGGCAGTGAGGAATTTTCATCTGCAGATTATTCTTCCTACATGACAATGACCGCTGACGACAGAACTGCAAATGGCATCTGGCAGTTTGATTATAATGGACAGAGATATACCTTTACCATCAATCCGTTTTTTGCAAATGCTATGCAGTACGGAAGCACGAACATTGCTCCAATTACGTCTCCTGCATCTGCTCAATCCGCTGCTATAGCTGTATATGATGAGGGTGGTGTTGAAGTTTCAGGTGCTACAAGCGAGGTAATGCCAGGCGCGAGCAAAAAAGAGTATGAAATCCGGTCAGCAGATCAGCTGCAGTATTTGAACTGGAATTGTGAGACAAAAAATATTGTAACAACATTGAATGAGTCAAAGGATGTTAAACATGTAGATGGATATACATATTTAGGCTATATGACAGGAAAGAATGACCCGGTAAGTGCAGATTACAACTGGATTCAAAGTCATGATGTAGACGCGAATATGACATCTGCACCAGATGGCGGAAATGTTTTCTTTACACAGATTGGTTCTATGTATGATGAGAATGGTGTGCAGGATACTTCAGATGCACAGGCTCATATGTCTTACTTTAATGGGAATTATGACGGGAATACATATTATATCAAAAATATTGAAATTAACAGTAAAAATACCGTTGTTGGTTTGTTTGGAAATATTATAGGCGCAAAGGTAAATAATGTTATTTTGTATTCGGATAAAGGAAATTATATTCAGCGAAGGAGTGATAGTGAGAAAAGTTGGCACGCAATGGGAGGTATGTGTGGACTTGCAGCAGTAGGAAAGGGGAAATCATCCGATGATGTAAAAATATCAAATTGTACAGTATCTGGTTACACAATTCGGGACAACACCACAAAAGGTGCATGGGGTGATACAAGCATTGGTGGAATGTTCGGAATGAGTACAATGGATTTAAGTAAATGTACTGCAGTTAATGATATTGTAGTAAACACAATATTTTCCGGACGAATGGAATCAGTTAGAGTTGGTGGCCTGGTTGGAAGTATGCGAGGCTATATTACAAATTGTTATACAGGTGGAAAAATAATCTGTACCAAAGAATGCATCGATAATGTTTCGAAAAATTATCAGGGAAGCAGGCTGATGCTGGCTGGAATATCGGGTGGTATTTACATAAAAAACAAAGGAAATTTGTTAACCTTGTTAGGTGATTCAATTCTTGGAGTTAAAGACTACAAGGATGACACAAATGGAAATAATAAAAAATGTGAAAGCCCAGCTACTGTTATCAGGAATTGTTATACTTATGTAGAGATGCCAAATGATCCAGCTTATATTGATAAAATTACATCTATTGAACCAATTGGCAGTAATGGTGAAACTCATGATGAAAAGAGCGATAATTACCATGTTAAAATAGAAATTTCCAATTGCTATTATTATGAAGATAATATCCCAAAATCTATACAAAAAAATTATAAAATTAAAGAGATATGGGGTGCTAATTCAAATGCAGATTGGAACAACATTGATTCTACAGCCATTCCTCTCAACTGGGCAGAAATGGCAGGGGAGGTAGATGTAGATTCTACAATTGGCGGCGAAGCAAATGGACAGAAGGTACAAGGTAATTTTGTTACTCTCCTGAATACTCCAAGCAATGCTGACGAGGTTCCAGCTACTTTCGCTACAGTTACCAAAAAAGAAAACGACCAGAACGTAGACGGTAAATACTCCTTCCCAGGCAACCGCACCGACCTGGAGGGTGAGAACTATCCGTTCCCAACGATTCTGACACAGAAAACCAAGCGTGGAACCAGCGTAAATGTTCACTACGGTGCATGGCCGTTGGAGGGTATTTTCTGGCGAGAAAGCCGCGCGACCATGGATATTTTCGAAGACATGGATTTGGAGAAGATAGATGACAGCAATCAGCCAAGGGCATTGAAAACATTCTATCTGGACAGTAACCTGGTTGGTGATGACAGTCTTGGTGAAAAGCTGACTCTGAATAATGGATTCACAGTGGAATACAGTAATGGAGATGATAAAGATGACACTGCGACAGCGGCAGTTTCACAGCAGTCCGACTGGTCAGATGGAGTCTCTGAAGGCGTTGAGATTTCAGATGACACAGAAACATTTGTATCCGCCAGTGAAGCAGGCGACAATGTACAGACTGAAACCCAGACCTCTGATCAAAAAGATTATATTGCGCAAATTGTAAAGTTGGAGTACTCTGAAGCAGAGAACTGCTACGTTGCTAAAGTTGAGGCCCTGAAAACAGGAACCACGGTTATTACTGTGAGAGCAACAGTACGCAAGACTGTAGATAATCAGGAAATAGAACTGGAATACCAGGCCTCTTTCACGTTGACAGTAACAGCGGATCTTACGGTATACTCTGACTCCGCAGAAATAAAAGGGGAACTTCACCAGACATCAGATAAAATCACGCTTTATGCAGTGCCTACATCACAGGCACTTAGTGTAAAGGAAGCTGGTTCCTCCGGAAGCACAGCAGTAGTGGGTGCGGATGGTTTTTCATCAGATGGCAGTGGAGTGGTAATTGAAGAGGATGCGGCACAAAGTGAAGAAAGCGGTATTTCAATGGAATCTCTGGAAGCCGACGTGGAGACAGAAAATCTGGATGATGTAGGTGGATTTGAAGCTGGCGAAGAATACGCAGATATGGTTACGGAATCAGAAGAAGCAGGCTCCTATGGCAGCAGCGATTTTGAATCTGCGCCAGAATCCAATTCGGAAAACAGTGCGGCTGAATATTTTGAGTCAGATCCCGAAACTGCTTCTGGCTTCGAAGTGGAAATCAGTGAAGGACAGAATGTCCAGACCTCAGGTGACCAGAAAATTGCAGTCTATGCAGATACAGCACCATCAAAGAACTTTGCGTCAATGATGACCTGGACTATAACAGAAGATCCGGTTGGTGCGGTTACTGTATCAGAAATATCAGACAATCAATTTACTGTAACCATTGAGTCTCTTGTTCCGGCAACACTTACTGTGAAAGGAACCTACACGTATAAAGGCGTAGAATATACCAGCTACACCTGGATAAATGTGATAGGATTAGAGAGTGGGCAGACGGTATCCACAGATCCTTCTGACTCAGAAACAGGAGCTGACTGGTCTGGCAGCAGTGCAGACAGTGCGAACTATAGTTCGGATGCTGCATCGGGCTGGGAAGACCAGAATAACGATACAATAGACATTATACCAAATGAATCCGCGGATGATTTTTCCGAAGATGATGGCAGCTGGGAAAGCGGAGACAGTGGATTTTAAGAGAAAGGAGGTATCTGAAATGCTGAGAGAAAAAATAAGAAAGAAATTAAAATCAGAACAGGGTACCTCTATCTTCTTTGGGCTGTTACTTTTCCTGGTGGCATCTATTCTGAGTGTGGTAATGCTGGAAGGTGCAGTGACTACTGTGAAAACAGTGGCATCAGACCGGGAGTCGGAGCAGAATCAATTGAGCTGTACCAGTGCGGCACAGGTGCTAAGAGATTCTATTATTAATATAAAGCTGTCCGCAATGGTTACAGTAAAAAAAGATACAACGGGTGCAAATATAAAGACAAACAAAAACTGGAATTCATCTGAAGTTCTCAACTCTTCTTTGGCGACGCCGACAGATTTTGCCGATCTGATACAAGGTTATCTGAAGGAATTGGATGATCAAAATAAAAATGTTGCAGCAACAGAAAAAATGGATACTCTTACCAAAAAGCTGACATTATCAACTTCAGGATCAGGATCTGAAACGGCGGTTACTCAATTCAATGACCTGGAAAACGTAAATGCAGAATTTACCATTAAGCGTATGAAAAGCACTGACGATACGAAAGCAAATGAAGTTACCTATGATATTACTGTAAGGTTAAGTACTGGTAATGGAAGTGATTCCAGTCGGGTGATACTTAGCTTAACTGGAAAAGTAAAGCAAACCGGCCAGTCGGTGACAACGGATGATAGCACTAAAGTTACCATTGAAGCTACCACGTATGAATACACCTGGGAAGCAAAAGACATTTTTTACGGTGACACAGAACGTACTTTGGGAGATTCACAATGAAAGAATCAGGATTAAGATTAAAAAAGAAACTGCAAAGTAAAGCCGGTGAAACAATTGCAGAGACTCTTGTTACCATGATCATTTTGTCCCTTGCAGTGCTGATGCTGGCAGGAGCGGTTGTGACAACTGCGCGTGTAAACAAGCAGGCGGACAATACAGATACCTCTTTTCAGACAAGACAAACAGGAGCTGAGGTAAGCACAGGAACTGATTCTACGAAAGTGATCCTTTCAGAAGAGAATGCCACTGGAGGTGCCGGCGGTGCATCAAGTGCGGAAATTCCGGTGCAGGTATATCAGTCCCAGGCAAACAGTCGGGAAAAGAGTTATATTTATTATAAGACAAAGTAAATTTTAAAATTTCACAGAAAACCCGAGAGCTGTGGCGCGAAATTATGAGAATGTATAGTTTCTGTGCATTGGGAAGTATGTTTCTGTGAACAGAGCAAACAGAAACACATTTACAGGAGAAAGGCATGAAAAATACAGCGAAGATCAAATTGAAAAACCGAATACGAAAACTGCTGTCTGACAAACGAGGCTTTTCTCTTGGAGAGCTGCTGGCGGCGACCGTTATCCTGTTGCTTGCAAGTCAGGTTATGACGCAGGGAATGGCTTTTGCCACCCGGATGTATAATGAATCTTTGACCAGATCCCACGCAAAGCAGCTATGTTCCACCTTAACGAATGTAATTGAAAAAGAACTTCGATATACAACAAGCGTTAATGCAGACAGTGATGGAACGGTACTTAAGTATTTCAGTCCGACTTACGGAAAAACAGAAAGTGCTTTTGCAGCTATAGATGAAAATGAAAATAAAATTGATGGAACAGCAGGGGGCGAAATAGCGGTTCAATTAACCGCAGAGGATGGTTCCCTGTACTGGCAGAAACTGATTTCTTCTGCCAGTTACAGTTCCTTTGACCTGAAAGCAACAATTCAAAGTGTGAAACTGGAAGGAACTACCTTCCATGTAATTCTTGAAATCACAGATAAAGATGGCAAAAAGATTGTTACAAACAAATTCGATGTGATAGCAGTAAACGATATAAAATTAAACCAATTATAAAAAAGAAAATAAGACTAATTGCAACTATTCAGCTGGTACTGTTTTATGAAACATGTAACTGTAAAGGCCCTGAACAGCTGCAACAAATTTGTTATAGATAGATTTAAACATGAATCACATACTGAATATAAACACAAAGGAGAGACCCCCACATGGCATACAAACGTCTTGGTGACCTGCTGATCGCGGCGGGGACGATTACACCGGAAGAACTGGATATGGGACTGCAGAGGCAGAAGGAGACCAAGGAACGACTTGGAGCGGCTTTGATCTCAGCGGGAATCATCACAGAGGCAGAGCTGATCGAGGCACTTCGTCTTCAGCTGGGTATTGAATACATAGATCTTTCGAAAACCACTATTCCTATTTCCATGGCACAGGTTGTTCCGAAAAACATTGCGAAACAGTTCCAGGTAGTGCCGGTCCGCATGGAGCGGGACGAGCTTTATCTGGCCATGAGCGACCCTATGAACTTCTATGCGATCGAGGAAGTTAAGAAAGCAGTCCGTAAAAAGATTGTTCCGATGATTGCTACCACAGAGGGCGTGGAGCATGCCATCCTGGTCCTTTACGGAAACGAAGGCGCTGCAAGGGCTATTGAGGCCATGAAGCGTGAGGCTCCGATCGAAGAGGACAATGGCGAAGAAGCGCAGTTTACAGGAAACATCCTCAACGACAACATCAACGATGCACCAACCATCCGTCTGGTAAACTCCATTATCGAGCGTGCCATTCTGGAGCGTGCCAGTGATATCCACATTGAGCCAAAGGAAAAAGAGCTTCAGGTGCGCATGCGTATTGACGGTGTGCTTCGCAAGATTCTGACGATCCCCAAGAACCTTCAGAACTCCGTTATTTCCCGCTTGAAAATCATGAGTGGAATGGATATTGCAGAACGCCGTGTTCCACAGGATGGACGATTCAATGTTAAGAATAAGAAGCGTGAGTTTGATCTTCGTGTAAACTCCCTTCCTACTGTATATGGAGAAAAAATCGTAGCCCGTCTTTTGGACAAAAGAGCCGGCTATCTTACTCCGGATTCCATCGGTCTTATGGGTGATAACCTGAAGAAATACCAGCGGGCTATCCACTGTACCAGCGGTGTTATTCTGATCGCCGGACCTACCGGAAGTGGTAAATCCTCCACCATGAACACTATGATTTCCCAGTTAAATACAGAGGAAGTCAATGTAGTAACCCTGGAGGATCCGGTTGAGTACAATATTGACGGAGTAAACCAGGTGCAGATCAATGAGAAAACAGGCATGGATTTTGCCAATGGTCTTCGTGCCATCCTTCGTCAGGACCCGGACATCATTGCCGTCGGAGAGATTCGAGACGGTGAGACCGCCCAGATCAGTATGCGTGCCGCAATCACCGGACACGTTGTGCTTTCCACAATCCATACCAACGATGCTGTGGGAACGATCGAACGTCTGGAGGATATCGGCGTTGAGCCGTACCTGATCGCCACTGCTCTCCGCGCTGTTATTTCCCAGCGACTGGTCCGCCGGATCTGCCCCAAGTGTAAAAAGAGCTATGAGGCGACTGATGAGGAAGTAAGACGCCTTGGCCTCAGTACGGAGCATAAACATATTTTCTACCGTGGCGAAGGCTGCGCAGACTGCTTTAATACAGGATACCGCGGACGAATCGGTGTATTTGAGATTCTGGAAATTACCCCGGAAATCCGCCCCCTCATTTCCCAGCAGGCCGGACGCCCTGCCATCGAACAGGAACTGGCCAGTGCCCACAGCGAGTTCAAGACACTGCGTGAAAATGCCATTCAGCTGGTGGAAGAGGGAATTACCACTGCCGAGGAAGTGCAGCGAGTCATTTACGAAACCGGGGATATGAAGAAAGCAGAAGAGGAGTAATCCATTTAGTTAACTAAATTGCTATTTAATGCGTTGAAGTTTCAGTTAATACACATTGTCCAAATGCGTCCGCATTGAAGAACTTTTATCTCGCTAAAATACAGAAAGTCAGGAGACCAAAATCATGTACAACATAGAAGATCTAACCGAACAAGCCCGCCGCAGCGGCGCATCCGACATCCATCTGGTATGTGGCCTGCCGCCGAAATACCGTCTGGATGGCCAGCTGGAGAACATGGCAGAGGAACGCCTTTCAGAAAAAGACTGCGATATTCTTTGCCAGGATCTGGCGAAAGACGCTATGTACGAAAAACTGGAATATACCGGAGAACTTGATTTTTCCCGTGAAATAAGAGGAATCCGCTGCAGATGCCATGTATTCAAACAGCAGGGCAAAGTCTCCGCAGCCATCCGTCTGCTCAGCGAATCCATTCCAAGACTGGACTCCCTGGGGCTTCCCCCCTCTGCGCTGGAATTCACCAGCCTCCACAAGGGAATCGTCCTGGTAACCGGTGAGACTGGTTCTGGTAAATCCACCACTCTGGCAGCCATGCTGGACGAAATCAATCACACCAGAAAAAATCACATTGTAACTCTGGAAGATCCGATTGAGTATGTATACACCCCGGATCTCTGTGTCATCAACCAGCGTGAGGTTGGCAAAGACACTGCAAGCTTTTCAGAAGGTCTTCGTGCCAGTCTGCGAGAGGACCCTGACGTAATCCTTATCGGTGAAATGCGAGACAAGGATACCATCGAAACTGCGATCACAGCAGCTGAGACCGGACACCTTGTATTCGGAACCCTGCACACAGGCAGTGCTTCCGACGCTATTGACCGTATGGTACAGGTTTTCCCGGAAGGAATGCAGAACCAGATCCGTCTGCAGCTTTCCATGACCCTGATGGCTGTTATTTCCCAGCAGCTTGTGAAGAAAAAAACAGGCGGCCGTGTGCTGGCAAGTGAGGTTATGGTTGTAACCGACGGTATCCGAAACATGATCCGCGGTGGAAACACCCCTCAAATCGCCAACGCCATTGCCACAAGTGCGGCAATCGGCGGACAGACCATGGACCAGTCGCTGGTAAGCCTGGTACGTTCCAGACAGATCGACAAGGCTGTAGCTGTGGAGTATAGTCATGACCAGGCTTATGTGAAGAAGAATGCATAAAGGACTTTAGATGCATATATATTATTTTTCAGTGTTTCGGAAAGTGAAAATTTGAATTTGAAAAAGCACTTTACTGCATATTGATTAGCTAAAGTGAAAATTTGAATTTGAAAAAAGCACTTCACTGCATATTGATCAGCTGTGAAGTGATTTAAAGGCTGCGTGGCATAAAAACTGCGCAAGAAAGGTGGACAACAATTGGCAACCTACAAATACACAGCCATCTCCAAAGACGGAGTAAAGGTCTCTGGCGTGGTAGAGGGCTTCAATGAGTTTGACGCGGTTGACCGCATCAAGCAGGACTGCGATATTGTTCTGAAGCTTACAGAGGTGGAAGAGAAGAAGCCCGGGCTTCTCAGCATGGAAATCGGCGGCAACCGCCTGAACGCCAAAGCTTTTTCCCTGATGTGCGCCCAGTTTTCCATTATCCTCCAGTCCGGAATCCCCATCGGCCGTACCGTCCGGCTGATCGGAGACAAAATGACAGACAAAAAGCTGAAAGGCATTCTGAAAAAAGTGGCAGAGGATGTTGAGGCAGGACGAAGCGTGGCAACCAGCTTCCAGGAGCGTGGCGGAAAGTTGCTTCCGGCAGTTTTCATCGAGACCATCCGCGCCGGAGAGGAATCCGGTAACCTGCCCAAAGCTTTTGAGACCATGTACCAGCATTATGACAAGCAGGTGAAAATGCGTGCAAAAGTGCGAAATGCCTTGATTTATCCGGTTTTCGTCCTTGCACTTGCAGTAGTGGTAGTAATCGTTCTGATGGTGAAGGTTGTACCTACCTTTATGGACATTTTTGCATCCTATGATGCAGAACTGCCGCTGATCACACAGTCCCTGATCCTGATATCCAACTTTTTCCGGAAATATATTTTCCTGATCATAGTTGTGTTCGCTGCCATCGCCCTTATCTTCAAGCTTTACGCCAATACGGAAAAGGGCAGGATGAATGTGGCGAAGCTTGCACTGAAAATCCCGGTGCTTGGAAATGTGTCCCTTCTCAGTGCGGCCAGTGAGTTTGCCGCAAACCTGACCACATTGATCGGAGCTGGTCTGCAGCTTACAAGAGCGGTCAGCATTACTGCGAGGGTTATCAACAACTATTACATCAGCCAGTGCGTAGGAAAAATGACCTCCCGTCTGGAAGAGGGCCACACCCTTGGCGAGTGTATGCGGGAGGCTGACTGTCTGCCGGATATTCTGGTGGATATGACCGCTGTTGGAGAGGAAACTGGTGAGTTGGAGAGTACTCTGCACACAGTTTCCGGCTATTACGAATCTGAACTGGATATGGCAGTACAGGACGTTCTGAAAAAACTGGAGCCCACTTTGCTGATCGGTATGGCAGTTATTGCCGGATATATTGTTCTGGCAGTTTATATTGCAATGTTCCAGATGTACAGCGTTATGTAATTCCGGGAAAAGAAGGCTGCCCTTCCTGCTGTTTGTGGAAAAAGTGCCGAAAAAAAGATGCTTACGAAATAAAAATACAAAAAATTTGGAAAAACAGGTAAAATTTTAAAATGTCGATATATGAAGATACCTTTTTTATGATATACTGTTGTGTATTAGCAGGTGTTTTTGGTGCGGTGCTTGGATCTTTTCTGAACTGCGCCGCATGGCGGATCGCCCATGGAGAATCCTTTGTGAAAGGAAGAAGCCACTGTACAAGCTGCGGACATGTTCTGGGCTTTCTGGATCTGATCCCGGTTTTTTCCTGGATATTTCTGGGCGGAAGGTGCCGTTACTGTAAAACAAAAATCAGCCCAAGATACATGCTCACGGAGCTGTTTTTTGCGCTGGTGAGCGTGCTTACTCTTCTTCGGTTTGATCTTTCCCCGGAGTTTGTGCGAAATATGGTGCTGGCCTGCTGTCTGTTCTGTCTTTCCCTGGTGGATCTGGAGATTTTTGAGATTCCCAACGGATGCCTTCTGATCCCTGTAATTGCCTGGTTCGTGGCGATTCCTTTTACGGAAATGAGCGGAATGGACGTTTTATACCATGTGGCTTCAGGAGTGGGCTACGGAGCGGTTATGCTTGCTCTTGTCCTGCTTTTTGATAAAATTCTTGGAAAAGAGACCATGGGAGGCGGCGATCTGAAGCTTTTTGTGGTGATGGGATTGTACCTGGGAGTGGCAGCATCCCTGTTTGCCCTGTTTTTTTCCTGTATTCTCGGCCTTATTATGGGAGCTATCCAGAAACGGGGAAAAGAGAACAAAGGACCGCAGATTCCCTTCGGACCTGCCATTGCACTGGCGTTTTATGCCATGCTGCTGTATGGGGACGGGTTGGTGAACTGGTATATGGGGCTGCTGTAAAGGGTAGCTGTAGAAGTACTTTTTCAAATACACAGCAGAACGAACCGGGACATATTCCGGGAAACTATGTAAGCGGCACAAACACGCTCTGGGAGCTGTGCGGTCCGGATTGAAACAAGAAAAGACATAGAAAGAGGATATATATGGCAAAATCATGTCTTGGAATTGATATAGGCAAGGATCAGCTGAAGCTGGTTCTGATGAAAGGTGAGAATATCGTGAAGACCGCTTCGGTACAGATGCCGGAAGGGCTTCTCAAGGATGGCAGAATTGTTTCTGTGGAGACCACAGGAGAATTGATCCGAAAAACCATGAAAGAGAACAAGATCCGCTGTAAAGAAGCGGCTGTTGTGGTGTCTTCAGGAATCTGCTTCCTTCGTAATGTGACGATGCCGGAAATGACTGCGGAGCAGCTGGTGTACAACCTGCCTTATGAATTCCGTGATTATATTACAGATGAATTAAAGAAGTATGTTTTTGATTATTCCTGGGGCTCCGGAGAGGAAATGCTCAAAGGAAAGAAGCTGAAAAAAGCTTCCAAAAAGAAAAAGAAAGAGGAAAAGCCGGAGGAAGAGGAGAACCAGAAGCGCAATGAGATGGAGCTTCTTGCAGCGGCAGCGCCTCTGGAGATAATGGAGGAGCTTCGCCTGATGACGCGAAAGGCAGGTCTGAAGCTGACGTTTGCAGCTCCTGAGGTGTCTGCCTGTGAGAACCTTCTTCACTATAAGCTGAGAAATGAGCAGGATAAAGATAAGGAATATGGAATCCTGGATCTGGGAAGTACATCCAGCCGCCTTTTTATTTTCAAGGGGGACAGACATCAGGTTACCCGTGTGATCGAGCGGGGGATGGAGCAGGTGGAAGAGCTGCTTGCAGATAATTTTCATATTGATATTCATCTGGCTCATACCTGGCTGCTGGCGAACCATGAGGACTGTATCCACAGTGAGGTGTGCCAGGATGCTTTTTCCCAGATCAGTGTAGAGTTGATGAGGGCTCTGAACTTCTATCAGTTCAGTAATCCGGAAAGCCGCCTGGAGGATATTTATATCTGCGGCGGTGGTGCTTCCATAGCCACCATGCGCCAGAGCCTTGAGGAAAATCTGGATGTGAAGATCCATGAGTCCGGGGAGCTTCTGGAGAGAATGAATGGAAGCGGGGATGAGGCGTCATCTCTTTGGATGCTTGCAGCCGGTACGGCTCTTGGACGTACTGCCCATGCGCCCAAGAAACAGATCAATCTGGCTCTTGCAGGGCAGAAGAAAAAGCATTATTTCGTTGCCATTCCGGCTATTGGAGCAATTGTTGTAGCTGCCGGAGTTATTGGAAAAGTTGCAGTTGCAGATAGATTGGTGAAAATGAGCGAAGCGCAGAGTGCTGCATCTGAGCTGCAGAAGCAGGTGGATGACATTACTGCTTATATTGACAGCTTCGGGGATCTGCAGGAAACATATGCCCACTACACTTATCAGGGGCTGAATGCGGATGAGTTAAGCTATCTGAACCGCCCGGAGGTTTTGCAGCTGATGAAGAATGTAATCTTCCCGAAGGTGACGGTAAGCAGCTGGAGCGTAAGCGGGAATCAGCTGACGCTTCCGGTGACCGGAGAGAACCTGTCAGACATTAACAGCCTGGTGCAGGAGCTGGAGCAGGTTCCGATCGTGGATTACTGTAATGTGATGACTGCTGTTACAGATTCCAGTTCCACAGATGAAAATGGAAATCCTGTTTCATCGGATACAGTTACAGGACAGATTATTGTTTATCTGCTGGATCCGCTGTATGTGGAGAGCGGAGATGGAAGTGAGGAATATGGTGTCGCTGCGGACGGTGATGGAAACATGACCGGAGCGGTAGATGGGGCTACAGTTGATGATGGAAATGAGACCGGAGCGGTGGACGGAACTGTAGTTGATGGTGGAAATGAGACTGGAGTGGTGGACGGAACTGTGGTTGATGGTGGAAATGAAGCCGAAGCCGTGGATGGTGCTGCGACCGGTGATGGAAACGAGACTGAAGCAAATGATGGATTCGAGGCAGGCACAGAGGGAGGAGCACAGGAATGAAGATCATGAGCCGTGATTTTACTACAAGAGAAAAAATTATGCTTCTGGTGCTTACCCTGATCCTTTTGGCAGCTGGATATTATGCAGTGATTGACCAGCCGATCAGAACCGCGATCAATGAAGCGAAAAGTCAGCAGGACGAGCTGAATACAGAGCTTATGCTTCTTCAGACCAAGGCCGCTTCTTTGTCCCGTATGCAGAGCGAGCTGGATTCCATCGAACAGAGCGGAAGCCTGGGAAAAATGGGAAGCTACAATAATTCCAAGGCAGAACTGGATGAGCTGAACCAGCTTCTTCAGGATGCCAATACATACGATATCAGCTTCAGTGACGTGACACGGGACGGCGACCTGATCCGCAGATCATTCAGCCTGACCTTTTCAGCGTCTGATTATGACAAGGCCGCAGACTTTGTAAACCGTCTCTGCACAGGCGAGTGGAGATGCATTGTAAATGATCTCCGCTATGTTGCCGCTGGAGACGATCTGAATACAGGAAGCGTGAACGTAGGTGTGACAGCTACCTTCTATGAAACCATGCAGGGCGGAAAAGCAGACAGCGGACTTCCTGCCGATACTTCTGCAGCAGCCGGTGCGGCTTCTGCCAGCGGTTATTGATGAGCCGTCAGAGCGGCTTCTGCCAATGGTTATTGATGAGCTGTTAGAGCGGGAAATGATGTAGATATTTTTATTTTATTGTGGAAAATGGGGGATAACCAGTTATGCTGCGGGCAGCAATTGTGGAAAAGTCAAAAGAACACAGAGAATATATCCGTGCCAGCCTTACCGGTATAAATATGGATATTCAGGTGAGCGAATATGCAGATGAATATGACTATCTGGACGATCTTAATGAGGAGGCGTCTTCTTTTGATATTCTGCTGCTGAATACTACGATTCACAGAGAAGGAGACGGACTGGAGCTGGCGGCGAAGGTACGTGCCCGGAGCCGCAAGGTAATGATCTGTTTTATCACAGATTCCCAGAGGTACTATGCGGAAGCTTTTTCCGTATTTGCCACCGGGTATCTCCTTTATCCTTTTGATGTAAGTGAACTGCATAACTGCATTACTTTTTTCTGGCAGAAGCCGACCATGGAGCGCCGTGCCTCCCTTATGCTGAAGGAGGTGGGCGGAAGCTTTCGCCGTGTGTACTGCAGAAATATTCTGTATGTGGAGAGCGCCAACCGCAAGGTGATCCTGCATCTGGAGAATGGCGAAACCATAGAGAGCTACGCCAAGCTGGACGAGCTGGAACAACAGCTTCCAGGCAGATTATTTTTCCGGTGCCATCAGAGTTATATTATCAGCCTTTATTTTGTGGAGAAAATGGATACCGGCAAGTTCATAGTCCAGTCTGCCGAAATTCCTGTTTCCCGGAAATATCAGCGCGCGGCACGGGAAATGTATTATGATTATATGTTTGAAAAAATGTGAAAGCAAGTCGGATATGGCAGCTTGAGAAAGGGAATGGGAAATGTCCTTTCTCAGGCTGTTTTTGAATATATCTATAAGCTGGTAATGTCAAAAATGACAGAAATTGTGTCAAAAACTACATCCAATAGCCATTTTCGACAAAAATGTTGCTATTATTGACATTATGTACACAAATTAAAAAAATTTTGTTATAATACAAACATCCTAAGAGAAAGGAGCGGAACGGAAAGTGGCAGTGCAAAAGTTAGATGCCATCGATGGAATGAATCAGAGACAGAACAGACATTTTTTTACATCCTATCCTGAGATGAATGAAGTGTTAAACAGATTTGCAGCAGAAGCAGACGCGGATGAGATCTGGATATCTGCCGAGGTTCAGGAGCTTAAGGAAAATCGATCAGGTAATCAGCTTTGCCAGATTGTAGGCATGGCACTTGATACAGCGAAACGAAATTGTATCGAGACCACACCCCCACGGGGACGCTACATAAGAATCCGTTGCCGGGACATGCAGGAGCAGACATTGATTAAGATTCAGTATTCCTGCGAGGACCGTATGCTTCGGGAATTCGACAAGGCTATCGTTAAGATGCGAGATCTTATCGAATCGGTTGGTGGTTATTTGAAGCTTCAGCTTGACGGTGACATAGGAAGCATCAAAATCGCCATCCCGGATAACTGAGAAGTCCCGGACGCTTCAGAATCTTAAAAATGAAAAATATTAAATAGGAGGCTTTAAAATGTTTAAAAAAGCAAAAGAAAACAAAAAAGGTTTTACATTGGCTGAGCTGCTTATTGTTGTAGCTATTATTGCCGTGCTGGTTGCGATTAGTATTCCAATTTTTACGAGTCAGTTGGAGAAAGCTAGAGAAGCTACCGACGAGGCTAATTTACGTTCAATTTATGCAGAGTGTTCAGCTGATGTTTTAACACAAACAGTAGCTGGTAATAACGGAAAAGCAGAAAGTTCTGATGGATATATTTCCTGGACAGTTAGTGATGATGGAGTTGTAACTGCAACTGGTAAATATACAATGAAACAGCAGAAAGCAGGATTAGCAGCAGGCGATACTGCATCTATTGATATTGGTGGATTCAAAATTACTTCTGCTAATTTCAAGACTGGTACAGCTACCGTAGTGGTAAAAGGTGATGGTACTGCTCCGTCTATTACAATTGGTTCAAATTAATAAATTTTTTACTTAAATATTAAAAACAAAGAACAGTAGCGTATAAACATTTCATTGTCAAGATTTATGAGAAACCGATTTATTATTATTTAAAAGGAGTTGCTGCTTACAGATGAGACCATTCATCTGTTATGCAGTAACTCCTTTTTATTTACTGTTTTGTTACATTTGTAATTTTACCATTTGAATCATATACAAATTTTAAAGTATAAGTGTCAGGCTTACTTGCAAGATCAGCACAGCCTGCTTCTACCTGATCTTTAATAACTAAATCGTTAGTTGTATTACTCCATCCAGCAACTGTGCCTTTAGAAATAACCCCACCTACAGTTACTTCAGCAGCTCCATTCTGTCCGGCTGTATATGTAACATTATTAGCAGTATCGCTCTGCTGAGTTAAGTATGCAGTTTGCGACATTGCATATGCTGCACGAATATTTGAAACTGTTACCGCATCACGTGATCTTTCTAATTGCTGAGTAAAAATCGGAATACTAATCGCAACCAGCACGGCCCCCATCGTTCGAATTTTCTCATAGTTGAACGAAACCATATGCTGTATGAAATATGCCCCAAACATATAAGAAGACATTTCATGAATTAAAAAACCTGCCTTTTGACAAAAACATCCTGCCCAGTCAAACCTCTTTGCGGGCATGACTGATGCAGGATGTTTTTGCTAAACCAGTAAAAATTGTTAATACCTTTAATCGTGCTTGGTTTTCCTTGTTGAAATTTAGAGCCTTTTTCAAACAGGCTCTAGTTTCCGGTTACATGCATTCTTTTTCAAGTTCTTTTTTTAATCTCTGAATTTCTAATTCTGCTGAATCCGCCTGTACCTTTTCTGAATCCGCCCGTTCCCTTTCCATATCCGCGCGATTTTTTTCTCTCTGTGTATTTCGTCTTTCAGCCTGGATGTCCATTTTCTCCATGTTTTCAAATAGATAACCCATTCCACGACCTCCAATCTCGCCCATCATTTCTTTTACTTCGTCTACGGGCACATTCATCTTTATTAGTAAAGCCCACAAAATCTTTTTATAGATGTCTTTTATCGCTTCCGGTGCATTGCTGTAAGCTGATATTTACAAGTTCATAGTAGCATGCCCGATTATAAAATACAATATAGAACTGTTCGAAATGGCCTTCCGAATTTATGTTATATTGAGCTTACCAAAAAACATATGAGGAGGCAGCCAATGAACCAGATTTTAACCTTTCAGTTAGACCTTATTTCCCTAAATGCAGGTGTTCCGGAAAATCGTGGCATTTCCAGAAATGTCTCAATTCCGGAAGATTTTGAGGCCCACGGAGTCCTGCAGTTTTCATTGAGCAATTTGCCCGCGCAGGTAAGAGCAAATCTGTCCGCGATTTTGGCGGAAAAGCAAACCCTTATTAACAAAGCGATTCCTGGTTTTACCATGAAAGAGGACTCCATTTTGATCGTGGAAGAGAACTCATTCATTTCTTCGGAGAAAGAAGCAGCGTACCGTCAGTTCCTGGAGAAACTTCTTCAGACGGCCCATGCCCGTAAATGGGTAGTGCCCAATCGCAAAAATACCAGTTCCGGAGCCAGTGAAAAATATCGTTTTCGCATCTGGCTGAACCAGCTTGGTCTGAAAGGTGCCGAATATGCAAGCACCAGAAGGCTTCTCACCGGGAATTTATCTGGCAGCAGCGCATATTCCAGTGAGGAAAAGATGGAAGCCTACAATAAGCGGAGAAGGGAGGCCAGACAACATGAGCGAAATACAGAAGCCCGGTTTTTCATCCCCCTATGAAAATCTTTTATCCATTTCAACAGTGGAAAAACCATTATCTATTCCGGCAGCGGAAAATCCATTATCCATTCCAACTGCGGCACCCCTCTCATCCATTCCCACCGCAATATACTGCCGCGTTTCCACCCTTCACCCTCATCAGAAGGATTCCCTGGAAAATCAGATTCGTCATTATCAGGAATTTATGAAGAAAGCTCCCAATTATATTTTGACAGGAATATATTATGATTTCGGAATTTCCGGCTATAAAGAGAACCGTCCCGGATTTTGCAAAATGCTGGAAGATGCACGGAAAGGCTGTTTTCGGCAGATTATTACCAAATCCATCACCCGTTTTGCCCGCAACACAGATACTGTGCTGAAAACTACCCGGGAGCTGAAAGAACTGGGGATTGATATATATTTTGAACTTCAGAAAATCCATACCCTGTCCCAGGAAGGGGAGCTGCTGCTGACTCTTTACGCGGCATTTGCACAGGCAGAAAGCGAAAATGCCAGATGGCTGACTAAGATGGCGATTCAGCAGAAGTACAGAAAGGGTCATCCTATGCGGCAGCTGCACCGTTGTCTGGGGTATCGGAAGGATCGAGAAGGGAATCTGGTTCCGGATGAAAATGCAGAACTTGTACGTCAGATTTTCCAGATGTCCGCTGACGGATGGAGTATCAGCCAGATCACGAAATATTTGAATGAAAACAAAATTACCACTCAGAATGACAGGACTTTCAGCCGTTCCACAGTAAGCCGGATCCTTCATAATCACGCCTATAAGGGAGATTATATCTGTCAGAGATATTATGTAAACAATCAGCGAAAACTGGTACGAAACAAAGGGGAAAAGCAGATGTATTATATTAGGCACGATCATCCGGCAATCATTTCTGAAGAATTGTGGGAAACCGCACAGGAAAAGCTGGCAAAGAAGAGCGAAAGAAACAGGCAGGGGCTACCTTCTGATGAGATTGCTGTAACGAAAAAAGCCCAGGTTCTATATGCACCGGAGAAAAGAACCCTGAAAGAAACAATTTTGCAAAAACAAGAATCTGGATTTATCCCGGATAAACCGCCTTTAACTTTCGCCAATTATCCTTACAAAGACCGGATTTTCTGCAAATACTGTGGCTCCAGGCTGCGGCGGATTATTGCAAGGAACCACTCTGTCTGGTGGATCTGCAATGGTCTTAGCCGAAAAGGAAAAGCTTTTTGCAAAGGTGTCCGCATACCGGATGAAAAGCTTTCCCCGCTTCGGAACATCCGTTTTTCAGCATATATCGGAAAGGAGCTTATAGATGGAAAAGAAACTTACGGTTATTCCCCCAAGCCAGACGAATGGAAATGCTAAATCTGCCAGCAGTTTCCAATGCAGAGTGGCAGCTTATTGCAGGGTGTCTACCGAACAGGAAGAGCAGCTGGGCTCTTTTGCCAATCAGATCGCATATTACACGGATTATATTAATGAAAAAGAGGAATACCAGCTTGCCGGAATCTTTTCCGATGAGGGGATTTCCGGTACTGGTACGCGTAAAAGGGCTGGCTTTCGCAGTATGATCGCGGCCTGTGAGGCGGGAAAAGTAGATCTGGTGATCACCAAATCTATCAGCCGTTTTGCCAGAAATACCCGGGATTGTCTGCATTACGCAAGATATTTGAAGAGCCTTGGGATTCCGGTGATTTTCGAAAAAGAGGGGATTAACACGATGGAGTCGTCTGGTGAGCTTTTGTTTACCATTCTTTCCAGTCTGGCCCAGGAGGAATCACGAAATATTTCCGAAAACACCAGGTGGGGAATCCGTTCCAGGTTTCAGCAGGGAATCCCTCACATTAATGCCGCTTGTTTTCTGGGATACGATAAGGATGAGGCGGGGCATCTGGTAATAAATGAAGGGCAGGCGAAAGTGGTGCGGCGGATTTTTCGTGAGTTTCTGGAGGGGTGGCAGCCATCTGAAATAGCACGAATGCTGAATACCGAAAATGTTTCGGGCGTGCATGGCGAATCTCGTTGGGGTGCGGTTTCGGTCGTTCGCATCCTTCAAAATGAAAAGTACAAGGGAGATCTGCTTATGCAGAAGTATTACATCCGGGATTTTCTTACGAAAGAGCTGGAAAAGAATGATGGAAAACTGACACAGTATTATGTGGAAAATGATCATGAAGCGATCATAGAGCGGGAAATATGGGACGCGGCACAGCTGGAAATCAACAGAATCAAAGAGTTTAAACGGAATCATCAGATCCGGGAACTGGGAAGCAGCAGTCTGGAACCTTTTTATGGAAAAATTTTTTGTGGGTGCTGTGGCGGAAGGATGGTGAAGAAGAGCAGAAAAAGTGTGTGGCGTTGCATAAATTTCGGCAAAGAAAAGGGTGGATTTTGTAAAGCCAAGCCTGTTGAGGGGCATAAGATGGAAGAATATGTAAGCGCTGCCTGGGCACAGCTGGTATCCCAGAGAGAAAATCTTCTGCCAGGCTGGGAGAAAGATATTGCCCAGGGAAATGCCCTGGAGCGCTTACGTGCAGCACAGATGAAAGAACTGACCGAAAAGTATCCTGCCTGGTTCCAGGCGGCGAAGAAGACGAGAATGGTGATTAGGGAAATTATAATTGGGGGTGATAGGGGGTGTGAGATTTTGTTTATGGATGGCGTAAGGCTGGTGACGGATTAGAGCGTGTTTGAAAAATCATTCCCGTTACCAGGGGAATAGGCTGTGAAGAAAGAAAGCGGAAGAATTTAGCAGATTTTCGAAAAGTACTTGTAAATCAAGAACTTCAATGTTATTATGATAAAAAGCATATTTCTCATATAGTTCAAGGCATATCCGCCATCTGATTTATCTAATCACACATCAGAAATCCATGCTTTTTAACCCATTAACGAAGAAGAGCAGGAGTTCTGAATGAAAGGTATGTATGCTTAGCTTGTCTTTTCTGACTCCTGCAAAGAAAAGGAGGACCAGCCTATGGTAAACAGAAACTACAAGGACACGATATTCCGGATGCTATTTTCAGATCGAAAGAATCTGTTATCGCTTTATAATGCGATTAATGGAACATCCTATATGAATCCGGAAGACCTGGAGATTGTCACACTTGAGAATGCGATTTATATGGGAATGAAAAATGATCTGTCGTTTATTATTGACACCAATCTTTTCCTGTATGAGCATCAGTCAACATACACACCGAATATGCCCTTACGGGATCTTTTTTACATATCCGCTGAATACCAGAAGCTGGTGAATAAGAAGTCTTTATATTCATCAGCATTGCAGAAAATACCGGCACCGAACTTTATTGTATTTTATAATGGTACAGAGCGGAAAGAAGACAGATGGGAGAACCGTTTGTCAGAAGCATATGAGAATATATCCAGTGAACCGAAACTTGAACTTAAAGTAGTAACTTTGAATATCAATGAAGGCAGTAACAGGGAATTGATGGAACAGTGCCAGATACTAAGGGAATATGCAATATATGTAGCGCGGGTTCGTAAATATGCAAAATATATGCAACTGGAAACAGCTGTTCAAAAAGCTGTAGATGAATGTATTCAAGAGGAAATTCTGGAAGAATTTCTTCGGAAAAATAGAGCGGAGGTTATCGCAGTGAGTATATTTGAATATGACAAAGAAGAGGAAGAACGTAAACTGAGAAAAGCTGAGTTTGAGGCTGGTGAGCAAAGCGGAATACAAAAAGGAATACAAGAGGGAATACAGGAAGGAAAGGAATTGAAAACAAAAGAAATTGTCAATTCACTACTTCAGGATGGAATGGGCATTGAAAAGATTGCAGAACTGCTGAAAATTAGCAGAGAACATGTTTTGGAATTAGCAGGAATGAAAATGTCAAAATATGATGGCTTATAAGCCAATACGAAAAGGAATATCCAACGCAATTTTGGGCTTTTAACTATAAATTGCATTGGATATTCTTAATGTTTTCTTTGCACCCCATTCTACTTGTTAATTCCCCCATCAAGTGCTAAAATCAAAACAAATGAAGTTCTGCAATGGTCTAATAAATCTATCAATCTATCTCAGGAAGGAGCAAAAAATCTATGAAAAAGAATTACCACCTTCATCGGCTGGTTCGTCTTTGCCTCATCATTTCCCTGCTTCTGCTGTGTAGTACAAGCCAGGTATTTGCTGCAGCAAAGGTAAATGTGAAAAACACCAAAATCAAATTATCAGCCACCAAACTCACCTACAATCAAAAAGCCCAGCGCCCGAAGGTAAGCGTCACCTATAAAGGCAAAGTCCTGAAAGAGAAGAAAAACTATGTTTTAAAGTACTCTAAAGGCTGTAAAAAGGTAGGTGTCTACACCGTCCAGATTATTGGAAAAGGTGCTTATACCGGCAAAGTGAAAAAGCAGTTTACCATTTTGCCTCCAAAGACCCAGGTAATGGGTGGTTATGTTGGAAAAAAGACTGCCAGTGTGGTAATAAAAAGGCAAACCGCTCAGACCAGCGGTTACCAGCTACGCTATGCCACAAATTCCAAATTAAAAAATGCGAAAACCATAACAGTCAAAGGAAACAAAAACAACACCGTTTCCCTCAATGGACTGAAAGCCGGAACTACATATTATATGCAGGCCCGTACCTACATGGCCATTAAAGGAAAGAAATATTATTCCAAATGGTCTTCCACGGAACATTGCAAAACAAGCGGAAAGTCAAAAGGAAATACTTCAAATACAACGCCTACCCCTAAGCCGGTTCCGAAATTAACGCTCGAAGAGGGAAAAGCAAATATAACCCTGGAAAGCGGAAGGTATTATGAGATTGAAACGTCAAATGGAATCAAAGACATTAATATTTCTGATCCGGCTGTTGTATATTCCACAGATGAAGCTGAAGGCGGAAATAGCCGCTTATTTGCGACACTTGAGCCTGGGAAATGCGTGATTACCATCACGGATATTTATGGACAAAAAATTACTTCCACGGTTTCAGTTACCCAGAAGCTATACAGTCCGCATACTGAGACTTCTTATGTAGTGACATCTGAAACCGTTGACAGCACACTTCCTGTTCCCACCATCAAGTCAATAGATTATGGTGACGGATGGGTGGATGTGAACTGCCCGGGAACTTTTTCCCAGTCAGATCCCTATGTTGGTTACGAAGGTTATCTTTCTTACAATGATAAGTTTGCATATAGTGTTCAGGATACGCGAACAATCGGTGATGATAACGGGATAGGAAGTGTGAGTTTCTATTATTTAGACTCAGGCCGCAGTTACTATACAAAAGTACGTTCTTACACCATCCGCAATAATGTAAAAGTCGTTGGACCGTGGAGTGAAATCCGTAAAGTGGATTTGCCAATATATGATACGAAAGGCACAACACCTGCTAAATATACCTATGAAATTTATGGTCTGGACAAGCAGAAAGCAGATATTTACACACAGTGTATCAAACCTCTTTTTATAAAAACAGACAATCAGGATCTAAATTCTTTTAGACTGATCTGTGATGGAGAAAGCCCTTTGATAAATGTGTATTCAGGTGGATCAACGCACATATATGATGATATTCCTTATGAAAACGGCGATTCCGAGACCACTTCCCTGAAAAAAGTAAAAGGCGGTTATATCGGATATGTATATTTTGAAAAAGCAGGAACTTACAATATCGAATTCCGGGAATACTCCATGTCTGGTTATACGGTTGCAAAAACAGTGGCATTAAATGTTATGGATTATGACCAGGCTGAGAAAGCATGGATGACTGACATTATCAACAAAGTTACAACTTCCGGTATGACTCCATTTGAAAAAATGGATGCTGTAAGTGATTATCTCACAGAGCCAGGTCGCTTCAAATATGTAACGGTACATGGAAATTATCTGGTATCTCTGGCAGCAGAACCTAATACTCCATTTTTTGTATCTTATCGTTGGGATTCCTGCACATCACCGGCAGCCCTTTGTGAATTTGCAAAGTTAATCGGTGGTTTTGATGATATTCATAATTGTTATGGTGATTATCAGAGAGGCACTGAGGAATGGTCTCGCTGGCATTATGTGGCTAAACTTACGATAGGAAGCGAAACACGAAATTACGCCGTATGCCCGATGAGCCCAACCGGTGAAGTCGGCGAAACACAGATGATCGACCTGACAGACCTTAGTAATATGAGGAAATTTGGGTGATTTCAATTTAAATAATTCTTTTTTCCGGGCAGACCAGAAGTCATTTCTGGTCTGCTTTTCTGATATCAACCTTAGCATTTTCATTTATTACATTGTGCTTCACGGTCTTATATGTTACTCTTTCTAAGAATTACAATTGTAGTTGACTAATTCAGGCATATATATAGTAATGTCGCCGGTAGGAGACATGTCCGTTTATGGAGTAAAGGAACTATGAAGAAAAAAAGAAAAGGTTTTACACTGGCAGAGCTTCTCATTGTTGTTGCCATAATAGCAGTATTGGTGGCAATAGGTATTCCCATATTTACCAGTCAGCTTGAAAAAAGCCGAGAAACAGCCGATGCCGCAAATATAAGGGCACAGTATGCACAGGTTATGGCTGAAGCAATTACAGTCGATGGAAATGTAAATATAGATGGAAAAGATTTTGAAAAAATCAATCTCAGGCAAAAACAGCCAGACTGGCAAACTGAGACAATCCCCAATAGTCTGGGAAATTTTTCTGTTATTGAAGGAATCCCAGGGACACAGGCGTGGGTAGAATATCGTGCTGATACAGAAACGGTTTACATTAAGTTTGAGGGGGAAAGCCAAAATGGTGATAGCGGCTCAAATGGGGGAAATAATATCCTGATAGATAGTAGTTCCTGGGATAGCACATCCGAATGGAAGGTTATTAACGCGAAGTTAGAGAATGGAAAGGCAATTCTAACGCCTTCTTATAAGGATAGTGTGCTAAAACGGGGTGGCGATGGAACGATTATGTTACAGGCGAATAAAAAATACAAACTTGTTGTTAATATAGAAGAGTGCGGCGCGAATCTAAAGGTCAGACTGTCTAATAGAAATGGCAATAAGACCTACCTTGAACAAAATATTCAAACATTGGGGAAATATGAATTTGATTATACGCATGAAGAAGGGCGTGATGATGATGTGCAAATTTCTTTTGAAGTCCCGAAAAAACAAGAGGGAAAAGATCCAGTATGCATTACGTCAGTCTCTTTTATACAGGTAAATAACTGAAAACACATTTTGTGCAGATGTTTAAAATTTGCAAACATAATCGGAAAGAGGAAGAAGAGCTTCGGCATAGGGAGAAATATGATGTCGGAAAAATTGCTGGAGTTGAAATGGAGCGCAAAAATACGGAAAAGAAGAAAGTAACAGAGCTGATCCTGTTAAGTTCATTGCATTTTAATATTGCAATGGACTTGAACAGGATATTTGAGACTGTAAGAAAAAGTCTGTAAATAAGATTCTTCTATGATATGCAAGGGTGGTGAGCTTACAGTTTGAGCTTTTCACCCTTGTTTTATATATAACAGTTGTTGAATGGCATGTCAAGAGCAGGCGGTTTTCCGCCCGTCTTATTCGCCTGTTTATTCGTTACTCTGGGAGGCGTCCTTCGTACATAATACTCAGTTCACCATACACCTGTGCCCAGTTGCGGATCGTACTGGTCCATTTCTTCGTAGCTTCAAATGTGGCAAGATACAGTGCCTTTAATAGAGCTGTATCGCTTGGAAATACGCTTCTCTGGCGATTCAGTTTCCGGTAGGTAGAATTCAGGGATTCAATAGCATTTGTAGTATAAATCACCGTTCTGACCGTCGTTGAAAATTTAAAGATCGGCGAGATTGCGTCCCAGTTATCCTTCCAGCGCTTCATGGAATTCGGATATTTCGGTGTCCATTTTTCTGTTACACGCTCTAAGGCTGCCAGAGCTTTCTTTTCATCTGTGGCCTGATAAATGGTTTTCAGATCCGTAGCGAAGGCTTTTCTGTCTTTATCCGGGACATATTTCAACGTGTTTCTTACCTGGTGTACAATACAGCGCTGGTATTCCGTCTTTGGAAAAGCTGCTGCAATCGCTTCTTTGATTCCGGTTAAACCATCGGCACAGATGATTAATACATCTTTGACACCACGATTTTTCAGTTCATTCATAACGGAAAGCCAGTATTTTGCGCTTTCGTTATCGCCAACACTGATGGTTAAAACTTCTTTTTTTCCTTCCGTGTTGATTCCCAAAATCACGTAAGCGGCAAGCTTTCGGATCACACCATTATCCCTTACAGAATAATGGATTGCATCAATGTAGAGAATGGGATAGACCTCGTCCAGTGGCCGGTTCTGCCAGTCTTCGATCTGTGGCAGGATCTTATCAGTCACATCAGAAATAAAGCTTTCAGAAGTTTCAAAGCCATAAATATCTTCGATGGTTTCGGAGATCTGCCGGGTAGTCATTCCTTTGGCATACATGGAAATGATCTTCTGATCAATATCGGAAATATCTTTCTGACGTTTTTTCACAACCTGTGGTTCAAATGTTGATTTGCGATCCTGTGGCACTTCGATTTCCATCGAGCCATACCGGCTGTTGACCTGTTTCCGCTTATAACCATTGCGATAATCATCATTATCTGAGCGTTCGGATTTTTCGTAACCAAGATGATCATCCATTTCAGCTTCCATCATTTCCTTAATGGTGCCGCCTAAAAGATCCTTGAGCGCATCCTGAATGTCTTCTGCAGACTGGATATCGTACTCTTCCAGGAGCTGATGGATGATGTTTCGTTTTCCTTCTGTCATTTGTACACGATGTACAGGTTTCTTTTGTCTTGCCATAATAAAAGGCCCTCCTAATGATATTTATTGTATCATAGAAGAACCTTCCAAACATTATTTTACAGAAAAAGTTTCATACTCTCGGATATTTGGTTAATCAGAGAGGCTTTATTTCTACATATATACTTGCATACAAATTGTGTGTTTTTTTAATACCATATTTTTAGAGGCTTTTTATAATCACCTAAATAATATATAAATATTTGCATAAAATTTTAGCTATTAGTTTATTTTACAGCGACTTTTATTTAAGAATTTTAATCCAGTCAGTACCACTTGTTGGAGGTACAAGAGGATCATGAAAATACCTTGAATGAAAAATATACATATCACCATTTACACATTGATATATATCACCAAATTGTACGTTGGATAATTTTCCATTCATTGCTTGATTAGAGGTATAAACTTTATTAGAAACTTGTACTAAAACCTCCTTAAATGCATCTGAATCAGGCGTTGTACTCCATCCTTGGCTGTAAGTATATGGTTTTTTTGCAGCGGAAATAAAATACATTTTTCCATAACGTATAATTTGACCTATTTCAAGTTGGAGAGTATGAGTTTTGTCATCATTAGGAACTGATGGCCAATCAACTACATGATAGGAATCTAAAGAACCACCTCCACTAGTATTATTCCCATTATTTGTTCCCGGAGTGGGAGTTAGTGTTGGTGTAGCCGGATTAGTATTATCTCCTCCAGAACCGCTATTACCACTATTCGTTCCACCATTCCAATAAAACGAAACATATTCATCCTTTGTACTTGTCGGTGGATGATATGTAATTACACAATATCCTTTTGGCCCAGGAATACCTTTCCAATATGTGTCTCCGGCATTCGAAGATACTCCACCAATGGTAATCGGCAACGGTGTCTGCCAGCCATCTTTCTGTTGCTTTAGAGGCGTTACCATAATAGAATAGGTACCATCCGTTTCTTTGTATATTTTCTGTCCGCTGTCTTTCGTATACGTAGCACTGGTATCCCCCGTAATCGCCGCCATCATCACTTCTGCATAAGCCGACCTGACATCCGAAAGATCCACCGCTTCACGGCTTCTCTCAAGCTGACTTGTAAAGATTGGAATGGCGATGGCAACCAGTACGCCAATTATTGCAACAACGATTAAAAGTTCTGCCAGCGTAAAACCTCTGTCAGACTTCAATTTTCTTTTCATAAACATCCCTTTTTCTTATGTATTTGTTGATAAAAAGCATATTTTTTCTTTTTAATGATAGCATATAGCCTTTTAGAAATCCATTTGCATTTTCGACAAAATAAGCTGTAATTTTCGTAACATTTGCGAATCGAACAAAAAGACAATAATTATCCAAAACAAGATATCAACTAATGTAAAATTATTAGTACAAGCTGCGCCTGAAAGCCAGTAATTCATATTTTCTGATGCTTTTGAGTGAAACAAAATAAAGCACTTGTAAACTCTAGAGCACAATGTTATTATAATGAAAAATATATTTTTGATATATCAAATAGTATATCTTCTATCTGATTTATCTAATAATATTTTGGAAATTTATAATTTTAAATCCGTTGAAAATGAAAAAGGCAGGAGTTCTGAATGTAATTGTTGGTTGTTGAATGTTAAATGAGGTTTGTATTATCTGATTTTTTCCAAAAGAAGGAGCACCAGTCGACCCATATGCCGAATATACCGCTGCGAGCTCTCTTTTATATATCGGCTGAGGCTGCTCAAACAGGAAGTACAATCCAAAGGAGGTGGATTTGACATGTGTAAAGCGATTAAAGAGATGCTACGAGTTAGCAGACAAGAAGGAGAACAGGAAGGACGATTGGAAGGACGGCAGGAAGGGCGATTGGAAGGACGCCTGGAAGGCCGACAGGAAGGTCAAGACGAAATGGCGACCTTGAGTGAGAAACTTATTTTGGCAGACCGTATCAGCGAGCTGTTAAAAGCAAGCACCGATCGGGAGTATCGAAATAAGTTACTGGTGGAGTTTGGTTTGGCGTAAGAATGGCGCTAAATCATGTGAATACATGATTTCTGTGCATCGCGAAGTGGTTACTGGTTAAGGGACAAACAGATAACTTGAATTAAAATAATTTAAAACGTGGGACAGTGATTCATCTTGTGTTCTGTGATTTGTCATGCTACTATAAATCTGTAAGTATCTTTTGATTCAAGTTATAGCAGAAGCATATCAAACATAAAATACATGGAGAGAAGAAAAATGCAAAAGAAAAAGAAGAGGATATTCGTAGCCCTTTTGACCGCAATTCTGGTAGTTGCGCTCACCGGCTGCAGTAAGCTGGGTTCCATTATTAATGAAATTCATGGCTCATTGATCGGAAACAATTATACCGTATATACCTATGATAATTATGGGAATCAGACCTTGAAAACCTCTGGAAAGAAAATCAGCATTACCGGAAATAAAATCGAAACCGTCAGCTATGACAGCGATGGAAGAGCAGTAACCGGCTATGATCTGTCTTCAGTAATCACCATTACCATTGATGGAAAAGAAATCGAAAGCTGCGGAGATACTTGTGTATTTGTGCAGAATGGGCTGGAACCGGAGGTGGATTTTTCATTAGACGAGGTCAACAGTAACGGCGGAAACGGGATTACGGATAATGCAGCTCTGGCGAGGGTTTTGAATCGGTATAAAAATGATTTCGGCAAATCCAGGGTTGTGGTCATCAAATCCCAGCTTGGACAGCCTATCGCCGCATTTTCCGGGGATAATGTTTATTGGGAAATTCCGGACGATCTGCCGAAAATGACAAAGCTTATGGTCGATGGGAAGGCACTATATATACACCGGGCGAATTACCAGATTATTGATAAAGACCTTCTTTAAAGATAAGTGCGTATTTAAGAAATCGGATGTTTTATAATGATAGAAAGTGAAAGATAAGAGGAGTTACAAATGGAACTTACAGAACCAGGGCTACGAGTGAAAAATGCAGAAAAAATGCAGCAATCCAAGAGGGCATCAGGGGAAGAAATGCGCCCAGCGGTATCTGTGATCATGCCCGTATATAATGGTGAGAAATACATCGCCCGGGCCGTACAGTCTGTTTATGCGCAGGATGTACCACTGGAGCTGATTGTCATTGATGACGGCTCTGCTGATGGAACCCGGGAAGTTCTCATTCCATGGGAAAACAGACCGGATTTTGTTTATATAAAAAATGAGCGAAATCTCGGTGCTGCCGGTTCCCGTAACCGTGGTGTGTCTGTTGCGAAAGGCAGATATGTGGCATTTCTGGATGCAGATGACTGGTGGGAAGAGGGAAAGCTGGCGGCACAGCTGGCCGCTCTTGAAATGACCGGTGATGTAATCTGCTCCACAGGACGTGATCTCATGAATCCGGACGGAACCTTTACAGGCAAGTATATTCCGGTTAAATCCAGGCTGGATTATCATGAGCTTCTGAAACATAACAGCATTAACTGTTCTTCCGTTCTGATTCTCCGTGAGGTGGCACTGGAATTTCCGATGGAGCATGATGACAGCCATGAGGATTATATCACCTGGCTGAAGGTGGTGCGAAAATACGGACATGCCACAGGAATCAATAAGCCCTATCTGAAATATCGTCTGTCTCAGGGCGGAAAGTCAAGAAACAAAGCTAAATCTGCCATCATGACCTATCAGGTGTACCGTTACGTTGGCTATGGGCCGCTGAGAAGTGCCTGTTTCTTTTTGTCCTATGCACTTCACGGAATCTGGAAATATCGTTAAAGTATTAGAGCCTTTTTCAAACACGCTCTAGTGGGGCTCTCCCATTTTTCTGCGCCATTGCAGGGGAGAGCATCCTACCTGTTTTCTGAAATATCTGCTGAAATGGGAAAAATCTGAAAATCCGCACATCTGCGCAATTTGCTGGACAGTCAGTGCTTCATTTGTCAGCAGGTTCTTTGCCTTATCCATACGGATCTGAAGCAAATCTGCATGAGGGGTACTCTGGAAAAATTTCTGATAGCAGGAATAGAACTGGCTTTTTTCCAGACTGACCTTTTTACAAAGCTCTGTGGTGTCCCATGGCTTAGCGTAGTTCGTGAGCATTTCCAGCCGAAGCTTTCGAAATGCAGAATAAAGACTGTCTCCTTCTGTTCCACTTCCATGTATCTGATGGCTTTTAAGTCCCCTTGCAATTGTAATCATAAGCTGCTGAAAGAGAGTATACTCGTATTTATCGGAAAATAAATCATTTGCTATATGTTCTTTGTGAAGGAGCCGGATGCAGGCATCGATCTCTTCACAGTTTCCCGGATAAAAAACAGTGTTAAGTGGGATTCCATACTGTTTTTTCAGATCTGCCTTACAGGAAAAATGAAGGTAGCTGTTCCGGAACCTGTGAACAGCCTTATAATGCTGCTCATACCCGGGAGCATAGAGAATACACGCATTTTCCCCGGAAATACTGAGCTTTTTATCCAGATAAACCTTCATGGGTGTCTTAAAAAGCAAAAACAGATAGTCTCCGCTTCCGTTGGGGCGGTAGATCTGATCATAATCAGGGTTTGAATAGTTGTATTCGCAGAACTGAATGGAAAAATCCCTGTCTGCAGATTCGTGAAAATTCATGATCCGGACTCCTTTCACCATTTTTTTTACTGTAATCGTTATCGGAAAAAAAGTCAACTATATCGGAAGAAAAAAACTGGTAAAAAAATCGTATGCCATTAAAATAATAGATACATAAAGAGCAGAAAAATGCCATACAACTGGCACCATATAAGGAGGACACCATGAAAAAAGCACAGATCATCATCGATAAATATTTCCTCACCGGCAAGGTGGATAAACGAATTTTCGGATCATTTATTGAGCAGCTTGGTCGAGCTGTTTACCAGGGAATTTATCAGGAGGGCAGCCCACTGTCTGACGAGCAGGGCTTCCGTAAGGATACTCTGGAGCTGGTAAGAGAGCTTCAGGTTCCAATCGTCCGCTATCCGGGAGGTAACTTTGTTTCCGGGTTTAAGTGGGAGGACAGCGTAGGACCAAAGGAATTAAGACCAGCCAGACCGGAACTGGCGTGGGGCGTGATCGAGAATAACCATTTTGGTCTGGATGAGTTTGTGGACTGGGCGAAGAAAGCGGATACCGATGTGATGATGGCGGTCAATCTTGGAACAAGAGGACCGGAGGAAGCCAGAAATCTTCTGGAATACTGTAATTTTAAGGGCGGTACCTATTACAGCGACATGCGTAAGGCCAACGGCCATGCAGAGCCGCATAACATTAAGACCTGGTGTCTGGGAAATGAAATGGATGGTCCCTGGCAGATGGGACATAAGACTGCATATGAATATGGAAGAACTGCAGCGGAGACTTCCCGCATTATGAAAATGCTGGATCCGGAGATTGAGACGGTTGCCTGCGGAAGCTCCAATCTGATGATGCCGACATTTGGAGACTGGGAGTACACGGTTCTGGACGAGTGCTATGATCTGGTGGATTATATGTCCCTTCACCAGTATTACGGCAATGCTGCTGATGACACCCCTGATTTTCTTGCAAATTCCAAAGGGATGGATGACTTTATTTCCGGCGTAGTTAGCATCTGCGACGCTGTCCGTGCGAAAAAGCATGGCAAAAAGCGCATTAATCTTTCCTTTGATGAGTGGAATGTGTGGTATCACAGCAATGCGGCCGACGAGAAATTGGAAAAATGGGGGCAGGCTCCACATCAGCTTGAGGATATTTATAATTTCGAGGATGCCCTTCTGGTTGGAAGCATGCTGATCACACTGCTTCGTCATGCTGACCGTGTGAAGATGGCCTGCCTGGCACAACTGGTAAATGTAATCGCGCCGATCATGACCTCCGATACAGGGGCATGGCGCCAGACTATCTTTTATCCATATATGTACACAAGCATTTTCGGAAGAGGAACTGTGTTGAATACACAGGTACTGGCTCCGGTATACGACAGCAGGAATTACTGTGACGTTTCCTGTCTGGATTCTGTGTGCGTATGGAATGAGGAGAAAGATACTCTTACAATTTTTGCAGTGAATAAAAGTCTTGAGGAAGATCTGGAGGTAAGCTGCGATTTGCGCCAGTTTGAAGGCTATCAGGTGAAAGAACACATTGTACTTACTAATGACGATATGAAAGCTGTAAATACAGAAACGGATCCCGAAAAGGTTGTGCCTGTGAAATCCGCTGCAAGCCGGATTGATGGCGGTAAATTAAGTACTGTGCTTGGAAAACACAGCTGGAATATGATCCGTCTTGCTAAGTAGTCCGGGATGTATATTTGCAGATGCTGTGTTAGAGCGTGTTTGAAAAATCATTCCCGCAATCTGCACGCCCCACTTTGTGGTATATTTTGCCCGAATTCAGTTGCCGTAGCCCGCTACGGCGCCTTCATCCGGACAAAATCTCCAATAAATTGTGACGCACATCCTGCAAATCGTTTTTGGGAAGTGTGCACATTGTTGTCATGAAATAAAAAAGTCAGAGATTTCGTAACCTGCATGAATCATACGAAATCTCTGACTATATAATTACCAATGCTTCCTACTTCTGCAAATCCGCCTTAATCTGCGTAGTAGAAATCTCAGGTGTCCTCGGAAGGTACACCACGTCACAGTAAGGCTTCAGAAAGTCAAACTTCCCTTCCCAATCGTCACCCATAACAAAGGTATCTACGTGGTATTCTTTAATATCACTTACCTTCTGCTCCCAGTTCTCCTCCGGAATTACCAGATCTACGTAGCGGATGGCTTCCAGCAGGGATTTCCTTTTTTCATAAGAGAAATAGCATTTTTTATGCTTCTCGTTCCAGTTAAATTCATCTGTAGATAAAGCTACGATCAGGTAGTCACCATAAGCTTTCGCCCTGCGCAGCAGATTAATGTGCCCATAGTGAAGTAAATCAAAGGTACCGTAAGTAATCACTCGTTTCATGAATTGTGTGCCTTTCATAAAGAAATCTGAAAATAGTCTTGCCGGAATGGTTCCAGGCGATTTACATAGAACTATTTTACCACAGTCCAGGTAGAAAGGAAACATAAGATTATTTATCGGGAGTATTGTGCATTGCGAAGCGCGTTACTGTGAATGGAGTGAACAGTAAACAAGAAGTAAACAGTTACCCTTTATCCATGTTGTAAAAGGTATGTTTTAATGTTAAGATGGAACAATAACAGTGCAGATGTGAGCGGTAACGTGAAAACATCTGCAGGCTGCCGGAAACGAAAAATGGCAGCGGATGAATAAAAGGAAGAGGAAAATAAGTATGAATGTATTTGACATTCTGGGGCCGGTCATGATCGGACCGTCCAGCTCACACACTGCGGGAGCAGCCCGGATCGGTCTGGTGACAAGGGCTCTTCTTGGAAAAACTCCGGTGAAAGCGCACATATTTTTGCATGGTTCTTTTGCGAAAACCTATAAGGGACACGGCACGGATAAGGCTCTTGTGGCGGGAATACTGGGAATGCAGACAGATGATGAGCGTATCCGTTTTTCACTTGATGTGGCGAAAAAGGAGGGACTGGAAATTCAGATTGAGACTGGTGAACTGGAGAATACGCACCCGAATACTGCGGAGATCACTTTGACTGCAGCAGACGGGGAAAAGGTGTCTCTTCGGGGCAGCAGTATTGGCGGGGGGAATATCCTGATCACCCGAGTGAATGGAATGGAGGTTGCCCTTACCGGGCAGAATCCTGCTTTGATCGTGCTTCACAAGGATGCACCAGGGACGATTGCTGCGGTTACAGAGCTGATGGCAGAGTATGGGGTGAATATCTGCAATTTTCACTTGGCGCGCGAGGCCAAGGGTGGTCTGGCGGTAATGACTATCGAGAGCGACAGCCACTTTGTTCCGGAACTCAATGAGAAGATTAACCGGCTGGAGAATATATATTCCAGTACGATGTTAGAGCGTGTTTAAAAAATCATTCCCGCAATCTGCACGCCCCACTTTGCGGGAGATTTCACCCCACAAAAAATACAATAAAGGAGAATTCACTGTGGATTTAAACTACCACTCAATGGAATCCCTGCTGGAGGCAGCGAAGGAGAACAACTGTCGTCTGTCCGCGCTGGTTCTGGAGCAGCAGGCGGAGCAGATGGAACTGCCGAAGCAGGAAATATATGAAAAAATGAGGGAAAACTATCGGGTTATGGCATC
>ERZ791886.247-NODE-247-length-35810-cov-9.783946_pt1 | contig 35810 bp, 36 predicted proteins | sample MGYA00510158_ERZ791886 | MGnify/ENA primary metagenome ERZ791886 (study PRJEB30046, sample SAMN00792063) | human gut metagenome | study: EMG produced TPA metagenomics assembly of the A metagenome-wide association study of gut microbiota in type 2... | reverse complement strand
GTGAACGCCGTCTCCTGTGCGAATATGGCCCTTGCCGGGGTGGACTACGCCATCCCCTGTGATGAGGTCATCGACGCCATGGGCCGCGTGGGCAGCCTCCTCTCCCCCGACCTCCGGGAGACCGGTCAGGGCGGTCTTGCCGCCACGCCCACCGGCGTCCGCATTGCGCAGGCTCTGGCAGAGCAGGGCTGATGGATAGAAAACAAAAGAAAAGTGGATGAAAAGACGTTCTTTCTCGGAAATCTCAAAAATATTTCCGAAAAAGTGTTGACAAAACCCCGGATGAATGATAAAATACATCATGTTCCGAACGGAACGTATGCGTTGGTAGCTCAGCTGGATAGAGTGACTGACTACGAATCAGTAGGCCGGGGGTTCGAGTCCCTTCCATCGCACCAAGTAAAATCCCACGATTGACCGTTGAAAATACGGTGTAAATCGTGGGATTTCTTGCTTTATACAGGCTTCAAAAGGGCTGGAAAATGCGACAAAAATGCGACAAATTCAGGAAAAACCTGTTTTGTGCGACAGTGTACGCCCCTGTTCTGTATGCCTTGCCCTATATCATACGGCTATATAATGGGCGACCCTTGCCCCTGCTATGGGCTGGGCGTGTAGCGTTTCACGACCCACCTACATATTCCCCCACTTATGGGGAGCGGTATCTAATACCGACCCTATACACAAGGGTGTCTGTTAGATTGACAACCCCGACACAAAAAAGTGTCAGCATCGACACAAGCGGCAATGGGGTCAATCTGCCTGACTGCACCGATCTGTGTAATCGGCTCAAAATTGAGCGGGTTTCGATGCCCTCAAAATTGAGTGTATTTCAATTACGACCCTTTGCCCGGTCTGCCTGGCACTATCACAGAATTGTGATGCACAGCAACTTCCTAGCTGGGTCAATCCGCTTTTGGATGCACCCACCTGTGAAGATGTCCCCACTTTTGGGGATATGCCCTCAAAGATACCGCCAGATGTGGCGGCATTACATCGGCTTCGCTTCTCGCTGCGTGGGATGCCTGTGCAAATGCGTGGGAAACAGGCTTTCGGGGTCTGGCAATATACTTTCATTACTGGGCAAAGAAAAAGCGCAGAACCCGCTAAAACAAGGCTCTGCGCTGGTGTTATATGCTGTTTAGTGCTGGGGGCTGGGCTGGATGTTCAGCAGCTTCATAATAGCAGGATAATCGCCCTCGTGCTGTTCAAGTTGCTTGCCTAACGCTTCAATCTCCGGCTTGCTGCTCTGCGATACCCGGTCAATCAGAGCGACCACAATATCAATCACTTCGGGGTGCTTCTGGGCTTTGGCTCGAATCAGGCTTGCGATCTGGCTAACTTCTGCGGTGCGCTCGGTGCTGTTCTGCTTGTTCATTTTGTACTGTCCTTTCTATATCTCGTGTTCGTGTACTCGTATATCTTGTGATTATGCGTTCATCGGCTGGGTAAGGGATTCAGGGAAGAACGATGCTTTATAGCTTGCATTGTCACCCTTGCTTGCGTAAATCAAGAGGACTTGGAAAGCGGCTTTTGCGCCGTGCAGGACTTCACGCCCCTGCTTCTTCCAGTCTGCCCACGTCCGGCATTCTTCTTCAATCCCGGCGGTCTGCTGGGCTTCTGCAATGCGCTGGGCGTTGATGGGTTCAGCCTTTGCGCTGTTCCATGCCCGGTGCAGACATTCGGCAAATGTGCCGATGCCCTTGCGGAACAGCTTCCACGCCTTGCACATGATTTCATGCAGATTGTACGTCATTTTTACTACCTCACTTTACAATGTGGGGCAGGGCTGTTATAATTGCCTTGCCCCTTTGGGTTTGCTCGGTGTTCTGGTTTGGCGACTAGCACCGGGCATTTTTCATATACAGCAGATGGGAGCGGGTTACATCGCTTCGCTAACTTTTCGTATTTGCTCTCCCGGTTCTTCCTTCGCCCTTCATCCGGTGAACTCCCTTGCTGTGATTATAGTATACACTATTTAATAGTATATGTCTATTGACATGATGCACAATATTAAACAGTGTAAACTGTGCTATTTTGTACTGTTAAATTGTGTGCTTTTGTGGTATAATGTTAAACAAGAAGAATCACCGATCTATGCGACAGAGGGCTTTATATGGTAACAGAAGCACGGAAAAGGGCTAACGCCAAATGGGATAAAGAAAACATGACTATTCTCGGATGCAGAGTAAAGAAAGACTATGCTGCCAGATTCCGGGCCGCTTGTGTAGCCGCCGGGACTACTCCAAACGCTGTGCTGAAACAGGCGGCTGACGATTTCTTGAAAGAGCATCCAGCAGATGAAGAATCACCTATCGAGGAATAAGGGGGCTTGTGGTATGGCTACTATTATCGGCTGTCTGCTTTTTGGATTTTGGTTCTTTCAGGCTCTTTTCAAAGCAAGCAAGTAAAATAATTCTAAGGCCGTTGTAGTAATACAGCGGCTTTTCTTTTTGCAAAATGACGATGCAAGGCTGTATTCAATACTCGCTCGCATTTTCTACAAAAATAATCCCCACGCTCAACAGTTAAGTCAGGCGCAGGGATATTACACTTTACTTGTATAAAGTGATGGGAATATTTTGCTCAAAACTACACTTCACGAAAATGAAGTGAAATCGTGGAAGAAAAATCAGGATGGGATATTGCGGACTGTGTACGGAAAGGGCTGCTCCCCGGTTTTCTTGGATTCTTCAATAGCGGTGATAGTATCGCACAATCCGCTCTCGTATGCGTAGTGCATCGCTGCTGTGGTAGCGTCTGCGGCAAGCTGGCAAATATCAGATACAACGCTCTGCGGAATGTGTGCGGCTGCTGCGTAGGCTTCCAAATAGCTCTCAAAGGCGTTTGAAGCGTCCATAAAGGGCTGATACTCTTTCAGGCCGGAGAAATCGACCTGCATTTCAGCATCTTCAATGTTTCCGTTTTCAGGTACAGTTAAATTCAACATGGTATCACTCCTTAGATCCTTTCTTTTCTTTGCTCTGGGCTTCTTTGCTGTCTGCTTCTGCCTGTTCCCATGCCCATTTGATTTTAGGATATTCGGTCTTGGTGATGGCGTGCTGTAACTGTGCGCCAGCGTCAAAACCAAACTCCTTTGCACGGCTGGAAATGTCAAGAATAGCTAGATTCAATTTGCTTCGGAGCGTCTTATCATCGACTTCACGAATCAACTCAAAAGCGGCACTTTCAGCGGCTTTAAGTTCGGATTCGTCCGTGTTCGTGTAGCCGACTGCATAACTGTAAAGGTCTTTATACTTCTTGTGATTTACAATAGTAGGAAGTGCGGGAAGACTAGGAATCATGTGATACTTCTTATAATAATGGGGGCAGCTAACGCTTGACCCCGGTTTGTATGGATGATAGAATGAGGGCGGGAACAACGCATTGCAAAAAATAATGTTTCCCGCTCGGCTGTCCTGTCTGTTGGTAGCAGATGGGGCAGCTTTTTCATTCTACGGTTATCCATCGGTCTTAGTGTGTATAAATTCGTTGTTTTCGTTGATTTCGTTGCTAACTGGTGTGTTTACCAACGTTTCCAACGTTTTCAACGATTTCTATTATATTAGATGCGTTTGCTCGGTTTCAGTAGGTTCGTTGGTGTTGCCGGTGCGGAACATCTTGAAAGAGTGCTGCTTTCCACCTGAACCGTTAGGGATTACAGAATATTTGATTGCATCTCGTTCGTACAGAAGCGGCTCGATCTCTGCAATGGCTTTAGATAACGCTTGCGGAGTGGGGGCAAGTTCTGCTTTTGCGTATCGTTCGCCCAACTGGTTGAGGGCTTTTGCGTTGCCTGTCCACGTTCCATCGCCTTGCTGAAGAATGACCCGGAGCGTTTTTACGATGGGGCTTGCTTCGTAATCTGCAATCCTGCGCTGTTCTGCAATCTCTGCCGCACTCCCCTGCATCGTCCAACGGAAGTGCTCCTTATCGAAGCGAATAACTTGCTCCTGCTGTTCAATGTCACGGCCGGTGATGCTCAATGTTGCATCCGCTTCGTTGCGGTCATCTTTATCCAAGACCATGCTAAAATCAGATGCGCCCATGATGCCAGTAGAACCGTTGATGGAATCGAAAGCGTCATTTGTGTTCTTGCCTTTTCGAGTATGATGGACTAGCAGAATACAAATTTCGCGATTGTCAGAGATTTTTTTAAGAACTCGCATGAAACTATAATCGGAAGTGTAGACATTTTCAAAAGCACGCTCTTTCGGTTTGACCAGTGACAAAGTGTCGATGCAAACAAGGCGAATGTCTGGGTTTTTGTCCAAGATTTTGCCTAATTCCTCTTCAAAGCCTTCGCCAATGCGAGGAATATCGAGACGAAAGCGCATAGCTTCTGGAATAGACCGCTTATCTAAAATGTCCAACATTCTTTTTTGAAGTCTGCCTTTTCCATCTTCCAATGCGAGATACAATGCGCCGTGCTGGTGGGTGCGACACCCTAAGAACAACTCCCCGGCGGCAACTGATAAGCAGAGATCGAGAACCATGAAGCTCTTGCCGACCTTCGGCTTTGCTACCAACACGCCTAACCCCATCGGAATCAGCCCATCAACAATAAACTGCTGGGGTGGAATGTCCATTTCCGCAAGCTCTTGCGCTGTGAACACTTCGGAATCGGAAGATTCAATAGGCTGCTGGCTATTATAGAACTTTTCAAAATCCTGTCCTACCAGTGCGCCGAATTTCTCTTCGCCAATACGCTTGAACTCTTTGGAGATGTTTCGCTTCCAACGTTCTAGCTTCAAATCAAGACCACGCCAAAGCCCTAATTCTTCGGCTCGCTGTCTAACTATACTAAGACGATCGTTTTGATTGTCTGCCGACCCTCTAAAGGTCATCCAGTATGTCAAGCGAGAAAACAATTCCTCTTCGGTAACGCAAGAAAGTATGTATTCAAAGAACTGCTCGTAATCGTCCGGTTTGAATGCTTGTGCGTCATCGAAGTTTTTAATAGATTCGGACAGGTCACTCATTCGATGCACCCCCGTCCGTTGCGCTTGTGCGATATGTAAAAATCAACGTGTATCCTCCTTAAAAATAGGAAGAACTGCGCCTACAACTGCGCCATGTGTGGATATTCGGACGTTACGGAGCAATCCGGCGAATGCCGTTTACGACTGCTGCGGGCTGTTCTGCCGGGGCTGCTCCCTGCTCAAAGAACTGTGCAAGGCTGTCCAGATTCACAAGCCAGCGGCGAGAAGATACGACCGTGTAACGGATTTTATTCTCCCTGCACAGCTTGCGAACAAAGAATGCAGTGCAGCCGAATTGCTCGGCGGCTCGCTTGACGCTTGACATCTTTGGATAAACCACAGCGTCACCCACGTTTTTCACCCCCTTCCCGACTTCTTGCGGCTTGCATCAAACGAATACAGCGGCGCACCTTTTCCCTCTTTTCGTCCGGGAGCGTGGTGTCAACAAGCCAGCTTGAAAATGTGGAATTTCTCAACTGCAAAGCCGCTGCGATGCGCCACGGCTCGAAACCAGACGCTTCAACCTCTTGCTTCAAACTCTCTGCCATGTTCTTAATTCTCCTCCTCGTTGCTGTCCTGCTGGGGTTCGGTCTGCTGCATCTCTGCCGCTTTCTTCATCCAATAACGTGCCTGATTCTCTCGGATGCGTTCACGGTTCTTGGCATAGTAAGCACGGCTGTATGCGTTCTTAGCGGCTCTAATGGCATCTTGATCGCTCATATTCGGGTCACCTCCTTTCGATATTGTTATTATATCACTAATATTGATATAAAATCAAGTGCGAAATAATGATACGCAAAAATACGATTTTATTATATTTATATTGAAAATTATATTTGTATGTGATATAATGCGAATAGAGGTGATAAAAATGGACTGCAAAGTGTTTTCAGAGCGATTAAAACAAGCAAGGCAAGCTAAAGGGTGGAATCAAGCAAAACTTGCCGAAACTGTTGGAGTAGGACAAAATACGATTTCCAACTACGAAAAAATAAAAAATGGAAGTATGCCAAAACTGGAAATTGCCGCAGACATGGCAAAAGCACTAGATGTTTCGTTGGACTGGCTCGTTGGTATCACGGACAACCAGAACGAAGAACCTATTGTGAAAGTAGATGGGCGATCCTTCTTAGACTACCTCATTACACTGTTTCAAAAGAAGATTCTTGAGTTTGATATTTCTGACGCAACCTTTAATAATCCCGGAATGATTATTGACGCTGTCGGAGAAGAAGCTGCAAAGCTGGGCGTGGAACTTAAAGACTTTTTCAACGGTGAAACTGTTTTGAAAAAAGGCAAAATTTCGGAAGATATGATTCAATTAGCAAATAAAGGATGGCGAGACAACATCCTCGACAAGTACAGATTTTTATTTGAAGAAGATCGGCTTCCTTGGGATGACTAAAAGGGGCAAACCTTATGGCACAGATAACGAAGAAAACGAATAAGAACGGCACAACGTCATATCTGATTCGTGCGTTTAATGGCAGAACCCAAAGCGGCAAGGTGCTGACAAAGTGCAAGACGGTTACACCCCCCGCCGGGCTGACACCGAAAAAAGAGGAACGCTGGGTGCAGGATGAAGCCAGCCAGTTTGAACAGCAGGTGCGGAATGGCCTGTTGCTTGATTCTGAAATGCTGTTGGATGACTTGATTGACCGCTGGTTTGAACAGTACGGAAACAAGCAGCTAAAGCAAAAAACGCTGTATGACTACAAGCTCCTGCGACCTCGTATCACTGCCGCTATGGGCGGCTTGAAAGTGCGTGATATTCGCCCGGCTCATATTATGGCGTTCTTCGATAATCTGGAAGAAGCGGGCATTCGGCAGGACTCGACCTATACAGCGTCCCCGGCTTTGCTGAAACTCCTGCCCAAAGGTAAGCGGGCAAAGGTACGGCAAGCTGCTGGCATTGGCGAAGAAACCATGCGAGGGCTGTGCAGCGGCAAACCTGTCAGCAGAAAAACGGCTGAAAAGGTGTCCAGTGCCGCCGGGCTGGCGTTCTCAAAAGCCTTTGCAGAACATCGCAAGGGCGATGGAAAATTGAGCGGAAACAGCACTTTGCACTATTACGCTTTCCTGTCCTCTGTTTTCAAAAAGGGCGTTCAATGGGGCGTGATTGCAGAGAATCCCTGCGCCCGTGCAGAGCGTCCGAAAGCCAGCGAGATTGATGTGCAGATATTGGATGAAGAAAGTATTGCAAGGCTCATGGAAGCCCTAGAAGATGCTCCGGCACAGCTTAGCGTGATTGTGCAGCTTGCATTACTGACTGGCGCACGGCGTGGCGAAATCTGCGGCTTGCGCTGGTCTGACATTGACCTCGATGCGGGCACGATCTCGATAAACCGAACCGTTCAATATATCTCCGGGTCTGGTATCGTGTTCAACTCGCCCAAGACACGCAAATCTAAACGCTGTTTGAAAATTGGTGCGGACTGCGTGGAACTGCTGCGAGAATACCGCCAGCACCAAATAACGGAAAAACTTAGAATCGGTTCGGAGTGGGTGCGTAAGGTCACGCTAGAGAACGGCAAACAGGTCACAAACGACCTTTTGTTTACCAAATGGAACGGTGAACCCATCGACCCAAACACGGTTACAAGCTGGTTTCCGGGCTTCCTAGAAGCGCATAATCTCCCGGCGGTACATTTCCACAGCTTGCGTCATAGCTGCGCTTCCCTGCTGATTGCAGCCCATGCGCCTATCACAACAGTATCACAGCGTTTAGGACACTCGCAGACTTCAACGACCCTGAACTTTTACGCTTCGGCTATCCAGAGCGCAGATGCAGCGGCAGCGGATGCCCTAGAAAGTGTCATCCATGTTCGCACAAGAAAACAGGCATAAGAAAAAAGCAGCTCACAGATACGGCTATAACCGCCTGTGGGCTGCTCTTTATGTGTGTCTTTTTATTTTACTGTCGTTGTTTTTCCGCTTCTGGTATAGCTTTCAAGTTCACAGCTATAAAAGCTCATTTTCGAATACTCACCAACAAAGGTGATTTCATCGCCAGTATTGATTTTCATAATAGCGTCTTTTTGATCTTTGGGGAAGGATGCGAAGAAATAAACTGTTGTGTTCCCGACTTGTCGGACAAGAGTGACTGTTGTGCTTCCGAAAAGATTTCCTAATCCGCTATCGGTCAATCCGTTTACAGTGCCGGTTACACGGTATCTCTTATCTCCGTATGTTTCCTCTGCTCTGACTTCATTCGAGTTATACTCCTTATAGACTGCATCAAAATCAAGAGTGGTGACGGATTTCGCAGACGAAGAAGAACTAGATTTTTGGGGCTTAGATGCGGACTTGTTGCTAGCTGCTCTCTTCTCCGATTCGGCTCTAATAGCGGCGTTCCGCTCTTCCTCCTTTGCCTTTTCAGATGCAGACTGTTCCTTTGATGCTGGCTCCTCTTTCTTAGAGCTAGCTACTTCTGCCGCTAAACGCTCGCTTTCGGCTTTTATCGCCGCGTTACGTTCATCTTCTGCCTTTTTAGAATCTGATGCTGCTTTGCTTTCCGCTTCTTCTTTAATGCGTTTGGATTCTGCATCCCTGCTGGCTGCTGCTTCGCTCTCGGCTTGCTTTTGCCGTTCTGCTTCGGCTTTGCTGCTCGCCGCCGCTGCCGATGATGCAGCTCTTTCAATTTCTCTGGCTTCTGATTCTGCTGCTCTTTGAGCTGCTGCCGCCTTATCGTATGGGAGCATCATTCCAACAATGAACAGTACAAAAACGGCTATCAATACGAGCAAATCTTTCTTGCAAGGATACTTTTCGTGCTTGAGGGCAGCTTTTAAGAATCCCCATACCACTTTTACGATATAGCAAAAGCAGATGAGCATGAAAGCGATGCCGATGTTTCGTGCATCCCTTTCAGAAATAGCATAGCAGATACCAAAGCTAATGTATGCTGCTATCATACTATACCATATCTTTTTGCTTGGCTTCCCTCTGATTGCATTGACGGCACAGCAAAAGCTAAGCACAAAACCCGCAAGCATGAGAACAATACCTAGATTGTCCATTTTTGATTCCACCTTTCTTGCGCTAAGTATAGCATACTTCCCAGCTGCTTGAATGGCTCTTTTTGAAATTGAAAAATTTTTTGCGGTTTTGACAAGGTGGGTGGGCCATTTTTTGGCAGAATGACGGGGTGGGGTGCATGAAAACGCCTTTTTGTTTCGTGCGGATAATTCCGACCCTCACGGCATGGGGCAGGGTGTCGCCCATATACCCCGCCGGGCAGGGGTAACGGTTTCTTGCTCCCTCTCTCTCGGCTGGGCTGCTGTGTTTCGCAGTAGCATTGCTCCCTATATGTATAAAATCGTTGAAAACGTTGATTTCGTTGCTGGCTATCCTTCGACACGGTTTGCACAACGCTGCTGTCCTGTTTATGGTATCGCTTGCAAGTGCGACAAAAATGCGACAACTTTAGAAATCAAGAGAAGATAATCCATCACAATGCAAACATAAAATAACGAATCATCTATATAAATAGAACTGATAGGAAACAATAGAATATATAATTATCCTCTCTACGAATCAGTAGGCCGGGGGTTCGAGTCCCTTCCATCGCAGCAAGGCAATCCAAATCCGAACCATTTCCCTTTGATGCGGCTTCTGCCGCTTCCCCAAAGGTGACGGTCTGTGTTCCTTCTTTATAGTTGAAGGTTATCAAAACCTTATCATCATACAGGTAAATCGCATTGATGAAGGTATCCACTAGTGCCTGCCGCTGGTCTTTCAGGCTCATGTCCAGCTTACGGAACCGCAGCAGCCAAAACCTGATAAATTCTTCGGTCACTTTCGGCTTCGCCAGCTTTTCTTCCGCAATGCGTGCTTCAAGCTCACGCTTGGTTCCTTCCAGCTGCTCCAGCCGCTCCTTGGTGGAGCTGGTCAGGATACCGGCCTGAATCGCATTGAGCATATTCTGGATACCGGATTCTGCATCCCGGAGCTGCTTTTCATAAAGGGGAATGTTGGTATTCTCCTTGTTTTGCAGTTCCATCACCTTGGCGATGATGGATTCCATAGCGGCATCGTCTTTCACAAGCTGCATGGTCTGGTTGACCACCAGATCTTCCAGCCACTGTTTACGGACGGTCTTTTTCTTGCAGCCCTTATGCTTCTTGGCAGTGGCACACTTATAATAGCGGTGGACTTCTCCCGTCCGGCTCGTACCGCTCTCACCAAACATCAGTGCGCCACAGCAGCCGCAGTGCAACTTGGTTGTCAGCAGGTAATCGTCCTCTGCCTTTCTCCGAGCAGGGGCTTTCTTGTTTTTGGCAATCTTTTCCTGCACATCATCGAACAATTCCAGCGGCACGATGGGCGGAATCGCATCGGGCACGACCACGTCCCGGAATTTCAGTTCTCCGATGTAACGCCGATTCTTGAGCATATGTTCGACACTGTTATAGGTGAACGCGCTGCCGACCGGGTTCTTGATGCCATTTTCATTCAGCCAGTCCCGAATTTCTTTCATCGTAAGACCATCCCGGTACTTCCTGAACGCTTCCAGCACGAAAGGGGAGGCAAGCGGATCGATGTGAAATTTTCGCTCGGAATCCAGCGTATAACCAAACGTTCCACGCCCACCATTGCAGCGACCTTTCAGGATATTCTCCGTCTGTCCACGGACAACCTTTTCGGCAAGGTCAGCGGAGTAGTATTCTGCATAGCCCTCCAGCACCGACTCCAAAATGATGCCCTCCGGCCCCTCGGAGATGATTTCTGTGGCCGACATGAGCTTGACACCGTTCTTCTTCAGCTGGGTCTTGTACCGTGCGCTGTCGTAGCGGTTCCGGGCAAAACGGTCGAGTTTCCAGACCAGAACGATGTCAAACAGCTTCTTGTCGCTGTCTTTGATCATCTGTTGGAACTGCGGGCGATTATCTGTTTTAGCAGAGATGGCACGATCAATGTAGTGCTTGACGATAGTGATGCCGTTCTTTTCGGCATAGGCGGTGCATTCCCGAATCTGACCCTCAATGGATTCTTCACGCTGGTTGTCCGAGGAATAGCGGGCATAGATCACAGCGGTCATAGCGGTCACCTCACTTTATACATCATTGAACGGAAAATCGTCCATTTACGATTTGGTTTCGTATAACATATACCATATTTTGAGTGGGATTGCAAGCGGGTTTATAATATCCCCTATCATATTTTATAAAAAGCGGATACATCGCACACGGCAATGTATCCGCTTGAGTTATTTCTTCAACGATACAATCGTTTTCGCCGTCACCAAAGTGCCCCATCGGGCGCACCCTGTTTTTTGTTTGTGCTTATTTCTTCAGAATCCGCATTGCGTTCAGAACGGCGATGATCGTGACACCCACATCACCGAACACGGCTTCCCACATACCGGCCATGCCGAGTGCGCCCAGAACAAGGAACACGCTCTTGATTCCAAGAGCAATCACGATGTTCTGCATCACGATTCGCTTCGTGGCCTTTGCAACATCAATGGCTTCCACAAGTTTCGACGGTTCATCTGTCATCAGGACAACATCCGCAGCTTCGATCGCGGCATCCGAACCCAGTCCGCCCATGGCTATGCCGACATCTGCACGGGCAAGGACGGGGGCATCGTTGATGCCATCGCCCACAAAGGCGAGCTTGCTGCCCTGCCGTTTCTGCTTATCCAGCATTTCCAGCTTTTCGACCTTCTGGTCGGGCAAGAGCTGTGCATAATACGCATCCAGACCAAGTTCGTCTGCCACCGACTTGCCGATTCGCTCATCATCGCCGGTGAGCATAACAGTTTTTTCCACGCCGATTTTTTTCAGCTCTGCGATTGCGCGGTTGCTGTCCGGTTTCACCTCATCTGCAATCAGGATACAGCCTACATAGCTGCCATCCGCTGCTACATAGACCTTTGTTCCGGCTGCATCGCAAGCAGAATAGGCAATCTTTTCAGATTCCATCAGCTTACTATTGCCAGCCAGCACCTTCTTTCCCTGCACCATAACACTGATGCCATGTCCAGAGATTTCCTCAAAGCCAGAGAACTGCTTCTGGTCGATCGACTTTCCATAAGCTGCAAGAATCGACTTTGCAATCGGGTGGTTGGAATAACTCTCTGCCTGTGCAGCATACTCCAATACCTGCTCTTTCTGGTATCCGGCTGCCGGAATGATATTTGCGACCTCAAAAACACCTTTTGTCAAGGTGCCGGTCTTATCAAAGACCACCACGCTCACTTTGTTCAGTGCCTCCAGATAGTTGCTGCCCTTTACCAGCACACCGCGCTTGGATGCAGCACCGATACCACCGAAGAAGGTCAGGGGAATGGAAATGACCAATGCACACGGGCAGGAAACGATCAGGAACACAAAACCTCTGCGCAGCCACTCAGACCAGCCGCCACCAAGGACGAGCGGCGGAATGATCGCCAACACAGCCGCCATTCCAACAACGACCGGCGTATAGTATCGTGCAAAGGTCGTGATGAAGTTCTCGGTAGGAGCTTTTCTTGCGGAGGCATTCTCCACAAGGTCAATGATCTTCGACACTGTGGATTCCCCGAAGCTCTTTGTGACTTTCAGCGTCAGCAAACCGCTCTGGTTGATGCAGCCGGACAGGGCTTCATCGCCTTTGCGGATGCTTCTCGGCACAGATTCGCCGGTCAGTGCCTTGGTGTCCAGCATGGATTCGCCATCCACAACGATGCCATCCAGCGGGATTTTTTCACCGGGTTTTACCACGATGATCTCGCCCACCGCAACGCTTTCCGGAGAAACGACCTGCAATACGCCATTCCGCTTGACGGTCGCCGAATCCGGACGGATGTCCATAAGGTCAGAGATGGACTTTCTGGAACGCTTTACCGCCAGCGACTGGAAAAACTCTCCGACCTGATAGAACAGCATGACTGCAACGGCTTCCGGGTATTCCCCGATGGCAAATGCGCCGATTGTGGAAACACTCATCAGGAAATGCTCGTCAAATACCTGTCCTCTGGTGATGTTTTTCACTGCTTGCCACACGACATCCCAACCAAGGATCACATACGCCACGATCAGAAATGCCAGTTCTGCTGGAGTCGGCAGCTTTGCGAACACGGTCAATGCCATACCGATTGCATAGACCGCAGCACCCACGGCAAGACGTATCGTGCGCTTCTTGTCCTCATCGTTATAGACCGCCGCTTTTTCTTCTTTTTTGACAGGTGCAGTGGCTTCCGGCTGCTTTTCCGACACCTCAACGTCCGGCTCGTGGCTGTGAACAATCGTGGTAACGGTATCCAGCAGGGAAGCAGCCACCGAGGTTCCTGCCTGAACGGTCAGCGTCTGGTTCATCAGATTCACGGTCGAAGAAGTCACGCCGTCCAGTTCACCGACTTCCTTCTCGATTTTTGCAGAGCAGTTCGGGCAGTCCAGACCTTTCAGGAGATAGACCTTCGTCACAGCAGGTTCAGTCTTTTCTGAAACTTCAACATCCGGCTCGTGGCTGTGAACGATCATTTCGACCTGTTCCGCCAATGTTGCATCCGCAGACTTTTCTGACTGAACGGTCAGTGTCTGCTGCATTAAATTCACGACCGAGGATTCCACTCCCGGCAATGCTCCGACCTCTTTTTCTATCTTGGCGGAACAATTCGGGCAATCCAGACCTTTCAGGATGAATACTCTTTTCATTTTGACCTCCACCGTATTTTCTTAATTGTTCAATCGTTCAACTTAAAAGGTAAAAAGATAATCGCTTGCGCGATCATCCTCTTAAATGCTCAAATCCCTTGTCAATGATCTCCTTTACATGATCATCCGCCAGCGAATAATACACGATCTGGGCCTCTCTTCGGAATTTGACCAGTCCGGCAAGCCGGAGTGCTTTCAGCTGGTGAGAGACCGCCGATTTGGTGACGCCCAGCAGAACCGCAAGGTCGCATACACACATCTCGCTCTGTTCCAGAGCATGAAGGATCTGCACTCTTGTGCCATCTCCGAACAGCTTGAAAAGCGATGCAAGCTGGATATAATCGTCTTTCGGCTGCATTTTGCCTTTTACATCGTTCACGATGTCCTCATGGATCACATCGCAATTACAGGTGTATAAAGAATTTGACATCAGACGTTCTCCTCGTTTTGTAGTTGAACAACCGTTCAATCACATTATATCTGCTTTTTCTCCGTTGTCAAGAGGAAAAGTTAGCATCTGCTTCCCGCGATTTGTCGTCTAACAGACCTTGACAGCCTCCTTATTTCGCATACAATATAGTTGAGTATTCATTCAACTGCTGCGTTCTGAGCAGAAGATTTTGTATTTGAACAACCATGCAATAAAAGAGGTCTATCTGTGAAACGAAAATTGATCACGCTGGTTCTGACATTGGGATTTCTTGCCGCGTTTGGCGTATTTATGCACTCACCGCCCTCTATTCTGGATGGGCTGACCGGTGCGACCCCGAAAGCGAAACGTGCCGCACAAATGGCCGCACCGCTGGAGGGTAACTATCTGTTCTGCATCAACCCTGAACTGGAATCGTTTTCTGATGCGGATTTCCGGAATGACCTGAAAGCATTTGTTTCCGGTGAGACAGAAGTCCTTTTCGATGCCGGACTGCCGCACATGACGCTTTCGGTCTGCAAAACAGACTATCCCTTGCTTCGCTATGCAACGGCTCTTTGTGAACGCCTGACCGCTGCCGGAGCAGATGTCACGTTGAAGCAGCACAGCGAAACCATGCTGCGTTCCCGTGCAATCAATGGGCGGTATCAACTGCTGCTGGTTTCAGAAAATATGCTTGATGCAACAGCATTGCCGGATGCAGACATCCTTCTGCTTTCCGCAGAAGAAATGGAGGACCCCTCATGCGAAAACTGAACACCATCCTCTCCGTTCTGCTGCTTTTCATCTGTCTGCTTCATGGGCTGATGGGCAGTTTTATGTTGCTGGGCATCAGTTCCGGGGCAGGAAAGTTTCTGGCATGGATCGGCGTTGGCATTCTGGCGGCGCACACCGTCCTTGGTCTTTTGCTGACCGCGCAGATATTCCGGGCTTCCCGTTACGGCGGAAAGCCCTACGGAAAGCAGAACGCTCTGTTCTGGGCAAGGCGTGCCAGTGGGCTTGCCATTTTGCTTATGCTCTTTTTCCATATTGGTGTGTTCGGCAAAGTGCAGAACGGCGTATACATTCTGTTTCCGTTCACAACGGTCCGGCTGCTGACGCAGCTTTTACTGGTCGCTTCGGTATTTGTGCATCTTCTGCTCAATCTCCGGCCTCTTCTGGTATCGCTGGGCATTGTCCGGGATAAGGAACAGCGCGGCGACCTCTATCTGATTCTTTCTGTACTGGTGCTGTTTGCTGCCGGTTCGATCATTCTATATTATATTGGGTGGAACAACGTATGAAACACACTTTGGTGATCGTGGGTGCAGGACTGGCAGGACTTTCCGCTGCTTTGACTGCTGTGAAAAACGGCTGGACGGTAAAGCTGGTGTCCTCCCTTGCCTCCGAGAGGGCGCAGTCTGTTATGGCAGAGGGTGGAATCAATGCAGCCTTGAATACCAAGGGAGAGGAGGACAGCCCGGAGCAGCATTATGCAGACACCCTGACCGCCGCCTGCGGACTTGCTGACCCGAATGCAGTCTGGGGGATGACGCAGGCTGCGCCCGAACTGGTGCACAGTCTGCACCGTCTGGGAGTACAGTTCAACGTGACAGATGACGATGAACTCGACCTGCGGAATTTTGGCGGACAGAAGAAAAAGCGGACGGCCTTTGCACAAAGCGATACGGGAAAGCAACTGATGACCGCTCTGATCGATGCTGTGCGCCGGGAAGAAAGCGCAGGAACGGTCGAACGCTTTCCTCACCATAAGTTCCGCACCCTGCTGTTTTCCGGGAACATCTGCGGCGGCTGCACAGTGCAGGACACCTATACCGGCGAACTGCTGCGGTTTGTATGCGATGCCGTCCTGATTGCCACAGGCGGGCCGCATGGCTTATTCGGTGATACGACCGGCTCTCTTGCCAATACCGGAGAAGTCACCGCAGAACTGTTCCGTCTGGGTGTTCCGATGGCAAATCTTGAAATGATCCAGTACCACCCCACCACGGTCGAACAGGGCGGAAAACGGATGCTTCTGAGTGAGGCAGCCCGTGGTGAGGGCGGGCGGCTGCTTGCATTACGGAACGGGAAGCCGTGGTATTTCATGGAAGAAAAATATCCAGAACTCGGCAACCTGATGCCGCGTGACATCACCGCGCGGGAAGTCTGGACGGTCAGCCGTGATTATGAGGTGTTCCTCGACATGACAGAACTCCCCAAGGAAGTCATGGAACATAAACTTGCCGGACTGGTGGATGATTGTCAGACCTATCTGCACAAAGATATTCGCAAAGAACCCATTCCAATTTTGCCGGGTATCCATTACTTTATGGGCGGCATTCAGGTGGACGAGCGGCACCGCACTTCGATGCGGAATCTGTACGCTGCCGGTGAATGCTGCGCTCAGTACCACGGCGCAAACCGTCTGGGTGGAAATTCCCTTCTGGGTGCGATCTATGGAGGGCAGATCGCTGCGGAAACTGCCTGTCAGGAAGCAGCCGGCTCCCCCAATATGCCCTGTGCCGAAGAACCCCTTCTGCCCGATCTTTCCCCGGATGCTCAAATGCAGATGAATCGTATTCTGTTGAACGCACTCGGTGTCGTGCGGGATACGCAGACATTGGAAACGGGCGTTCAGGAAATCCGCAAGTTGTCCGGCACACTTCCGCTTCTGGGTCGTGCCATGCTGGAAAGCGCCCTTGCCCGAAAAGAAAGCCGGGGCGCGCACTGGCGGGCAGATTATCCACAACGCAATGATGCCGTTTACTGCAAAACTACCGTGGCACACTGGAACGGGCAGCATATCGCCATCAGCTTTAAATCCATCCCGGAAAGGCGGTATGATTTATGAACTACACCATCCGAATCAAACGGCAGGAAAACCCGCAGGCTTCTCCCTGCTGGCAGGAGTTTACCTTTGAGGGAAGTGCGGACACCTCGATTGCTTCGGTGTTGAACGAGCTGAATCACCGCAGCCCTCTGTGTGAAAAGAACGGAACGGTCGTTTCCCCCATTGCGTGGGAATGCGGCTGCATGATACGCAAGTGCGGTGCCTGTGCCATGCGGATCAACGGTCTGCCTCGTCTTGCCTGTTCCGTTTTTCTGCGTGACTGCAAGGGAAGCGTTGTTACTTTGGAGCCTTTGAGCAAATTCCCGCTGGTGAAAGATCTGGTCGTAGACCGTTCCGTGATCTTTGAAGCACTGAAACGGACAAAGCTGTGGCTGGAAGGAGATGCGTTCCAGACCAGCTATACGCACAGCCAGCGGTATCAATCTGCTAAGTGTCTGCTCTGCGGCTGCTGTCTGGAGGTCTGCCCGAACTTTGACCCGAACAGCGAATTTGCCGGAGCTGTTCTGCCCGTCAACGCTTACCGTATTCTGAACGAAGAACAGGATATTGCCCATCGGACAGAACTCGCAAATGCGTATCGTCAGCTTTATTTTGAAGGCTGCGGAAAATCTCTTGCGTGTCAGGACATCTGCCCAGCCGGAATCCCGGTCGAAGAACTGATGTCACGTTCCAATGCCGCAGCGGTCTGGAAGCGATAAAAGCTCCACAAAAATCGAACCAAGCAGATGCATGATAGGAATATGGTGTATCTGCTATTTTTTTTTTTTTTGCAAAAGCATTGACGTTCATCAATGTATGTGCTATTCTATTCGCATAGACAATCATCAATGCGATGTAAAAAGCTATGAAATCTATGGACGTTGCACTCATCTGCAAAGCTTTGGGCGATGCAAACCGGCTGGAGATCGTAAAAATGCTCTCCGATGGGGAAAAATGCGGCTGCAAGCTGCTGGAACGGTTTGAAATCACCCAGCCGACCCTTTCCCACCACATGAAAATTCTGGTCGAGTGCGGTCTTGTGAATGACCGCAGAGAAGGCAAGTGGCATTACTACTCCCTGAACTGCGAGACCCTAGCCGATTTCAAGTCCTTTATCGAGGGTCTGACCTGCTGCACAGGTGGATGCTCTACGGAAAAGAAAGGGGGCTGCTGCTGTGGCTGCGAAGAATAAGGCTGGTATCAGCGTATTTCAGAAATATCTGACTGTCTGGGTCATTCTGTGTATGGTGGTGGGTGTCCTGACCGGCAGATTTCTGCCGCAGATTCCTGCATTTCTGAATCAGTTCGAGTATGCACGGGTCTCCATTCCGATGGCGATCCTCATCTGGGTGATGATCTATCCCATGATGATGAAGGTGGATTTCCGCAGCATCAAAAACGTGGGCAGGAACCCGAAGGGCCTGTTCGTGACATGGATCGTCAACTGGCTCATTAAGCCGTTCACCATGTACGGCATGGCAAGTCTGTTCTTCTTCACGGTGTCCAAGGCATTTATCACACCTGACCTTGCCACGGAATATCTCGCCGGTGCGGTACTGCTGGGTGCAGCCCCCTGTACGGCGATGGTCTTTGTGTGGAGTACCCTGACAAACGGCGACCCGGCGTATACGGTGATGCAGGTTGCCACGAATGACCTCATTATCCTTGTGGCGTTCGTTCCCATCGTCAAGTTCCTGCTGGGAGTTTCCAATGTATCCGTCCCGTGGGATACCCTGTTCCTGTCGGTGGTGCTGTTCGTAGTCATCCCGCTGGTGGGCGGTGTCCTGACCCGGATGCTTGTGACCCGGAAAAAAGGACAGGACTATTTTGAGAATGTCTTTGTCAAGAAATTTGACGGCATCACCATCCTTGGTCTGCTGCTGACGCTGGTGCTGATCTTTGCCTTTCAGGGGCAGGTCATTCTGGAAAATCCGCTCCACATCGTCTTGATCGCGGTCCCGCTGGTGTTGCAGACCCTGCTGATTTTTGCCATCGCCTATACCGCCTGTTGGCTCCTCAAGCTGCCGCACCGCATCGCTGCTCCTGCCGGAATGATTGGCGCGTCCAACTTCTTTGAGCTGTCGGTCGCTGTGGCCGTGGCTCTGTTCGGCACGACTTCGCCCGCCGCACTTGCCACCACGGTTGGTGTGCTGACCGAAGTTCCCGTCATGCTGCTGCTTGTAAATATCGCAAACCATACCCGAAACAAATTTCTGAGCAAAACGGAGGATTCTCTGAAATGAAAGATTTGAAAATTTTTGAACCTGCAATGTGCTGCTCTACTGGTCTCTGCGGTGTCAGTGTTGACCCGGAACTTCTGCGTATCTCTACGACACTGGATGCCTTGAAAAAGCACGGTGTCGTAATTCCTCGCTATAATCTGAACAGCGCACCGCTGGAATTCATCAGTGACCAGACCATCAACGAGTTTATCAACGCTCATGGTGCAGAGGGACTTCCCGCTGTAACGCTGGATGGTAAGATCGTGCTTTCCGGTCGTTATCCTACCAATGATGAAATCCTGACATGGCTGGGTCTGCCCGCTGATTGGTTGCAGGAGCCCAAGAAAAGCGGCGGTTGCTGCTGCCACGGAGGGTGTTAAAATGAAGAGCTTCACCCCGGATACCCTCACATTGACGAAATACCTGTTTTTTACCGGCAAAGGCGGCGTTGGAAAGACGAGCCTTGCCTGTGCGACCGCCGTTTCTCTTGCGGACTCCGGCAAAAAGGTACTGCTGGTCAGCACAGACCCCGCATCCAATTTACAGGATGTGTTTTCCATGGCTCTGACGAACAAGCCCTCTCCTGTCAATGGTGTTCCCAATTTGTCAGCGGCAAACCTTGACCCGATGCGGGCTGCTGCTGAATACCGCGAAAGTGTGATCGCTCCCTATCGCGGGAAGCTGCCGGAAAGCGTCCTTACCAATATGGAGGAGCAGCTTTCCGGCTCCTGCACGGTCGAAATTGCCGCATTCAACGAGTTTTCCAACTTCCTGACGGATTCTGACACTGCCAGCCGTTACGACTATATTATCTTTGACACTGCCCCGACCGGGCATACCCTGCGGATGTTGCAGCTTCCCTCTGCATGGAGCGGCTTTATCAGTGAAAGCACACACGGTGCTTCCTGTCTGGGGCAGCTCTCCGGGCTGGAAAGCCGAAAAGCAGTTTACCGTCAGGCAGTCGATACCCTTGCAAATAAGGCATTGACCACCTTGCTGCTTGTGACCCGACCGGAAATCGCTCCCCTGAAAGAAGCAGAACGGGCATCCACCGAGCTTTCCGCATTGGGTGTGAAAAACCAACTGCTGATCGTCAACGGTGTCCTGAGTGAGCAGGGCGATGAACTGTCTGAAAAGCTGTATGCAAAACAGCAGGCTGCCCTTGCCGCCCTGCCGGATGCTCTGCGTTCCCTGCCGACTTACAACGTACCGCTTCGCGCCTACAACGTGACAGGAATTGAAAACATTCGTGCTCTGCTCCACACCGACCATGTGACCGCCTTTTCCGAGAAAGTCCATGCGACACAGCTCCATTCCCTGCACGATGTCGCCGCCGACCTTGCAGCAAGCGGAAAGCGCGTGATCTTCACCATGGGCAAGGGCGGTGTCGGCAAAACGACCGTTGCGGCGGCAATCGCCCTGAACCTCGCCAAAATGTGGAAATCGGTGCATCTGGCAACGACTGACCCTGCCACACATCTGAAGTTTGTTCTGGACGAAAGCAGCGGCATCAGCATGAGCCGCATTGACGAAGCCGAAGAACTGCGGAAATATCAGAACGAAGTTCTCTCCAAGGCAAAAGCTGCTGGTCTGAGCGGGGATGATCTGGCCTATATCGAGGAAAACCTTCGCTCTCCCTGCACACAGGAGATCGCGGTTTTCCGTGCTTTTGCAGAAATCGTTGAAAAAGCGGACGACCAGATCGTTGTGATCGACACGGCTCCCACTGGGCATACGCTGCTTCTGTTGGAATCCACGCAGAGTTACAGTCAGGAGATCCAGCGCACCAAAGGTGAAATTCCTGAATCGGTGATTCGTCTGCTTCCCCGCCTGAAATCCGAAGAAACCGAAGTTCTGATCGTTACGCTGCCGGAAGCAACGCCGGTTTATGAAGCACTGCGTCTGGAAGATGATCTGAAGCGCGCCCAGATTCACACAAAGTGGTGGATCATCAACCAGAGCCTTTACGGAACACAAACGCAGAGTGCCATGCTGGAAGCCAAAGCCGAAAATGAAGCCGTCTGGATCAATCAAATCGACCGTCACACGGATGGACAATTTGCTGTTACCAAGTGGCATTCGGACGATGTAAAGGGAAATCGTCTGCTGACACTGTGAAGGAGATACCAATGAAAAAAGTCGCCTTTATCTGCGTCCACAACTCCTGCCGCAGCCAGATCGCCGAGGCATTTGGCAAGGCACTTGCCTCGGATGTATTCGAGAGCTATTCTGCTGGAACGGAAACCAAGCCGCAGATCAATCAGGATGCTGTGCGCCTGATGAAAGAGCTGTACGGTATCGACATGGAACAGACGCAGTATTCCAAGCTGATCTCTGCCATTCCCACGCCGGATATTGCTATCTCGATGGGCTGCAACGTCGGCTGTCCGTTCATCGGCAGACCATTCGACGACAACTGGGGGCTGGATGACCCCACCGGCAAGAGCGACGAGGAGTTCAAAAGGGTCATCGAAGAAATCCGAAAGAATGTCCTTGCTCTGAAGCAACAGCTGATGTAAAACCACAACTACCTGTCAAGAGGGCTGGCACCGTCCAGCCCTCTTTTCTCAAGCATCCGTCCAGATAAGTCCTACTATCACCGCTTTATCACGATAAATTTCGCAAAACCATCTTGACGCGCCTTGCAAACCATGATACTCTCTGTCACAAATCCCACCGAATCCGCAATAAAATGCGAAACAGTGAGGGTTTGTTCCCCATGAAAAGATTTACCGCCCCGCAACACACCCGATTCATTTTGCCGCCGATTCACCCCGACAAAATCATCGCTGCGCTGCGTGGGCGGTATTTTTCTTTTGTGGGGAACGTACCTTGAAAATTTCATGAGCCGTCCGAACGTGATACCGGCTTTCCAGCCCACGCCGCTGCAAAACAGGAGCAGGAACTTCGTTCGGCGTGAACGGCGATTATCATATACGAGCAGTGACCCTTTACTTATTTTTGCGTCTTAACAATTCGGAAACAACTCTCAAAAACGTGTTTTGAGCGAAGCGGTAGAGGGCAAGAACCGTCCCGTGGCCACAAATTTTCAATTCTTGAAAATGTTGTGCTCCACTGGAACTTCACTTCTTCAATGCGTCTGCATTTCCGAAGTGATCTTGTTGGGGCGTGCCTGCCCCAAACCCTGCTCATGGTTCGCACCTGACGGTGCGAACAGCAACGGCGTGTCGTGCTTACATAGCTTCACCGAGGAGCTATCCGAAGCGACAGGAGGTTCAATGAACAAAACGAATGTTCAACCGATCCCTAGCAATTCCAAACACCACGACACGCCGAACAACAAAACGCACATCATCAAGTTCCGAGTGACGGAAACTGAAAAGATGGAACTCCAATGCACAGCAAAACTCCTTCATCTCTCCCTGTCCACCCTCATCCGCCGTGCGCTACACAATGCAAAGATTGAGCGCACTGTTGTCGTTGCCGGCGGCGGAGAAGAAACCCTGACCGTTGTTTCCACCCTGCTTGCCCAGTGCAGTAAGGTAGGAGGCAACCTCAACCAACTCGCACGACACTTTAACTCCGGCGGCGCAGACACCGAACACCTGCGGGCGAAAATCCTTGACGAACTTGCAGACCTGACTGCCTTCCGGCTCCACGCCGAGAAAGTTCTGGGTGAACTGTATGGCAACGCTCATGGTATGCTGTTCACAGATGTCCAAAGGAGCGTGCGTTTGAACAAAAAGAAAAAGTTCACAAACACTTCCCCTTATCCCGATGAAGTCATTGACCGTCTGGCGCGGGCATTCTACCCGGCCATCCTTGCCTGCTGGAACAGCGAGGAAGGCCAGAGGGAGTTTGCTGCATGGCAGGCGGAACAAGCTCATCACACTACCAGCAAAGAGAAACAGAGCGTTCCCGACGGGGAACGCCCTGTTGTACATATCGTTATCGTCTGTGGTCTTTGGCAGGGTGCGTCCTATTCAGGGACGCACCCTGTTTTTGTTTTGAGCATTCACCGACTTTTTGAGCTTCAGCCCTCTGTTTCCCGCACCGGGATGGTCAGCCGCTTCTGAACGCTGTCATCTGCTGTGACGGTCAGATATATTTCGCCCGCAGCTTCTCCTGCGCGGATCACCGTCATACAGCAGCCGTCAAAGGTCTCGCTTTCCGGGGTGTCGTAACGCTCCTCGGAGCAGGGGTTTGCGCTGCCTACGGCTTCCAGAATGCCTGCACCCTCCAACTCCACCTTCAGGGTGTGCTTGGTGTGCAGATCTGCGGTGCCCTTTGCATCCACGAATTGGATCATCACAAAGGCGGCATCCTCGCCGTTGGCTTGCAGGGTCTTACGATCTGCTGTAAGGGTCATCTGTGCATCCTGTGCGGTGCGCAGCGTGAACTCGCCGTCACACAAACCGCCGGTATAGCCCACAGCCTTCAGCTCGCCGGGAGTGTAGGGCACGCTGTAGGTGGCGGTAAAATCCACCACGGTACGGCGACCCAGAGAAGCACCGTTCAGGAACAGCTCCACCTCCTCCGAGGCGGAGTACACATCTACCGAAGCCGTCTGTCCTTCAAAACCGGGCCATGTCCAACTGGAAAGGTTATCTTTGAACATCCAAGGCGTTTTGCTGGAGGTCTGACCGTTGTGTTCCATCCGCAGCACTGCCAGATAGGGGGTCTTCCGCAGACCGTAAATGATCTCCCGCAGATAGCTGATGGGGCGGCGGTTGCCCAGCAGATCCAGATCTCCAATGTAGGCAGTGCGTTCCGGGTAAATGCTGCTAAAGTTGGCACCGCCATCGTAATGGAAGATGCCGCAGCCGGCCTCTCCCAGATAATCGTAGCCAGCCCATGTGAAGTCGCCGATCATGTGAGGGTTCTCCTCCACGATGCGCCACAGCCGCACGATATCTGCCGGGTAGGTCTCGGTACCCAGCACTGCCTTGTGGGGGTGCAGCTCATGCTCCAGCACATGGCGTCCGGTAAGGTAGTTCAGACCGATCACATCGCAGGAATCCTCGCAGCCGGACAGTGCTTCGGTCAGCAGTGGATGGGTGGCAAAGTAGTCCCCCTTTTCCCCGGACATCAGGCTCATAAAGCTGTTCAGGGCATTGCTGCCGCCGCCATCGCCGCCGGAGGGACCGGGCTGTGCCGGGAACTTTCGCATCACATCCCCCATGATCTCCCGCAGGCGGTAACCGGCTGCCATAAGGCCGTTGAGGGCGTTGGTGGTGTAACGGGTGGGGTCCAGTTCCCGGAAGGTGTTGCAGAGCCGACGGTTGGTCTCTGCTCCGCTTTCCGAGCCTGCCTCGGAGATCTCGTTGCCCACACAGTACAAAATGACACTGGGATGGTTGTAATCCTTGGCCACCATCTTTTGAATGGTGGGCTTCCAGTCCTGCTCAAAGTACAGAGCATAGTCGTAGGGATTTTTCCGCACATTCCATACGTCGCTCAGTTCGTCCATTACCAGCACACCGTACCGGTCGCAGGCATCCAGCAGCGCCCGCCCTGCCGGGTGATGGGAGGAGCGGATGGCGTTGAAGCCCGCTTCCTTTAGTTGACGAATGCGGCGCTCCTCGGCATCGGGCAGGGTAGCTGCACCAAGAATGCCGTTGTCGTGGTGGATGCAGGCACCCCGTAGCTTGACGGTCTGCCCGTTGATGCGTACCCCATGCGCTGCATCGATGCTCAGGGTACGGATGCCGAAGCCGGTCTCTTCCCGGTCCAGTTCTTCCTCGCCCTCCAGCACCTGCATGGTGCTGGTGTAGAGGTTGGGGTTCTCCGGGCTCCACAGAGCCGGGCTGTCCACGCAGTACCGGAAGGAGACGGTTCTGCTTTCGCCGGGTTGGAGCAGGAGGTTTTGCCGGTCGGTGAGCACTGCCGTGCCCTCCCGGCAGATGGTCTGCTGCAGGGTCACCCGTTCTGTAACAGTGCTGGCAGACTGCACCTGTGCCGTCACATCCAGCAGGGCAAAGCCCTCGTCCGCCTCCCGGGTGGTGATACGCACGGTATCCTGCGGCAGATAGACCTTGTTGCCCACCAGCAGCCGCACCGGGCGGTAGATGCCGCTGCCGGTATACCAGCGGCTGTTGGGTTCCAGACTGTTATCTGCAATGACCTTCAGCAGGTTGTCGGCACCATATTTCAGGTAGGGACCAGCCTCCACGGTAAACTCCGCATAGCCGTTCACGTTCCGGGTCAGCAGCCAGCCGTTCAGGTAGACCAGCGCCGTCTGGTACACGCCCTCAAATACGAGGGACACCGGCTTGCCTTGCCACGCCTGCGGTGCGGTGAAATGCTTCTGAAAAATGTACTCGCCGCCGGGGTAGAAGCCGGTCTGTGCACCGTTTTTTGTGTCCGGGGTGCGGGCTTCATGGATCATGGCATCGTAGGGCAGATGCACGGTTTTGGTCTGGGTATTTCCCAGAAAGGAATTCATCCGGGAATTGCCATCTCCCTTTTCTACCGTCCAATCTGCGTTGAAATTCTGTCGAATCATGCCTGTGCCTCTTTCTGGTGTTCAGCATCCCACTTCTTATTGGCCTTTTCCACATCCAGGAAAGCCAGCAGCACTGTAATAATGATGCCGATCACAAAGGGGAAAGTGATGTACAGGTTGAAGATCATCCGAATGGCGCTTTCGCTCTGGACCGTTGCGGTGCCCACAAAGCCGCCCAGCTTCAACAGCCAACCCACAGCCGCAGTACCGATGCCGCCGCCGACCTTCACGCCCAGAGAGGAGCAGCTGTACATCATACCGTCCATGTGGACGCCGGTGGTGCGCGTGGTGTAGCCGCTGGCCTCAGCAATAAGAGCGTTCAAAGAGCCGCTGAGGGTACCTGCAAAGATGCCCTTGATGAACATGAACAGCAGGAACATGGAGAGATTCTTCTGCATAGCAAAGTAGATCATGGGAATGCCCAGCACGCTGCTGATGGCGTAGCCCCAGAAGTTGACCTTCTGCATACTGCCGGTCTTTTTGATGAGGACAGGCGCAATGGCCAGTGCGATGATAACAGGGAACATCTTCATCATGGAGAACTGACCCAGCAGGCTGCCATCGCCCCAGTAATAGGTGGCGCAGAACACACCGGCACCGGTGGTCAGGTTGCTCATGATATAGTACACGATGTAGATGGCGAGGATCATCAGGTAATACTTGTTGTGGACGAGGATCTTAGCGGTCTCGGCAAAGCCGTGCTTTTTCTCTTCGGCAACTGCTTTGCCTTCCTCTGCGGCTTCGCTGGTGTTGTCGCTCAGCTCCTTCTCCGGCAGCTCTTTAACAGCAAGGCAGCTGATGGTGTTGACCACCAGACCAACGATAGCGAAGATCAGAGCCGTGGTACGCCAGCCTGCGGCACCGCTGCCAAACTTCTCCACCATGCCGGTAACGGCAAAGCCCATGAAGATGTTGGTGACGACTGCAAACATAAAACGGAAGGAGCCCAGCTGCACACGCTCATTGTTGTTCTTGGTGATCAGTGCCACCAGAGAGGAATAGGCAATGCCGTTGGCAGTATAGAACACTGCATTCAGTGCCGTGTACACGATGAAGAAGTAAATGTACTGCATGGTGGTGCTGCCAGCCGGGATGGCAAACAGCAAAAACAGGCAGAGGGAAACGCCTACCTGGCCAAACAGCATCCAGGGACGAGCCTTGCCCAGCTTGGAGTGGGTGCGGTCGATCAGGGTGCCAAAGATTACATCGCTGATTCCGTCCAGAACCTTGGAAGCCAGCATCAAAGAGCCGATGATGGCGCTGTCCAGACCCAGTGTTCCGGTCAGATAAAGCAGTACAAAGCTGGAAACCAGACCATAGGAGCAGTTAGAGGCCAGATCGCCGGAACCGTAGGCCAGCTTCTGATACCATTTCAGATATTTTTTCTCTGTCGTTGCAGGTGCAGACATGGGGATTCTCCTTTCAAGATGTGCTGTATCATTCACGGCGACAGAATGCGTCTGTCGCTTTACATTTTTTCAAAAGCACTCTATAATAAAGCCATCGGCCGCACAGCTTTTACAGAATGTTTTTGTATTGTGCCTATATTTTAGCAATTCCGTTCACATTCCACAATGACAGCATCGTGTGCCGCATCCATCAGATTGTATCATATTCGCACATTGCGGAAAAGGAGACTCTTTCATGAAACCGGATTCCACCAGCTATGAGAATATTTTGGAGGTTGAAAACTGGGGCAGTCAGCTCTCTACCTTCTACAAGATCATGTCCCCGGTGCAGATCACGCTGGAGTCCTGTACCGGTCTAGGAGAAACCGACCAATACAGCATTCAGATGTTCTCACCGAATGGCTGCTGGCTGCATGAAAACTCTATGGATGCTTTATTCCGTGCCCTCAGCTCCCGTCCGCTGCACCGCCACGATTATTTTGAACTGATGCTGGTGTTGGAAGGGGAGGTCATCCAACAGATCGAGGAAAAAGAATACCCCTACCGTGCCGGAACCTGTTGTCTGGTAAACCGCAGCATCCTCCATAACGAACGCTTCATTGGCCCCGCCAAGCTCTGTTTTATTGGTCTGTCTGTGGATTTTGTCCGCAGCCTGACGGAATCTGCATCCCTGCAATTATTTGAAGCCGAGCGCCATCTGCCGGAAAATTCCGTTTTGCAGTTCATGCTGGCAAATCTGGGACAAGACCTCCGAAAGGAATATCAGGACCTTTTCCCCACACCGGAAAACACCGATAGTGTTCAAACCCTGGCAACGCTCATTGCCCGCATGACCCACATCCTGCACGAACCCAGTGCCGCCGCCACCTATTATTTGAAGGGCGCACTTTGCGAGCTGGTCGATTTTCTGTCGTCCGGGTTCTATGTCACCCCGGTGCACCTGAGCAGCAGCCCCGAAAGCCTGCTCTTTCTGCGTATCAGCCGTTTGCTGGAAGATACAGATGGTCGGCTGCCTCGCAGCGAACTGGCACGGCTTTTGAATTACAATGGCAGCTACCTCAATTCCATCGTCCAGCGCCGCACCGGTCTGTGTCTTTTCGATTACGGCATGACCTTCTGTTTCCAGAAGGCTGAACGGCTGCTGCGGGAAACAACACTTTCCGTCAGTGAGATCGCCCTACAACTCAAATTTACCAACCGCACCCACTTCTACGAACTGTTCCGGCAAAAGTACGGCATGACCCCGCAACAATGGCGCAAGATGCAGAAAAGCGCAGAGCACTCTGAATAAGGTGCTCTGCGCTTTTCTCTTAATCTTCTAGCCCATGGCTCCCGGTTACGTTTTTCAAGTATTCTTCTGGCTTGCCATTCAGAATCAAATCCGCATAGCCCAGTGGGTCATTGTAGATAAGATAATCCAGTTCTGACCTCTGCGCCATAGTAACATCCAGCGCATCCTCGACCCCGGTGCAGTCAATGGAGATCATTCTCCCATCCCGGAGCAGCAGCTCCACGCAGCCGGTATCCATGTTAAACTGACAGGCTCTTGCATCGTACTTCATAATCTTGAGTCCTTTCTGCCTTACGGCACTCTTACAGTTGTGACCTTTGTGATATGGTTTTTCTTCTGATAAGGTTTTGGACACACAGTCGTCAGGGAAGAGCCGGAATTTTCATTTCCAAAGAAAACAAAAAACCCGAACCCTTCTCCTATCGAGAAAAGGTTCGGATTTTCATTGTTTGGTGCACCAAGAAAAACCAGAACACGTTTGTGTTCTGGTTTTTCTTTTTTGTTTGCGCGATGGAAGGGGCTCGAACAGGGCGGCGGCGCATAGCGCCGCAAGTAATCAGCCCAGTGGGCTGTTGCTTAGCCCGCGGGTTCCAACGCGTAGGAATGTCTACCGTGGAAACTGTAAATCGAAAGATTTCACGGCTTTTTTGTTTTGTAAGCCATGGCTGCACGGTTTCTGCACGGTCGGTGTTATCCATGTCCGATGATGTAGGGCGCTGTATTGCATTGCAATCAGTGCCATTTTTTTGCATCAGGTGAGCAGTGCCAGGCGCAGCTTTGCCTTCATCTCCGGGTCGGCATCCTTGAGCAACTCCAAAAGAGCCGTCATGGAGATGGTGGGTTCGCCTGCGGCGGGTACAGCCTGCGGGCTGGGGGTGTCGGGCTTGGCATAGAAGCCGCTTTCAAACTTCTTGCCCAGCTCCACACGGGAGGACTGCTGGATATGGGCGTAGGTGTTCACCAGCATATCCGCACTGGCGTGTCCTGTGGTCCCCTGTACGGCTTTCACATCGCCGCCGGAGATCATCAACTGGCATGTGGCACTGGAATGCCGCAGACCGTGAAAGACGATGTGCGGGAACTCCGGGTGGGCGTCCTGCCATTTCAGGAACTTTTTGCGGATGAGCACTGGCTCCACCGCCAGACCGTTGGGCAGCCGCAGCAGCATCCCGCTGTTGCGGTACCGCTCCGGGTCGAGGGCTTCTTCCCTTTTCAGCCGTTCCAGCCACTGCTTCAGTTCCTCCCGCAGGGCAGCGGTCATAAAAATGGTGCGGCAGGAAGGGGAACGTACACCATTGGTTCCTCTGCAAGCCTGCGCTGGGTGGCAAAGACTGTCAACTGCCACGCCCATCCGCGCATCCTTCTGCCACAGAACAGGTGCTTGCCGGAACCTCTCGCAGCCCCTTTTCCGCATCAGCCGGAACCAAGGTGTAACACACTAGACTTTGCAGGCAAAGTCGTGTGCCAAAGGGGTGCTGCGTTTTGAGGTCGCCACTGGCGACCCGCACCCCTTTGGAAACCCAAGAGAACGCCCATCAACTGCGCTGCTCGTCCCCGGCCAGTGCGCTGATCCGCTTGACCATGGGGTGCTGCAGAAACTTCTGCTTATTTACAGTATACCTCGTGCGTGCTATACTAAAATCAGTACCTTTTTCACGCATCGTTTTTGCGAAACAGTTGTTTTTTAAGAGAGAGTGACCCTATGAACAAAAAGATTACGATCCGTGATGTGGCACAGGCAGCGGGCGTTTCCATCAGCACGGTCCATCAGGCACTGAACGACAAGCCTGGCGTCAGTGAGGTCACCAGGGAGCATATCCGGAGGATCGCGGATGATCTGGGCTACCGGCCCAACAAAATGGCTTCCGGCCTGAAACGCCGCACCCAGCGTGTAGCTGTGCTTCTGCCGGATGAGGTGGGTCGAAACCGCTTTTATTATCCGCCTTTGTGGCAGGGTGTGCGGGACTACTTGAAAAACTCTGAAGATCTGAACGTGGAGTGTACCGAGTTCAGTTTCCCCAATGAGATCGACCCTTTCCACTCCCGTGGAGTGGAAGAGGTGCGCGCTCTGCTGGCCGAGGACAAACTGGACGGCCTGCTGACAGTGGGTCACATGGAAGCTATGACAATGCGGGAGTGGCAGCATGCCCGGGATGCCGGTGTGGCAGTGGTGCAGGTGGGGTTTAGAAACCCGAAGATCGCACCGCTGTGCAGCGTGCAGCCCGACTATGAGGTCATTGGACGGACGATGGCGGAGCTGATCTTCAGCCATATCCCCTCTTTCGGCAGTGTGGTGCTCTGTGCCGGAAATCCAAAATGGGAGCAGCATGCCCGCATCGTGCAGGGGTTTGAGGATTATATGCAGGAGAACGGTGCGCAGAATCGCATTTATCTGGACAATTCCTGTTGCATCGGCTCAGAGGCACAGAGGAACATCCTGAAGCTGCTGGAAAAGCCGGATGTTGCGGCCTGCTGCAGTGTGCTGTCGCAGGGGAGCGTGATGCTCGTGCAGGGGCTGCAGCAGTGCGGCAAAGCGGGTAAAGTGTTCGCGGTGGGCAGCGACGTATTCGAAGAAAATCTGGACGCTCTGCGGAACAGAATCCTGGACAATATCGTGCAGAAAAACCCTTACGCTCAAGGGTATCTTGGCATCAAAGCACTGGTGGAATATCTCGTGCAGGGCAAGGCTCCGGAACAGCGCACCATTTACGTGGGCTCTGAAGTGGTGTTCCGCAGCAACGCTGTGATGTATGACCGGGACAATTTCCGGGGGCTGCTGCTCTGAAAACAAAAAACATGAAAAAGGCGGACTGGTTTCCAATCAGTCCGCCTTTTTCATGTAAATGGAGAAGTAAAAAGAGCAAGCGGTAAATGTCAAAAGTCGGTGGGATCAGCCCTTGTACTCGAGCTTGCGGTAGCTGCGGCAGCTCTTCTCGATCAGATCCCAATCCAGTTCGGCGCCCACGCCCGGACCCTGCGGCACATGGATAATGCCATGTTCGTCAATGGGCAGTTTGCCCTTCATGGGCAGGGTGTAGTTTTCTTCGGGTACGAAGTACTCGAAGTACTCACAGTTCTTGATGGCGCAGCTGACATGCAGGTTGACAAGATCCATGTAGTTCATGGTGGTGGTGTGGATCTCGCAGTTCAGGCCGAATGCTTCTGCCAGATGTGCGATCTTCAGCGTGCCGGTGATGCCGTCCTTCCAACTGACATCCGCGCGGACGATATCGGCAGCGTGCTGAGCAATGACCTGCGCCACACCCCAGTGGCAGCCGCGGGTGGTCTCGGTGGCAGCGATAGGAATATCCAGTGTGCGGCACAGCTCGGTGTATTTATACAGCTCAAAGTCGCGGAAGGGCTCTTCGAACCACTTATAATTCAGCCTTTCCAGCTGACGCCCCACGGTGACGGCTTCGTTGATGGTATAGTCGCCCACGGGGTCGGTCATCAGCAGGTAGTTGGGGCCGACAGCGTCGCGGATGGCCTGATGCACTTCCATATCAAAGCTGACCGGCCCGCCCGGATGGGCTTTGTAGCCGGGAATGCCTTTGCTCTGGTAGTAGAGAGCCTCGTCCACATACTCCTTAACAGTGCCGTGGAAGTTGCCGCTGGCATAGACCGGCAGGCTGTCGCGGCAAGCGCCGATATACTTATAAAGAGGAAGCCCGGCTTCCTTGGCACAGATATCCCACAAGGCTACATCCACGGGGCCGGGCAGGAACACGGGAAAGAATGCCTCATGACGGTCGATGGTCCACAGTTCCTGGAAGATGGCCTCACGGTCATGGGGGTCACGTCCCAGAACAACAGGGCCGATGCTCTCCTGTAAGTAAGCTTCGCTCACAGCGCCGCTGCGGGCTGCCATGCAGGTGGCAATGCCCTCAATGCCGGTATCGGTGGTCAGTTTGATGGCGATGACATCCCAGCCCATTTTGGCACCGCCCTGACGCTTTTCGTCAAACAGGCAGCGACCGCGCTCGACCCACCAGGTCTCGAACTTGGTAATGATCATAAAAATGCTCCTCTCGTTGATCGTGTTAAAGGAATTGGCTGCTTGATAACCGGAACTTTGCTTTGTGGAAAAGAATCTTTAACGGAAATACGTTAATAAAACACAACCGAAACGTTTTGCTTGATTATAATGCAAAAACACATAAAAGTAAAGAGATTACAGAATTTTGGTTGAAAAATCGTCACACTGCAAAAACGATTTGGTCAAAAATTGTGCTATATGACAAAAATATATCCGAAACAGACGAAAAAATTGAAAAATATTGACCTCGTGCACAAGACATGCTAAAATGTTGCCAAAGAAAGCTGCAAAAACGTTTTTGTGGCAAGGAGCAGGCGGGACACGAAGACGCTGCCCCGAACACGTATCCGACACACGATGCCAAGAAAAAAGGAGATTTCTTATGAAAAAAGCAATTTCTCGTCGTGACTTCCTGAAGGTTGTTGGCGTTTCTGCCGCAGCGCTGGGCATGACCGCATGCGGCGGTTCTTCCGCTTCCCCCTCTACTTCCACCGCAGCTTCCTCCACTGCCTCTTCTGCAGCAGCAGGTGCAGGCGAGGGCGGCTCCGGCAATGACTACAAGCTGACATGGAACGAGGTCAACGGCGAGGACTACGGCGCAACCGTTGGCGCACACACCTTTGCTGAGAAGATCGAAGAGCTGTCCGGCGGTCACATCACCATTGACCTGTACATCAACGGCACGCTGGGTTCCGAGGCTGAGTCCATGCAGGGCATCCAGATGGGTACTCTGGATATCTTCCGCGGCAACGCTTCTTCTCTGCCCAACTACGGCGCTGAACTGATCGGCACCACCGGCCTGCCGTATGTCTTTAAGGATATGGCACAGTTTGAGGATGTGGCTGAGAGCAGTCTGGGCGACGAGCTGCTGCAGAGCGTGGAAGATGCCAACTGCGGTTATGTTGCTCTGGGCTGGCTGGTCGAAGGTCCTCGCAGCCTGTTCATCACCCCGAAGGTCTACGAGCGTCTGGGCAAGCCCACCGACTTCACGCTGGACAAGATGAAGGGCCTGAAGGTCCGCGTGCCCGAGACTGACCTGATGATCAGCACCATGGATGCTCTGGGTGCTTCCGCCACCGCAATCGCTTACTCTGAGCTGTACACCTCTTTGCAGTCCGGTGTCGTCGATGCTGCGGAGAACGGCGTTACCTCTTACATGAGCAACAGCTTCAACGAAGTTGCCCCCTACTTCATCACCGATGCACACACCTTTGGCTGCGGCGTCATCCTGATGAACGCTGACAAGTGGAACGGTTTCAACGATGCCGAGAAGGGCTGGATCAAGGAAGCCGCTCTGGCCGCACGTTCCGCCTGCTACGAGTACAACCAGAAGCAGGAGCAGGCCTGCTTCGATTCCTTCGCCGACAAGGGGATCACCTTGCTGGAAGTTGCCGACATTGAGAAGTGGCAGGAAGCCTGCGCACCTCTGTACGAGAAGGAGAGCGCAGAGGCTCAGGACATCATCGCTAAGATCCAGAGCGGCAACTACTGATAAGCTCCACAGTACTTTTATAGCACAATAAAGGACGAACGTTCCCCACGGCTGGCAGCGGTCGTGGGGAATTTAAAAAAACAAGCAACTAAGGAGTCGATTATGGACAAATTTGAAACTGTTTGGAAAAAGATCGACGCCGTGCTGTTCCAGACTTTGCGCCATATCTGCGCATTGATCCTGGGAGCTCTGGTAGCGGTGGTCTTTTTTATCTTCTTTGGGCGTTATGTGATGCACCATTCTCCCATGTGGGGCGAGCCGTTCTCCCTGCTGTGTCTGGTATGGCTGAGCCTGCTGGGCAGCGTGCTGGTGGTGCGCAAGAACGAGCACCTGGCCGTTACGATGTTTGACGAAAAGCTGGGCGAAAAGGGTGTCTTTCTCACAGATATTCTGGCGTCTGTCTGTGTGTTTGCTTTTTCCATCTTCCTCATCGTGTACGGCATCAAGCTGGCACAGCAGGGTGCAGGCAACAACATGGCCGGCATCAACGTGCCCTATTCCTTTATGTACAGTGCACTGCCTGTGACCGGCGTGCTGAACATCTTCGCTGTTCTGGGCCACTGGGTGATGGGTCGAAAGGAGAAAAAGTAAATGTCTACTGCAACGATCGCAACCATCCTGCTGCTGGGCGTGTTCCTGGTGCTGGTTTTCCTCCGAGTGCCCGTGGTCTACGCCATCGGCGTGGCCTCTCTGCTGGATTTCTTCTATCTGGGCATCAACCCCATGCAGATGGCCCTGAAATTTGTCAGTAACCTGAATTCCTATACCCTGCTGGCCGTGCCCTTCTTCATCCTGATGGGTGAATTGATGAGCGCGGGTGGCATCACCGATACCCTGATCGCTTTCTCAAAGGAACTGGTCGGCTGGATGCGCGGCGGTGCTGCCATGGTCAACGTGGTGGCCTCCTTCTTCTTCGGCGGCATCTCCGGCTCTTCTTCCGCCGACTGTGCCTCTCTGGGCCCCATCGAGATCAAGATGATGGAAGAGCAGGGCTATGACCGCGAGTTCTCCACCTGCCTGACCATGGCATCCTCCGTGGAAGGCATTCTGGTTCCTCCCTCTCAGAACATGGTCATCTTCACTCTGGCTGCTGCCGGCGTCACCACCGTTTCCATCGGCCAGCTGTTCGTGGCAGGCTACATGCCCGGTGCCGTGCTGAGCATTGTGCTGATGATCTACTCCTACTATTATTCCAAGAAGATGAACATCCCCGTTACCGGCAAGTTCAACCTGAAGAACTGCATCAAGGCGTTCTTCAAGGCCATCTGGGGCATGCTGGCTGTTATGTTCGTGGTCGTCGGCGTCATCGCCGGTGTCTTTACCACCACCGAGTCCGCCGCCGCCGCTGTTGTGTGGTCGCTGTGTGTCGGTCTGTTCATCTACAAGGGCTTCTCCTTCAAGGATATCCCCCACATCTTTGCAAACGTCGTGGAGACTCTGGGCAAGGTGCTGATCCTGCTGGGCGTGTCCGGCGCATTCACCTACCTGCTGACCTATCTGCGCATCCCCACCATGATCGCTACCGGCCTGTTCTCCATCACCAGCAACAAGATCGTCATCCTGATCCTGCTCAACATTCTGATGCTGTTCCTGGGCTGCCTGATCGAGATGGCCTGCCTGATCCTGATGCTGACCCCCGTCATCCTGCCCATCTGGATGCAGCTGGGTCTGTCCCCCATCAATCTGGGCATCGTCATGGTGCTGAACCTCGGCATCGGCCTGCTGACCCCTCCCGTCGGCTCTACCCTGTTCATCGGCTCTGCCATTTCCGGCATCAAGATCGAGACCCTGTCCAAGAAGATGGTGCCGTTCTACATCACCATGTTCATTGCGCTGATGATCCTGACCTACTTCCCGCAGACCTTCATGTGGCTGCCGAACCTGCTGTACTAAGTGCGTATGGAAACAATGAATCTGCCGCTGGGGGCGCAGCTCTGGATTGCAGATGCCCCCAAAGACCCCAAAGGAATGATCCTCATCTGCCCCGGCGGCGGCTACCAGTGGCTTTCGCCGCGTGAGGCCCAGCCGGTG
>ERZ791886.245-NODE-245-length-35950-cov-3.515587_pt1 | contig 35950 bp, 28 predicted proteins | sample MGYA00510158_ERZ791886 | MGnify/ENA primary metagenome ERZ791886 (study PRJEB30046, sample SAMN00792063) | human gut metagenome | study: EMG produced TPA metagenomics assembly of the A metagenome-wide association study of gut microbiota in type 2... | reverse complement strand
TGACGATGATGACGAGGACGAGGAACCTACCCGGGAAACAGAAGCCAGCCCGGAGGAAGTGCTGCAATACGCATGGGAGACGGTCTGCTATGTGATCTGGGGCAAGGCCAGCGCCAAGGGTGGTCAGAAGGTGGTGGAAACGGCCTCGGAAGAACTGAGAGAACGGTATCGGGAAATTTTTGAATAGAATGTCAGGAAGATTCGGATGAGTGAAGTAAGCGATTCAAAGGAGAGAAGTAAAACGGAACAGTATACTGCACCGCTGTTTTCTGGCGCGGTGGAGAAAAAATTGATCTGAATGGACGAAAACCGGATGCGGTACGGTACCTGTCTGTGACCGGAGAGCGGGATGAGTTGGATTGGGGCTATTTTCAATATTTTGAGATTGCAGCAGATAATCTCAAGCCCTTTATTGCAATGACCTTATTCACAGAGATTCTGTGCAAGCATTTTCCAGATGTAATGTCTGCGCCTGTCAAGCGACTGAGCAGCAAGCTTTGAGACACTAAAAAAAGGGGGTACTTTCATGCCAAACTGGGCACAAATTATATCCGATGCGCTGGACATTCTGAAATTTGACGGTGCCGTACAGGACACTCTGGCCCAGCTGCGAGAAAAATGGGGCGCACAGGTCCCGGCACTGCTGGAGGAACGCTTTGATGCCGTTGGCGTCCAGTATATGAAACTATCCCACGAAAAAGGGGCGGCAGCGTTGGGACAGGAACTGTCTGCCTTCGGCTGGGCACTGTATAACCTGGACGATGAGGATGAGTATCTGTTTGTCCTGATTCCAGAGGAAGAGCGCAGCGAATGGGAACGCTACTGCAAAAAACGGGGGCAATATTGCCGCCTGATGAAACAACAGGGGCGCAATTGGGGCGACCATGCCAAGGAGCAAGACCCTGGTGCGCTGATGCCCTGCGAGGAATACATACTCCAGGATGAGTACGATTATTTCTTCAATTCCCTGGCGGGTGACTTTGCGGCGGGAGAATGGAAAAGCAGTCATTCCCAGGAATGGAACTATGGCTGTGTGGCAGATCTACGATGCCGCCCGCCGAAGGTGACTCGCTCCAAGAGCCTATACCATTTCGGATGCATCTCCTATTCGGATAAAAGCGGGCTGTATGCCGCATCAGGGGTCTCTGCAAGCGGACTGATCGGGAAGGTGTTGCTGTGCAAAAACCCCAACACCCTGAACTTTTTTGAGCCTTCCCCTATCGGATATGAGGGAGCTCCGAACTCTTTTTGCTGGACCGCCCATTCCCTCTGGGTGGGCGATCCCACCAACGCCACACGGATTCAATTGACGGACCGGGGTACTTGCCAAGATGTACAGAACTGGCCGTTACCCAAGGACGGCTGGAGCGGCACCTACCACTGCGGTATCACAGCGGACGGATTGGGCCGGGTCTACTTTTCCAACGAGTGGTACAAAGGGCACATTTACCGCTGGGAAAACGGCGATGTAACAAAACACTCCTTCCCTTTGTACGGATACGACCATCTCTCCGAAGCCGTTCCCGTTCCTGGCTCAGGCCGCATTTACATGATCCACGCCGTCAGCGGCAAGGGGCGGGTGGAGGAATGCCTGCTGGAGCTGGACATGGACACCGGGCGGTGCCGCATCGCCGCCCTGCCCGGCATGGGCGAGGGGCTGAAACTTCGCTGGTTTACCGAAGATTGGCTGCTGGTGCAGGGAAATGGTGAGATCCTCTCCGATGACTTTGCCCAGCTCATCAATAGGAACACCCGTGAGGTGCTGCGCATCCGTCCGGGAATGTTCGGCGGGGAGAAAATGCAGCACATCGGGATGCTCACCGATGGGACGGTGGTCATCGTCACCCGGCGGGACGGCGTGGGGCCGGTATTTCGTTACCCCATCGACTTTTGGAAGTTTCTGCGGACAGCAAACAAGCCCAAAAAGCTGGAACCATGGCGGGAGTATGCAGAAACTTATCCGAATCTGCCTTTCTTCCTCCCGGGGGAGGAACCAGCGCCGCCGCAGAAGTGTGCAGATAACCGGCTGGACATGGGAAAAGCACTGTTTCGTCCTCAGTTTGACCAACTTTTCCCCGAGAAGAAACAAGCCCTTATGGAGCAGCTGGCAGAGCAGTATCACTTTGGTTTTGTACGGATGGAGCGCTTTGACCGCTGGGGCCAGAGTTGCACCACTGGTATCTTCGAGAAAGATGGCCGGGAGTTTGTCTTTGTCCCCGGTGATACCGTCACCTTGGGCTGGGAACGGTTCGCCGTAGGGCTGAATCAGGATAGCCAAGAGGAATTGGAGTACCTGTTCCAGGAATGGGATCTGGAGCAGGACCCGGCAGAATTCATTGGGGAAAGCATGGCTCCCGTCCGGCAGGCGGCCATCGGCCCTATGCTGGTGGGCCGGGAACTGGAGGAAATCAACTGGGAGCCGGTCGAACTGGATGACCCACGGCTGTGCCCGGACTGGCTGGAGGATTTCCGCCAATTCGCTTTGACTGGCAGGGACAGTCTGACGCTGGCGGGCCGCGCCCGTTTCGAGCGGGATGGCGACAGCTGGCAGGTCAGCCTCTATCATGAGGTGGAGTATCCGAACTTTCAAAACCTACTGCAAAAACAGGGCTTCTCCCTGCCCACGGCAGATGAGTGGGCCTATCTGTGCGGCGGTGGTTGCCGGACCCTGTTCCCCTGGGGAGATGGCCTCGACTACTCCATGCGCCTGCACTGGTTTGAGGACATGGATGAGGACGAGAACAGGCCCTACGATATGGAGGAGCCCAACTTTTTCGGTCTGTCCATCGCCTACGACCCCTATATGCGGGAAGTGGTACAGGCTGAGAAGTTCACCACCTGCGGCGGCGACGGCGGGTGCAGTATCTGCGGCGGGCTGGGGCCGTTCCTGGGTTTTCTGCCCTGTTCACCACACTGCAAGCCGGAAGTGCAGGAGGACAAGAAACTGAATGGTGACTATGACTTTTACCGGCCCATCATCCGGGTGGAGCCGGAACTGAAAGGAGAGACCAATATGCCTACCACCGAGTGGCGGAACAAATACGAATCTATCCAGGACAAGCTGGCCTGCAAAACTGATTTGGAGGCCCATTTCACAGAAAAAGTGATTGGAAATATGGGGGTGGATGCGCTGAATATCGGCACCGTCCATTTTCCTACCGGAACGATTTTCGCCTGCGATCCGCTGGTGGAGCTGGAGGACGCTCTGCCGTTTCTTCAAACGATCCCCGCCGGAACTTACCCGTTGAAGATCTGTGTGGTGCCCAGCGAACAATACGGCGACCGCTACGCCTGTGTCAAGGTGGAGGTTTCTCCGGAGAAGCCTGTCCGCTATGAGCTGGGTATGACGGGCAAAGAGGATTTGGACGAGGAACTGGATGAGGACGATTATTTTGGCTTTGGTGTAGACGCCGGGATGGGCTGTGTTGCGGACATCCAGACCCAGTCGGCCTTTAAGGCATACTGGGCCAAGAGGCTGGAAGAGGACCCGGACATCGACCCCTACAATGACCTGTTTTGCGATCTTTTGGAGGAAAACGCCAAAGCCCACCCCAAGTATCAGTTGAGCCACGGTGACTGGCTCAACTGGACGGTGCCGGACACGGACTGCAACCTGCCCATCTTCTCCTCCGGCTGGGGGGACGGTTACTATCCCGTCTACTTCGGTTATGACGCAAAAGGCGAGGTCTGCGCCGTGTATGTGCGGTTTATCGACATTGAAGCCAGCTATGGAGAGCAGGAATAAGGAGGTAAGCAATGGGATTACCAAAACGGGCTAGAACAGCAGACTGGAAAAATGGTGTTCTAACTTTAGACGGAGAGAAGCAGTATGAGATCCCGGAGCTGACCATGGACCTCACGGAGCGGCTGGCCGGTTACACCCTGGTGGGCTTCCATGTGAAAGGCTATCCGGTAACGGATGAACTGCTCTCCCCTTTTGCCGGACATAAAAGCATGGTCAACTTCGGTGTGGAGGACGGCACTCTCACCGACGCCTGTTTCCCCGTCTTTTCCGCCATGCCCAAGCTGCGCTATCTGCTGCTGGACGGCAACGCCGCCATCCACGGCAGCGGCCTGTCCGCCCTGCAAAACTGCAAGCTGGATCTTCTAACTCTTAACCACACCGGGCTGGATGACGCCGGGCTGCTCCAGGCGGCCTTCATCCCCAAACTCTCCCATATCCAGATTGACTATACTACCGTTACTTATGAGGGCCTGCTGTCCATCGCCGGCAACAGCCGCATCGAGCCGGTGTCCCATGTGCAATTCACCAGGGAGCAGATGGAACACTTCTCTCAGGTACAGAGGGAGAGAGCCAAAAAGCCCGTCCAGCTGGATGAGCAGGCGGCGGTGGAGTGCCGCGGGGTGTTGTCCGCTTTCTTTGCCGAGATGACAGAATGGGAGCAGTATATGGAGCAGGCCGGGTTTGAGGACGCCCAGGCCGTGCCCCGCCTGCTGGCAATCTGGGAGAAGTATGTGAGCGAAACGCCCCGTATGGGCTACCGGCCTCTGAGCCTCTCGTACAGCCCTCAGGGCACTTACAAGGGCGAGCGGTTCCTTGATGCGGAGCAGATCACCCGGAATAAGCTCTATATCTACACCAGAGAGAAAAATACAGGCTTTGACCGCCGCTTTCTGATGAAGCGTGTGGGCGAGGGCTGGAAGATCGACGCGGTGCAGGAGCGGTTGAAAGGCTGGCAGCGCGTGGGCTTATAACAAGGCCCTCAAAAACCATGACTTTTACCGCCCGGTGTTCCGGGCGGAGGAGTAAATAAATTTTTTCAAAAACAATGAGGAGGATACCACTATGGGACTGTTCAGCAAACTGTTTAAGGGGCCGAAGCCGGATATGGAAAAGAGCGCGGTCAATGCAAAAAAGGTGCGCGCCCTGTTTGACCAGGCGGTGGAGCACGGCGAGGAGTACCGCCTGATCGTGGGCTATACCGAGGACGTTAAGCGGTTCAACTATGGCTTTGTTCATGGGAGCAAAACTCAAATCGGCAATTTAATCTTGGGCTGGAATGCAGCCACCCGAACCATCGTTGTGGTGCCCACCCTCCCGGACCTCTCCGGCTATGGAGACCCCACCTATTACCGCCGGGATGAGATCTTCAAGGCGTACCGGAACAAGTACCCCACCGACGCCTTCATCATCTATCCGAACCGGAAGGAGTATATCGGCATCAACGCCTATGAATGGCTGGAGGATGAGAGCCTGTATATTTATCTCTATCAGAAAGAGGAGCTGGAGGCGTTTACCGCCTTCTTCCAGAATGAGTTTTCGACCAAATAAGCGGAGCGCGAGGTGAGACACAGTGTGGCAGGAAATTGGAATGTGGCTCCTGATCCTGACTGTGATTTTTATCTTTGGACAAGTGTGGTTCCATCTGGTGGAAGGACTTCTCTCCAAGATCAAGTCCCTGCTGAACCGGAACAAGGAACCACCTGTTTGGCACACCTTTGAGGAAGCGGACAGCGAAACAAACGGGAGCTGTGCTGGTCAGACGCAGGAAAGGAGGCGCTGATATGGAATTATTGGAACAGTGCCAAAAATGGAATGAAAACAGCGAATTTCAGAAGATCATCAATATATTGGAGGCTGTCCCTGCCGGGAAACGCACCCCGGAACTGGACAGTGAGCTGGCCCGGGCCTACAACAACCTGGCACAGCCGTGGGACCGGGGACTCTTTGAAAAGGCCATCGCCTTAAGCAGCGCGCCATCTCCTGCATCACCGTCGATCAGGAGGGGCTGGAGCGTTTCTGGCACATCTTTGGCGCCAAGCCGGAGCAGTACACACCCAACGCACCTTACACGCAGTTCCCATATATGGTGAACGGCCGTCCTGTGGATCTGGTGTTCCAGATGAATGAGGGCGGGATGTCCAAGCTGAGTACAGATTGGCTGGAGCAGCTGAGGGGCTGGCTTCAAAGCGGTCAGTGGCTGGAACGAGCGCACCCAAACGAAAGGGCGGCCTGCCTGGACACGGTGCTGGTGGGCTTGGACTACCACATGGGCCTGCTCTACAAGCTGACAGAGGAGGACGCATACTTCCAGATCTTCCTGAACCCGGACGGGACGGAACAGGAGGGTGCCTTCTGGTCCTCGGAGGAGAGCCGTGAGCCGGAGCTTTACACAGAAGAAGAAATGTCTGTGGTAGAGCAGCACATCAAAAACACCTTTGGTGAGTTTGAGAATGTATTTCATGAACTAGTTTCCCCGGACATCCACGTGGACATCTGCGTGGTTCCTCCCTCTGAGGAGCGGGACTATTACACGCTGGTAACGATGGGTATGGGGGCTCACCGGATGAATGTGCCGGAGGAACTGGCGGAATACAAGCTGGAGCGAGCGGAGCTGGCCATCGCTCTGCCGCCGGACTGGAAGCTGGACGAGGGATCCATGAAGGACGAGCGCTGGTACTGGCCATTCCGGCTACTGAAGGTGCTGGCCCGCCTGCCCATTTCCAGCGACACCTGGCTGGGCTTTGGCCACACAATGGGCAAGCAATCGCCGTTTGCGGAGAACACGGCACTCTGCGGCGCACTTCTGGTGGGTCCGCAGGATATTGTCTGGAACGGAGGCGAAGTCTGCACTTTGCCGGGCGGCGAGGAGGTCAACTTCTATCAGGTGATTCCTCTGTATCAAGAGGAGCTGGAGTACAAACTGGAGCACGATGCAGACACGTTGATCGAACAAATGGCAGAGGTAAGCTTTGTGGTGCATCCGGATCGGCCGAACAGCATAGTCGGGGAACCGCGCACAGATTGATCTGAAACACCCAAAATGCAGACAGGAGGACCATCCCGGATGAAACACAGCTGGAGCCGCCCTGCCGCACCTGCTACCTGTTGAGGCCAAAGGATTAACAAACCCAGAAGAAAAAGGTGATCCAAAAGTTTGAAATGGAACTCCGGCCTCATATTGCGAGGTTTTCTCCAAATATTATCCCTATTAACAAAACAGCTGTATTTCCATTCTGTATGCTCCGTGAAAAATACACAAAATCTGAACAGGGGAATCCGTTGACTTCCCATCGGGAGACGACTATCATAAACAGTGGACCGCACATGTTTTGGAATAGAGACCGCCTCCGCGCGGTTCCGGACGGCGGCCCCGCTGGAGCTGTTTGACAAGGTGGGAACGGAATGGATTATGTGATTTTTCGGGACATTGCGGTCGTCCTGATCGCCGGAAAATATATGGGACTTCTGGCCCGCAGGTGGAAAGCCCCTCAGGTGGCCGGGGAGATCCTGGCCGGCCTGCTCATCGGCCCCTGTCTGCTGGGCCTGGTGCAGCCCTCAGATTTTCTGACGCAGATGGCCGAGCTTGGCGTTGTTCTGCTGATGTTCAGCGCGGGGCTGGACTCCGACATCGACGAGATCATCAAAAGCGGCCCTATCGCCCTGCTGGTGGCTATGTGTGGGGTACTGCTGCCCCTTGCGGCAGGTACAGCTCTGTACATCACCTTCTATGGATTTGACGGCTTCGGCTCCGACTCGTTTTACCATGCACTGTTCATGGGCTGCATCCTGACCGCCACCTCGGTATCCATCACCGTCCAGGCCCTGCGGGAATTGGGACATCTCAAAACACGGGTGGGGACCACCATCCTCTCTGCCGCCATTATCGATGATGTGCTGGGCATCATCGTTCTGACGGTGATCACCGGCTTTAAGGATGCATCCGCCTCTCCGGTCAAGGTACTGGCAGATACAGGGCTGTTTTTCTTCTTCTCCGGGGTGATTGGCTATCTGGTGTACCAGGTCTTTGAACGTATGAGCCTCCGCCACCCCAGGACTAAGCGGCTGACAGTGCTCGGCCTGGCCTTCTGTTTCCTCATGTCCTATCTGGCGGAGGAGTTCTTCGGGATCGCCGACATCACCGGCGCCTATGTGGCCGGTCTGGTCCTGTCCAATCTGCGGGATTCCCACGACATCGAGCGCCGGCTGGACGTCAACTCCTATACCCTGTTCGGCCCCCTGTTCTTCGCGTCGGTGGGCATCAGCACGGACATCAGCGCCTTTGATACCTCTATCCTGGCCTTCTCTCTGGCGTTCCTGGTGGTGGGGCTGCTCTCCAAGATCGTGGGGTGCGGCCTGATGGCCTGGATCTGCCGTTTCAAGAAGGAGGACGCCCTGAAGATCGGCGTGGGGATGATGAACCGGGGCGAGGTAGCTCTCATCGTCTCTCAAAAGGGGCTGGCCGTGGGCCTGATGAACGCGGCCTATTTCCCAGCGGTTATCCTGCTGATCATTGTGTCCGCCGTCGTAACCCCCATCGCCCTGAAGGTGCTGTACTCCGCCTATCCCGACGCCCCCGCTGAGGCCGCATAGAATGAAAATGCGCCGCCCCGTACCACTGGTACAGGGCGGCGCTGCCGTGATTTTATGTCCTCAACCTTCTGACGGCTCCTCTTCCGAGGATCCCAGCGCCGCACGGGCGTCCGGGCCGGGAACGGGAAGATACTCCGGCTCCGGGTCCATGGTCTCCTTCGTCCCCACACAGCGGTTGATCTTGGTGCCGAGATTGTGGAATTTTTCCTCATAGTCGGTCATCACGCCCCGGATCCCATTGGCGTGGAGATCCCGGGTGACCTCAGAGAGCGCATAGCCCGCCTTGGGGAACTGGAACAGGGAATATTCAAACAGGTCCCGGTTATCCGTCTTAAAGTGGATCTGTCCGCCGGTACAGAGCACCCCGCGGTATAGGACCAAAAAGTTCTGGTGGGTCAGCCGCCGCCGGGCGTGGCGGTTGGAGGGCCAGGGGTCGCAGAAGTTGATAAACAGGCGGTCGACCTCGTCCGGGGCGAAGTACTCCCGCAGCCTGGCCGCGTCACCATCCACAAAAAACACATTGGTCAGGCTCCGCTGAGCGCAGCGCTCCATGGCCACGATCATGGCGTCCGGCACCCGCTCCACCGCCAGATAGAGCACATTGGGATTCTGCGCCGCGGTCTCCGCTGTGAAGCGGCCTTTACCGCACCCCAACTCCAGCCAGATCTGCTCCGCATCCGGCTTCAGTTCCCGCCAGTGCCCGCGCTGCTCCTCCGGTGCCTGGATCAAGAAGCGGGCGCAGCGCTCCATCCGCGGGACCAGATTGGGCTTTTTTCTCATGCGCATAATTGTCACCTCTCAGATTTGTTCCAGAAATATTTTAACATAGACAATCCACCTCTTGCAATCTTTTTCAAAATATACTATACTGAGTGAGTCCAGTACAGAAGAAGCCTGTCCTGATATGCTGTGGGCTCTCTTCCCTGACAAACCGTGCTGGGTAATCTAAGAAATCCGGGTGTAGCGCAGTTGGTAGCGCGCTTGCTTTGGGAGGATACGCCCGGGCAGTCCCACAACTTCATATCGGGGTGTTGCGCAGTTGGTAGCGCGCCTGCTTTGGGAGCAGGAGGCCCGGGGTTCGAGTCCCCGCACTCCGACCAGATTTTGCAGAAAAACCGCCTAAACAGGCGGTTTTTCTGCCTTATGAGTTCGGTTTTTGTGGTTTTAGAGATTGCGGTTTTGTGGTGGTCTCAGGGGTGGAATAGCGGTCGGGGCATGAGTGAGAATAGCCGCCGAAACCGCCAAATCCCTAACCCATCCCTAACGGGGAAACTTCCGCATTTTTCCGTTAATATCGGTGCCGTTGTCGGCTATTCCTGATCGCATGTCTACACTGCATAGGTCGTGAAGCAGGATTTCTCCTGCTATGAGTCGATCTTTGACCTATCTTAAATTCAATAGAGCGTCCACCAGTATTCGAACACTTTGCGATACTGGTTGCCCTTCTTCGATAGGCCGAAATACTTACGGACCTTTCGATTGGATCTTCGCTTCAGGTACTGTTGACGATCGCTGGACTTCATATACTGAATGTGCAGTCCGGAATGAAGTAATGTTCTTAATCCCTCATAGTCTCCCATGATATACCCCATGTTTGGTGCATACCTGCTGTGCTGAATGAGAAACAGAAGATGGTTTGAGTGCCTGACACACTGGGTGCGGCGATATTGGCGGCCGGAACGTCGGCCGCATCCGGGCTCGTTTTTAGTAGATCCCAAGATCTCGGCGATCCGCTTGTTTAACTCTTGCTCTGTCATAAGTCTTCCTGCTCTGTACGGTCCGGGTGATAGGGTTGACCCCGTGCCAGGAGCCACGCTGTTTCGCGTGGTATTCCCGCCGGGCTTTCTTACTGCGTTTGTCCAATGGAACCAACTGCGTCACAGCTGATCATCTCCTTCTTTTTGTCTTGGTGTAGTCACCCCAGAGAGCACAGCACAGCAATCGCTGGCTGATATACGGATGGCACCGTGGATGTTCCAATCGCAGACTCCTCTATAACAATCTCATTACAAATGGCAAAGATCGCTTGCTATTTCAGAACATATCAGGTATGCTAAGGTACTCCGCTGAGGCGGAGATCATCCTGATGAATGGAGGCGATCCATATGTCCATGATTCAGTTTCCTGTCATCGATCCTGTGGCTACCGGGGCAAATATCTGCCGGCTCCGGAAGGATCGCGGCCTGACAGTCCGAGATCTCCAGCACTATTTCGGATTTGAGGAGCCGCAAGCCATCTACAAATGGCAACGGGGCCAGAGCCTTCCCAGTGTAGATAACCTCTATGCACTGAGCGCTTTGCTCCAGGTGCCGATGAACGAGATCATCATCTCCACTTCTCATATCGTTTCTTGGGAGCAGCAGGCAGCCGCCTGCTGCTCAGGTCTTTCTATGGGGAACTTTCTTCAGGTACAGTGGGCATGGCAGAATTTCAAAACCGCTTAGATCCTTATCCGCTTGTACCCATAGGCCTGCCGCGATCCTGCTGGACGGCCGCAGCCCTTGGGTGAACAAGCGACTTCATAAATAAAATATCACGCCATTATGGCAAGTATCAGAGAAGCGTAAGGTCGAATCCTGCTTTTGACAACGGATGTGTGTTAGAAATGGCAGTATTTCGGTGAACGAGGATGGAGGCGGCTGACGAGGCTTTCACAATGAGTTATGAGCTCATGTTGCATTCATCAGATGCAGTCCATTCTTTGCCGGGGGATGCGCAGCATCATAATTCATCTGCGCCTGAACCGATCATCACTGCCTATCCATTCTGCCACGCCCACCACACCTGAAGGTGTGGTGATGGCATTTATGTAGCCGTGCTCTTTTCGATGAAATCGCCGAGGATGTCCTCAAAGCTGTCATTCATGTCAAAGGGCGGCTCATAGGATACCTCGGTGTTGACCAGACACTTGTCCAGGGACATGGAGATCTCGTCGGCCTTCTTGCTGAGCGCCGTGGCCATGCCGCGGATCTTGTTCCGGTCAAAGTCGATGGTGGTGACCTGCGTGGCATCACAGCGGTAGGAGACCTGGTTTCCCTCGCCGTTGAATCGGAAGCCGGAGCCTCCGCCAGCAATGGTCTTTTCACTGTTGCGGAGCATGGTCATGTGGCGGAATACCTCAGCCAGATCCTGACGTTGCCGGTTCAGGCTCACCTCGCTGTCCATATCCAAATCCAACGAGTTCTTGGCGGCGTGGATAGCCCGGCACAATTTCTCCCGCTCCTCCAGCAGGGACATGAGGAAGGCGGCTACCTCGTTGGCGTGGCCGGCATACTCACTGGGAGCAGCTTCCTCCACTACGGCATCCTGAGTATCGGACATGACCTTGCTCCGAAGATGTGTGGTCTTGACCTTGACGATATTGCGCCGGTCCTGAAGGATGGCAGTGGCCTCACACATCAGGCCTTTCAGTTTATTCTGGAATCGAAACGCATCTTTCATATTCATGGATCATACCTCCCTATGTCACTCCCCGGCGGAACGATTTGATGGGTCAAGCATACTCCAAACTTGATCAGTTGTCATTGAACTGCTGGTTGAATATGGAGAGGTTTGCTTTTTCGTGCATTATAGGCGGTTCTGGCTTTGCCGTGGCCGTTTCCGCGAAGCCACCGATCTTCTCCGCCGTTCCTGGCTGCATGTCTACGCTGCGTAGGTTGTGGAGCCGCACCCCTCCTGTTATAATCTCGATACAATCTTTGTACAGGAGACCAAACGCATGAACTTATATGTCACCGGCAACACCATCAAGCAGCTGCGGGAGCAGAAAAAGATGACGCAGGCAGAACTTGCAGACAAGATCGATGTCAGCAGCAAGACCATTTCCAAGTGGGAGACCGCCAAAGGGCTGCCGGATATCTCCCTCCTCGAGCCGCTTTCCGCCGCCCTGGGTGTCTCCGTCATGGAACTCATGAAGGGTGATGCGGTCATCAATCAAAACAGATCCGCCAATCTGCTTCGCTCCAAGCTGTACGTCTGCCCCATCTGCGGCAACGTGATCCACACCCTGGGAGATACGGTCATCAGCTGCTGCGGTGTGTCTCTTCCGGCTTTGGAGGCCGAAGCGCCGGACGAGCACCACGAGATCCAGATCGAGCCGGTAGAAGATGAGCACTTCATCACCGTCCATCACCCCATGACAAAATCCCACTACATTTCCTTTTTGGCCTATGTGACATCCGAAAAGTTTCAGATGATCAAGCTGTACCCAGAAGGAAACGCAGAGTGCAGATTTCGTCTCCGAGGCCGAGGATACCTGTATTGCTACTGCAATCGCCACGGATTGATGATGAAGCAGATCCGATAACCAGGTGCAATAAACACGAAGCACAGTCAGAGTGCATCCCCTGCGGATGCACTCTGACTGCTCATATCGGGACTTCCTTTTACCCCACCCTCTCGAACGGGATCACCTTGCACCGGCTCTCCTCCGACGGGTCGGGCGGCTCGGGGTCCGGCTTGGCTGTGGCCGTTTCCATGAAGCCGCCGATCTTCTCCGCCGCGCCCCTTTGCATCTCGTTGGTGATGTGCGTATAGGTGTCGAGGGTGAACCCGGCGCTGAAGTGGCCCAGCATGCTGGACAGGGTCTTCGCGTCCACGCCGCTGGAGAGGGCCATGGTGGCGAAGGTGTGCCTGAGATCGTGGAAGCGCACGTGTTCCTCGATGCCGGCCATTTCCAGCAGCTTGCGGTTGATCCTGGACACCGCGTCTGGGCTCCAGTAGCCGCCGGTGCGGGGCGATGGGAACAGGATGGGGTTGTCGGGGTGCTGTTCATGCTCCCGCACCAGGATGTCCACCGCCTGCTGGGACAGCGCCACCCTTCGGATGGAGTTCTTGGTCTTCGGCTCCGTCACCACCAGCTCCCCGTCGATGCGGGTGACCTGCTTGCTCACCGAGAGGATGCGGTCCTTCACGTTCAGGTCATCCCACAGCAGTGCCAGCAGCTCCCCGCGCCGCAGGCCGCTGGACAGCTACAGGAAGAACATCGGCAGGACGCCGTACTTCTCCGCCTCGCGGAGATACACCCCCAGCTTCTCCGGCGGAATGATGGTCATCTCCCGGTGCTCTTTGCGCGGGATGCGGCAGTTGTCGCAGGGGTTGTAGGGGATGATCCGCTCCTTGACCGCCTGCTTGAGCGCCGAGGAGAGCACCATGTGGATGCGCCGGACCGTGCTGCCGGACAGGGCCGCGTTGGTCTGCGTATCAAACCGCTGTACCCGCCCCTTGGCCTTGGAATTATTGTACATCTGCTGGATCTGGATGGCGGTGAGCCGCTTGAGCTTGACCATCCCGATGGCCGGCACGATGTGGTTCTCGATGATATTCCTGTAGTTTTTGGCGGTGTTGGGGCGGATCACCGGCTTGCTGTAGGTTTCAAACCACAGCCTGCACCACTCCGCCACGGTGTAGTCCTCGTTGTGGTTCATCGGGATGCCCCGGTTGTCCCGGATGGCCCGGTCCAGCTTCTCCTTGCACTCGGCCCGTGTCTTGGCGGACACGCTTTTCTGGATGGCACGGCCGGTGGCGGGGTCGATCCCCAGGGTGTATCTGCCCTCCCAGCGGCCGTTGGGCTTTCTGCGGATGCTGCCCTCGCCGTTTGCTCGTTTCTTTGCCATTGGTTGTCCCTCCTTTGCGACTCGCTAAGAGCCTCGCTTCGCTCGGTTGCTCGCATGCATTGCGCCTGTGGGCGCTTACGGCAACACAAACAAATACCACAGAATCCCGGAAATAGCTACTAAAATATTTCCGTCTTTTGAGCCGCCTGCTCCTCAATCCACGCCATGAACTTATCACGGGGAACAATGATGCGGCTGCCCAGGGTGATGGTTGGGAAGTCCTTCCGGTGGGCCACCTCGTAGGCGTGGGCCAGGCCGATGCCCAGCACATCGGCCACATCCTGCACGGTCAGCATCAGAGGGAGTTCATTAAAAGAGTTGTACTTGGATCGTTTCATCGGATTCCTTTCTACCCTTCCCGCAGAAGGGATTTTATTCTTTGTTTTGAGGCGCATTTTCTGCGCCGCTCACATGGTCATTTGCGGCCACCGTTCCTCATGGTCGTCCGGCTTGTGGCCCTGGGCGATCTTTTTCTCCCGCAGCTTTCTGAGCCGCTTGCGGTCGATCTGGATGCCGCCAGGGCGGGACTCGGGCAGGGAGTTGTCCTGGAACACCCGGCTCATGTGGTAGAGCAGCCGGGTCACCGCCAGCATCACATCGGGCGGGCGCTGTTCCTCCCTGTGATCCAGAAGGTACCGGGCGTATTCGTTCCCCTGCTCCGCCGACCGGGTCAGCCAGAGGATTGCCTGCTCCTCATCCCGGGACCCTTCCTTTCCCGTGAGGTACAGCTTGCCCAGTAGGTACTGGGCATAGGGATTGCCTTGCTCGGCGGAACGGGTGAACCACTCCACCGCGCCCGCCGTGTCCTGTTTTGTGATCTCGCCGCGGAGCAGCTCTTTGCCCAGGCGGTACATGGCCCAGCGGTTTCCGCCTTCTGCGGCGGTGCGCAGCCAGTCCATGCCCCGCGCGGTGTCCCGCACCTCCAAATCGTCCGAGAGGTACAGTTTGGCCAGGGCGTACTGCGCCGCCAGATGCCCCTGCCGGGCGGCCTGCTCGAACCAATACCGGGCGTTCACCCCGTCGGGGATCAGCAGAGGACCGTCCCGCCAGAGCTTGCCCAGCAGGTATTGAGAATAGCGGTCGCCGCCCTTCGCCAGCTTCTCCAGCTCCGATACCGCGCCGCTCCGCTCCTCCAGAGTCAGTTCTTCATTTCGGATGACCTCCTGCAGCATCCAGTACGCATTGGACGCATTTTGGAACTGCTCCGGCTCGTCCCGCCGACCCACGTCCTGGTCCTCGAAGGTGACTTGGCCCAGACGCAGCCGCTCCGCTTCCCGGATGACGGCGTTTTTGATCTGCCGGAACTCCTTTTCCTTGGACAGCGGGAGCCGCTCCCGGGGCGTGTCGTGGTAGTAGCCATCCACCTTTCCCTGGAGCAACAGCCACTGGTCGTAGCACTGGCGCACGATGGGAAGCCGCTCCATCTGGTCCACGATCTCGTCCACCAGCCCCTTGATCCGCTTGGGAAGATAGCCGTAGGACTTCTTGCCCTTGACCGTTCCCAGCTGCACCGCCAGCTCCTGCATGAGCTGCTCGGCCTCCGGATGGTCGCACAGACCACCCTGCATCGCCTGCACCAGCTCCAGCATGGCCCGCCGCGCCTGCCGCACCAGCTCGTCCCGGGACGCCGACTTCTGCTCGTAGAGGTGGAGCATCTCGTCCCGGAAGATGTCGTTGGTCAGCCTGGACTTGATCTGGCGGATGCCCTCTTTGGAGAGGTAGGCTTGTCCGGGTTTGGCCGACCAGGCCATCATGTGGACGTGCGGATGCTCCCCCTCGTCGTGGAAGGCTGCGTACCAGCGGAAGTCTGCGGGCGGTATTTTCATCGCCGCCGCGATCTCGTTGCGGTGGGCGCGGATGAGATTCCTCCACGCCGCGGCGTTGTCGAAGCCCAGACGCACCGCGTCCTCCCGCTTGAGAGAGAGGATGTGCGTCCACACATTTCCGGTGTACTGCTCCAGCTCCTCCATCGCTTTTTCCAGCGACACGCCGTCGCTGTCGCCGAACAGACCGTGGGAACCCAGCCGCTCCGCCCGGGGCCGGGTGGCGATATACTTCAGATACTGCTCCGACTGTTGGAGCGCGTCCCAGTTGGATTCCAGCGCCAGGGTGAGGAACGCAGAGGCCGCCGCCTTGGTGGGCTTGGCCTGGTAGCTCTCATACTCATAGAGAGTTTTGGTGTCGGGGAAGTCCTTCACCAGCTTGGCGATGAGCTGCTCTTGCTTGCGGGTGGGCGGACGGTCATCCGGCAGGATCTCCACCCGCTCCCGGGTTGCGATGTAGCGCAGGTAGCCCGCCGCGCCGCCGGTGCTCTTGATATAGGGGCTTTTCAAGATCAGTCTTGCCATTGGTCACCATCCCAGTTCGGCTCCCCGGCGGCGCGCGCCCGCTTCTCCAGCGAGATGAGACCGTTGGTGGCTTTCACGTTTCGGACGCTCTCCGCCCGTCTGCGTTTCAGATCGTCCCGGTCGATCTCCATCGCATCCGCGATGATCCCGATGACCATATCCAGCTCCACCTCCCGGGTGTACTCCCGCCTGGCGATGAGATCCTCCAGCCGGCCCAGCCTGCCGTCCAGCACGGACAGGAGCGCAGCGGGCAGCAGGGATCGGTCGTCCCGCATCTCCAGATAGTCCACATAAAAGTTGATGGCCTTTTCCACGAACTCATTTTTGCTCCGGCAGTTGTCCGCGGCATACCACTGCTCCAGCCTGCGGCTGGTCTCCGGCTTCATCCGCAGCGGGAGCCGCTCTTTCGTTTCGTTACCCATAAAAATCCTCCTTTCATCCAAACAGACATCGTCAAAAAGCCTGCAACACGGGGCTTTGTGGGAAAGCTGACGCCAACGTCCCTTTTTCCCCCCGTCAAAGACGCCAGCTTTCGCACCCTGAAACTGCCCGCACTGCGGGCAGACGTGATTGCCCGGGCGGCGCTTGCGGCGCCAGGGTTTTATCCTGCTTTTTCCTTCGTCCCCGCTTTTTCCTCCATTCCCGGAAGCGATTCAGGAGGCAGCTCTGGAAACGCCCCCGAAAGCGGCCCAAATCCGCCCTCCACGCCCGAGGGGGTATCCACCCCCGCAGGCTCCCCCAAAGGCGCACACAGGGCGTTCTGGGGGCTTCTGCGGGCGGATTCCGCCAGCCGCTCCGCCGCCCTCTGACGGGCGGCATCCTCGTCCAGCTGCCGGAACTGCCGCTCGTAGAACGATTCCATCGCCGCCTGGATGGGGCGGATGGTGTAGAGCAGGTTTCCGTTGAGCGGCCTGCCGTCCTTGCTCCGTATCATGGTCGGCTCGGTGCGGATGAGACCTTTCTCCTCCAGGCTGCGCACATACTTGCTGACCGTGTTTTCGCACATGCCCAGCGCCTTTCCGATGGTTTTGTAGCTGGGCCAGCACTGATAGGTTTCTCTGTTCTCGATGCTCAGCAGATAGCAGTAGATCGAGATCTCCGGGTGGCTGAGCCCGATGTGAAACACTTCGTTGGGAACCAGAAAATAGTTTTTGCGGGGATCGCGCTTGGGCCACTGTTGAAACTTCATTTTGCACCACCTTTCTTTTTCATCTCCACAGAACGGATTTCTCTTTGCGCGCCGCCGCGCAGAGCAGCGGCAGACCGACACAGCTTCAAATGTTCACCGCATCCATCCTCCTTTCTCACACAAAATAAAACGCTCCCACAAAATTTGTGGGAGCGGTGTCTATATTTCTTTTTTCACTTCTCTGTGATAGAATGAGACCATCCGGAGGTGAGATGATGGGCCAGAGCAAATACCGTATTTTTGAACTGTCCGCCCGGGCAGTGATGAGTTATGCCGCGCAGGAAAACGGGCAGTGGCACTTTGCCCTTGACCGGGCGGCGACGGAAAAGTGCAAGCGGGTTTCCGCCCTTCACGAGCAGGACGGCAACGCGCTGTTCTTTCAGATCATGTGCGTCGTGCAGGGAGATGACTTTTCCGAGCCGACAGACGACCGGCCCATCGACGGATTATCCGATGTGATTTTTTACATGGACTTCTCCGGGATCTTCGACCGCAGCAGCACACTGCCCCGCCAGCAGATCCGCCAGGAGAAGGCCCGGGATATGTTCCGCCCGGAGGGGGTGTGCCTGGATCTGGGATCGGGGATGCACCGCTATCTCGCCTTCGAGCGGTCGGGCAGCATGAGCCGCCAGAGCAAGCTGTCCTTTCTCCGGGAGGATGTGTACGACCAGGTGCGCCGCCGCATCCAGATGGACATGACCATCGGCGACTGTCAGCTCAGCAAGCTCTACGCCTACAACGGCCTGATGCTTTCCAGCGGCACACGGCTGGACGGGATCGACATTGACAAGCCCCACCGTGTCATCGTGGTGGACAACCCGGTGGTAATGACCAGGGGCGTCCCGGTCGTCACGGTGGAAGACGACGGCACCCAGAACAGCACCCGGAAGTATCACCGGGTGGAGCGCCGGATGGACATTCCCATCACCTGCTTTGACGGAGAAGGTCTTATCTCCAAGCAGTACGCCAAGGTCATCGACCGGGCGCTCTGCGGCGCGGTCGTCCACACTTCTTTTCAGATCCGTCTGCCCTACATCAAGGGGATGGTGCATCAGGTGGACTTCCAGGAGATCCTGGATCTGTGCGGCCAGACCGTGATCCGGGACAGCTGGGGGCAGGAGCACAACGTCAAGGACGTGGATATCATTCTCACCAAGAGTATGTTCAAGGGGTTTGGCTGGCTGAAAGATAGTGGGATGACCTGGGCAGACTATTGGGACGCATTCCGGCGCTACCGCCACGCTCTGTACATCACCAATGTGAGCAAGGTAAAACCGGAGACCCACACCGAACTGAACTACCAGTTTTTGAACACGGTATCCATCCGGGAGGAGGAATTCCGCCCCCGGGATCTGCCCGACGGCTGGGATCACAGCCCGGAGGAGGACGAGCGGAACTGGCTCACCAAGCAGACCGAGGTAGCCTACTACAATTTTTGCGCCAACAAGGCCTTCCAGCAGGAATACTTTCTGCAGCGGATGAACCGCTGGGGCATCCTGCCCTTTCGCAAAAACCGGGAGCATCTGCTGGGAGAGATCCTGCGCAAAAATCCGCGCATGATCGGTGAGCCGATCTACCAGCAGGAGCTGGCCGGCAGGGCAAAACAGATTTTGAAGAACTACTCTCTGGGGCGGCTGATCGTGGCCGGGGACAACCGCTATCTCTCCGGCGATCTGATGGACTTTTTAAGCTATCTGCTGGAGACGCTTCCGCAGAAGAAGCGGAACAAGGCGTTTTGTGATGTGACCAAAAGCTTACGCTTCAAAACCAGCGCCTTCTATGCTCCCGGCGCGGCCTATCAGCACGGAGACACCTGCACCCTGCTGCGCAATCCCCATATTGCGAGAAATGAGGAGCTGCAGCTCTCCTCCTACGACGCCAAGAAAGAAAAGCGGCAGATGCGGCATTTCTATTTCCGGCATCTCACCGATCTGGTCATGGTGGACTCCACCATGCTGGCGGCGGAGCGGCTGGGTGGCGCGGACTATGACGGGGATATGGTCAAGACCATCGCCGACCCCATTTTGAACGAGTGCGTCCGCCGGAACTATGAAGCATCGCGCGGTAGCGCGGACGACGCGCTTTCCAACGAGGCCAACATCCCGCTGCTGATGATCCCGTCCGCAACACCCCTGATCCGCAGCGCAGAGGATTGGGAAGCCCGGTTTGAAGTGGTGCGCGGCACCTTCTCCTCCCGGGTGGGGCAGATCTGCAACGCCGCTCTGGACCGCAGCATCATCGCCTACAACGAAAACTCAGACGCAGAGGAGCGCAAACGCCTTCAGGACGAGACCGAAGTGCTGGCCATTCTGACCGGGCTGGAGATCGACTCGGCCAAGAGCGGCATCCGCCCGGACCTGGATGAGTATCTGAAAAAGCGGCGGGTGCGGCGGACGCCTTTCCTCCAGTATAAAAATCTGGTGGAGGACGCCGAGGACACACGCCGGGCCTGGTATGAGGAGACCCACCAGCAGCGCATCAAAGCCTTTTTCAAGAAGATCGACTGGGACAAGGTAGATTCCAATCTGGAGCGCCTGCCTTATCTGGCCCTTCAGCTGAAAAAGCACACGCCGGCCGTCAGAGCCAAGCCCGCCAGGGATCACGAGCTCTTCACCTTTGCCCAGCAGCCCGATTGGAAGGAACATCTCGACCGGGAAATTTTAGAGCAGATCTCCGCCCTGCTGCGTGACTATGAAGCCTGCCTGTCCCGCATCCGCGCCTGCCGGGTGGAGCCCAGCGAAAAGAAACGAAAGAGCGACATCGCCCGCATCCTCTTTGCCCGGGGCCAGGAGGAGCTTTGGGACACGGATGAGCTGTACGCCCAGCTGGGGAGCCTGCCACCGGAACGGGTGGCGGAGATCTGGGCGGCGCTGAATGAAGCCGGGTGGCAGTTCCTGCGGGAAGATGAACGGATGCAGTTCCTCCTCACCTGGCTGCCTGAGTTTGAATCGCTCTTTGATCTGTTTTCTGATTTCCGCAGCGGTGGATACCGGGTCCTGAGCGACCTGCTCTTTGATATCCAGCAGGAGAATGAACAGCAGAGAAAGCGACAGCTGCACCGCCCCGGAGACTCGGCGACATTTGATGACCTGATGGATGCGTATCTCAGCAAGCGGAATTCCCAGCATTACCGGGAGGCGGTATCCGCCCGGTGCCGCCAGTTGATGAACAAGATCGTTCGTCCGCAGACTGCGGTGCGCTATGTGGAGGCCCTGGGCAAGCGGAACCTGTTGTGGGATCTGCTGCTGGATGCACTCGAGCCCAATGTGTTGGAGGTGCGCCATGCTGAATGAATGGCAGGAGTTTTTGGACTATACGGAGCCGGTAGCATATCGGGCTTCCGGCAAAAAGGACACCGCCTGGCTGGGGCGGTTCACCTTCGAGGCCCTGCGGGACTTCAGCGGCATGAACCGCATTCTGACCATCCTGGCCCGCGGTTTTTTATTTCACGCTCCGGACGGCACGCTGTTGCCCGGCGACCCAAGGGATAAGATTGGTTTTGCTTACGACGGCCTGTGCGCTTGGTGCAGCATTCCCGAGCGCCGCGGTGCGCCCCGTGAGGAGTGGCAGCACCGCACCGATTTCGCGCCGCTCCACGAACAGTTTCCCAAGCTGGTGGACGAGGAGGGCTGGGGCTGGTTCAGCCGCCACTTTCATAGGGCCATGCAGTTTGCTCTGGCACACCCGGGCTTGGTGCATAAGAACTACGCAGATTCCGCCGGGAAGCTGGACAAGCTGTTTGACCATGAATGGCGCAGCAAAGTGCTTCAGTACCAGACGGAGAGCCTCTCCACCCTGACAGAGGGTGCGTGGACGATCCGCTTTGACGATATGATCGCCGACGCCCTGGAGCTTGGCCCCCTGCGCTGCACGGAGCCGGAGCTGCCGGCGGAACTGGCGGAACGGCTTGAGCAGATCCGCCCTGAGAAAATGCCTGCCAACATCCTGCCCACCCTGGTGGCCTACTATCTGGCCAACCGCCCGGAAGACAGCGACTGGGTGGTGCTCCCTGTGACCAATTTTGACTGTTACTTCGGCAACACCAACTTCGGCCGGAAATATCTGAACCAGCTCCCCCAGGAGGTCATCGAGCGAAGCAACAGTTTCGGCATCAGCCGCTACCGGGTCAGGGAGGAATACCTGCCGAAATAAGCGGCGGGACTGGCCAGTGCGGCCAGTCCCGTATTCTTTGTTTATGCGGCGCATACTTTGTGCCGCTTGTGTCCTCTGCCTGCCTTACGGCTCTGTTTCATAGGGCCAGGTGTTGATGCCGCCGAATTCGTAGATGCTGGTATTGCCCTGTTCGGACAGAACAGATAACACGGTTTCACTGTGGTTTTTGCTCTTTGAATTAGAATTCATTATAATTAGTTAGAGATTATTTGAGTTTTAAGAAACTGCCGCTTATTTCGAAGCACCCCCTTTTTCGGCTGTTCTGGGATTTGTTGCGAAGAGAAATGTAATTTGAATTTGTAGGAGTGTACTTGGGAAGCAACTCCTTAGCTGCATTAATAATGGTACCCACAACCATTTTTCTTATATCGCTATGTCGCAAATCAAAACTCGATATGTTGCGGCATGGCAATGCGCTCTTCTGTTGCAACAACTAATCTATACATGAAATCAGCATCGAGAAACACTATTTTACGACAAAATCGCTTACCAAGCGCATTTAAAGTTTCTTTGAGTTGGTCATCAAACACTGCTGGCGCAATTATTGCAATAATATCTGTTCTATGATCCAACATTCCTTTTAAGGTTTGGTCCAAAATTTCACGGCCAGTGTTGCTTGACCTCGTAATTTTTGTCGTTTGTGATTTCATAATACCTTGTAAATTATGTGCTGCATTACCAATATGTATTGTAATTGAAAGATCACCGTATTCCTGACCTTGATGCGGTTTTGGGATAAATTCTTCGAAGTAGCAAAACAACTGCTGCATACATTCGATCTCCGCGAGCGACCCCATTGGTTTATATTTGCACTTTTCACATTTTTCATTTGTAGGACTTTTATTGCACTTTTCCTTAATTCTACGCAGAACTTCTTTCGCTTTTTCAACTTGCTTCTCGGATATTGTCGTCATATAAAGCTTCTTAAATTCCGTAATATCAGACGGATTCAACCGAGAATAATTTGTTGCCTTTAATACATGAATTTGATTTCTGTACACAGAGATACATTCTTCTTTGGCCACTATTATTTCTGGAATCGCTATACGAAGCTCCTCCACTATATTGGTAAGAAATGTATCTTTGAATGTGATAGAAATGTAGTCGTTTGGATTTTCGAATTCCTGATAGTGGCCACATTCGCATTTGAGAACGGTTAAAGGCTTTCCGCAATTCTGGCATATTGCTGCACCTGTTCCAAGTACATTTAGAGAGCGACTCCCACAATGGGGACATTCTGGAATTCCAGTCTCACCACAAACATCACAAGTAATCAAAGGGCAATAACATATGTCATTGGAAAATTGTCTAACAATATCTACAGCAGACACATCTTTCACCGGGAAAGAAGATAGACCTTTTTGTTTGCAGCAAAGTATGGAAAAAGCTATCTTTTTTAAAAGCGTTCGCTTGGTGGTGCTGATTCTTTCCCACTTTCCTGAGTTAAAAACCTGAATGCGCTCAAACTTCTCTATACCTGTTTCTGAAAAAATATTACTAAAATATTCGATAATTGTGACGATTCTGCGAACACTCCACCCTCGAAACTGAGTTGTAGTTAAGTTTTTATTGATGTATAGTTTCCCGCGATGACTGTTTATTCCCAAGGTTGCCGTTACATTTTCGTCAATACCCTCATTATATAGCGCAGATCCGACATCGTATTCCTGATACTCCGCTAATAGAGAATCCTGTTTGGATGCTAAATCCGGATCAGAAAATGTGGCTTTCTGCGGACGACTTCCTTTTGCAGAATATTGTGTAAGCGAAATTTTTGTTCTACTACACGGATCAAAAATCTCATCTAAAATTTTTCGATCAAGCGATAGGCCAAGGAGTTTCACCCCATATGTATCTAATATAAATGATTTCAGGATTCGTTCAATTGTAGGTGGCATATTATACAATGCCACAAACCCTTTTTCGGCATTAATCCACCCAAAGCAATCCACTAACTCGTGAATATAATCAAATTGGTTCTTCTCCGTTATAAAACTATACTTTTTCAGGTAGCTTAACCCCAACTCATGGACTTGAAAACCACTCTCACTCCAAGTTGTAACGCCTACCAGTTTTAAGTCCTTATATCGAGCATCAGGGTTATATCTTTTAGATTCGAGATATGTTACTAATGAGCTCTTAAGCTCTTTTTCACTAATTGCTTTCCCCACAAGTCCGTTTGCCCAATATAATACAAATCCTGGCTTTCGTCCATAACGGTATTCGTCATAAAAAGACCGAATAACATCGTCTGTTATTTCTGGAGATTTCTCTATGATTTTGCGCAAATCGGCTTTACTCATCAATGATAGCGCTTGCTTAACATTATCAACATGCGCCTGCCCAGAAACACTCAAAAAGCGCCCCTCAAGCGCCTCCAGATCAATGCTCTGAATAAGCATTTTGCATATGCCTTCAATGCGCATTAGATCTAATGCAACACCCATTTCCGCCGTCATAGTCTACCTCCTAACAACAAAGTAAGTATTTGGAGTTATAACCCAAAACCAGTCAAAGGCTCTTTTCCAACTCTGTCAGATGGATTAAGAAATTTCCTCCATAGCGTTGTTCTTGATCTAAGAGAATAGCTCCACGATCAATATGTGCTTTCACATAGCTTGGAAAAAACTCTTCATCAGTTAGATGCTTTTGCGCATGTAGTTCCATAAGGCATTTATAAAGCGCATCAGCATCTCCCGTTATAGTTTGCCGATTTAATTCGCGCCCCAGTGTATTTGTTTGAAAGTCACTTGCCTTGAGAGGTTCTTTTGACCTTAAAGAAAGTGCAATTGCAAGTTTGACCAAAGTATAGCACTGCAGATACTCACTACCCTCGATACGATCAAATATCTCGGCGGCTCTCTTTGAAGTTTTCAACTTAAATGCCATAGTCACACCTCGAAATACTGATTTTCTCGAATATGGGTTCGCTTGTCCTGCCCATACTCCAACATATACACATGCGAGATCTGGTCACGCATGGCTTCCAAATGATTATTAGACAACTCCTCGTCTGTAGAAAGGATCAATAATTGTCCTGTCAGCTTTTTAAAGAAATATTCTGTAATATTGGCTCTGTGCTCAGTATCTATGCGAGCAAATGGCGTATCAATGATAAAAGGAAGTTCGTTCTTACTTTGATTCATTATTGCCCAATAAAGTGACATTACAAAGATTTGTTTCTCACCGCTTGACAACCGATCCTTGCTGATTTCGACGGGAAGAATAATTTGTTCTACAGTTTCAGCAGAAAGGGTTTCACGTAGCTCTATAGCGGAATCAACACTGTATCTTTCTCGTAAAGAAGCTATTGCAACGTCACCGAGTGCACTGGTTGCGACAGAAAAATTTCCTGTTCGCAACAACGAGACCAAATCGATTTTATTGATTTTTTCATTCCTGAGAATATGAACAGTGAAACTTTTATCGATGTAAATCCGAGAAAAAAAGTTCTTCTTCCGGATAAGTTCTTGAAACTTTTTGTTCAGATCACTTTCTACCCGTTGGATCAGATTTGAATACAGAGTATTTTGAAGATCTTCTAAAAGAAGCAATGTTTTACCTGAAACAGCAGATACGGAATGCACCTTCAACTGCTCCTCGAAAGCCTTCTTTAGATTACGTAAGTTGCTTTCCTTTTGATCCAAATCAGACTTTTTCAACTCTAAAATTTCTTGTGCATGTTCTTTCTTTAAAATAGCAATTTTGACTTCCTCTTCGAGCGTAGAGAGGGTCTGCATATAGCTTTCTACATTCTCAATGCTTGAGGCTTGAAGCCGGGTGCGAATTTCCTTGCTCTTTTCAAGCGAATTATCGATTCTCTTTTGATAGCGAATAAGGACTCGGGGATCAAACGCATTCACCCTGCTAATTACAGATTGAACCTGACCTTCTTCGTCGCTTGAAAGGCCAAAGAGAGGAGAAAAATTCTCCCAAGTTTTATCCAACAAATAATTGCTGATGCTCTCAAACAAATGGCGTGAATCTTGTTTAACATTTTGGCTACCCATTGCACAAACAGTATTTTCAAGAACAGCAGAAAACTCATCGCGTTCAAGACTTCTCTTCAACGCTTGATATGTCTGAAGTTCTTTTTCGGCTTGCAATTGAGGTAGTACTGAACCAACCAGCTCAGGGACTATAGCAAAGGGAAGTAAATCTGTAGCAAGCAATTTGCGTTGCCAATTTAATCTTTCCCTCTTTTCTTCTTCCGCCTTCAGTTTACCATGGAGCGCCGTCCACTCCTCAATTGTAATTCCACCATGTTCAGAATACTCTTTTTTATGGCGCTCAATTTCTGTTGTTAATTCTTCTATGGACTCTTGGATTGTCTCAATTTCATTTTGGAGGCCATGAACCTGTTGGCGGTATTCTTCTATCTCGCCTTGTGCGGCTAAATATTCACGTGCAGCACCACTTTGCGCACTTTCCGAAATCTTTAACACACGTTTTACTTGATCATGTAAAATATCGAAAGTGTCATTTCCGCTGAGTACCATAAGCGCATCGCGGACATTCACTTCTTTATCCCCCAAAAAGTAATCTGCAATCTTCTCGCCATCGAAGAAGTACAGCTTCAACATATCCGGAGGAATTAAGTGAATCAGGTAGTTTTGAAAATTCAGGAGTTCTTCTTCTTCAAGTAGATGGCCATTTTTCCAGACAGTCAAATTCTCGCAAATCTCATTATGGGGCCAGGACCAAGCACGGCGTATTACATAGTCAAACAGATCGGTATTATCTACTTGCTGAAAACCAATTTCAACAAATGCCGATCCATTTTCATCAATGCGTACTTGATTATTGATGAGATTATAGATCTCGCTGAGATATCGCTTACCCGCAGTTTTAAAGCCAAATGCAAAATTACCATAGAGGCATACCTGCACAGCAGTAAAAAGTGTTGTCTTACCCGCACCATTTTTTCCGCCAATCACAACTACGCGCTCTTCAGGGATGTCTGCTTTAAAGTTAAAGCTATTATGGCCACTGTAAGAGCCGAAATTATGAAGTTCTATATTCTTAATCCTCATGATTTAAGCCCTCTCTGATAGCATCAAAGTGAAGCCATCCTTCGTTCAGAATTTTTTCTACATTTTTTGCCACTACTGCAGATCTGGTATAAAACTTTGAATTATCTACGGAAATCATCAGTTTGGATACCAAATCGAATGGCACATCATATTTTTCGCACAAAGTATGAAGAAGCTCAATCGTCTTTTCATCATACTTTGCTTTTCTGTAGTCATCCCAGGGTAACTGAGAACCTTTTACCTCTGAATAGATTTCAACTAAGGAACGACGGGACAAATCCCCCTCATCTTCCCAAAGTTTGTCTATCATTTTAAGTTCTTCAAGAGTAATGAGCTCGAATCCGGTTTCTACCTCAAGTTGGAGAAGTCTCCTCAAAATTTCTTTTCGCGTCTCCATGGTAAACGGGCCTCGACCGAATTCACCAGATGCGGTTAAATAGACGGACCCATTCCGCCGTCTATAATCTCTTTTGTCGGGATTGGCTCGTAATTCTACTAACCAGTTTCTAAAATCTCTAAGGGGAATTAGTTCAGAAGCACCATGGTCAATAAAGTTTTTAAGGGATTTATCCTCCTTGACCATAGTACAAATCCAGCAACCAAAGCGAGAATTGCCCGTCACTTTCATGTTGTCCTTATTTACTTGTCCAACGACACTATCTTCTTCAGATAGATTCTCTCCTCGATAAAGATTGTATAGGTAGTTATTGTCGGTATTCCATGCGCCTTTGCCGTCATTCTGCAACAGATATTCCCATACATTTTCATTTTGAATCTCTGAAAGAGGACTATACACATATGCCTTGGCAATCTGTGGATGGGGGGTCAGAATCTTACCTTCAATCTCACGGGCCGAAATACTACGAGATCTCGCTGCGCTCTCAGCTTTCCGTACACCCAGAAGAATTACAATTTCTCCATCTTTTTTAATAGTGTTATATGTAAATGTATTGGACGGGTTTATCTTCAAGCGTTCCGTACACCATCTAAATCCCGGCGGTTCAGGAGTAGGATATCCAAGGCCAATCACCAAACTCCAAAAAGTCTGGCGAATCTCAGGATAAATAATATGTGCCTGTACATTCAGATTTTTTTCTGTGCTGGCCTCATTGATCGCTTTGCTCATTTTGTGCATGTAGGCTTTGACAATAGGATTTTCCACCATTGTATCTGAGGTCACAATATATACAGGCTTCCAACGTTTCTCCTCCGGCAAAGCTTCCAGCATTTCAAAAACAAGTTGGCAGAGCAGGGTTGAGTCCTTGCCTCCACTGTATCCGATCATCCATGGACGCCGATCATGGAGATAGACGCGCTCCATTTCTTTTTTTATAGCGATATATTCTTCAAACATATATGTTACTTCCTATCTACAAACGAGTGTTCTTTGCTCTGTTCAAATTCATCTAATGGCAGTCCGAGATGTTTTTTCAAAACATTGCAAGTTAATGTAATTGCTTCCTCATTGTTGATCATTCTTCCATTAGCCCGAATAGTTCTGAGTTTCCAATCTTCGCAGTCCCTCTTCCAGTTGATAGATTGCAAAACGCGAAGATAGCTCTCGATATCATGCTCTTTATTAATGAAAAAATAATTGCCAAGGCGACCTAACACCTGAATAATAACAGCCTGCGTTACAATATAGTTCTCACGCAAGTCCACTTTGCTGATCTCATGATCATAAAGTTCTTTCCATGGCAGTATATTTTGACACACACTACTCCAATATCGAAGTAAGAACGCCTCCACTTCCTTTCCGATGGGCGCAGACCGGATGATTCGCTTGTTTGCATTATAAAAAGTGCTTAATGTAAACAAATTAGAAGAATACTTGCCAAGAATGTCCTTTTCTTTGTCCGTATAAGTATTGAGAAATATAATTTTAGAAATTACAGTTCTGGTGACTACTGCAAGCTGATCACGTGAGTCATAGAGTTCGGCAATAGAATTGGATGTTTTTACTGCGTGCTTGTTGAGATCAGTAAACATCTGCTGGCTACGCGTTAAGCCTTCGTCTTCAAAGAAAACCACAGAAATTGTTTCGTTTAAAAGACTGTCATCTTCGGAAATCGCTTCCAAAATGGCAGCTTTACGATGTTGCCCATCATTGATTAGAAGTTTTGCATCCATAGATATTTCCAGCACACCAACATCCGGATATTCACTGGGGCAGAACTTAAATTTACCATCAATTGATGCGGCCAATGCAGAGAATACATAGCTCTTGCGATTATTAAGAATATATTTGCTGATTACTGGTATTCTTGACTCGTTTAGTTTTCTTTGAGCTCGATGCTCTGGCGGAACATACTCCTCATCTTGGGTGAATAGCTTTGGGATCATTTTGAGTGGAATCATTGCGATATAGTATTCACGGGTAGCCTGCACACCTTTCACAACAGGAAACCGATAAACAAAATCCATATGAACCTGCCTCCATATAACAAGAGATGGTATACTTAAGTATTATACTTAAGTATACCATCTCTTTGCTGTCGCGTCAATCCAGTTTTATCTCGTTATAGAGTTCCCAAAAAGCTTTATCCTCAATATATCTCGGCTTTGATGTGCCGATTTTCACAATACTGTGATGCTTCTGCAGGCCCTTAATGTCATTGAATAGATTTTGCGATTCAGAACTCTTCGCTTCTGTTTTGAAGACAAACTCAACATCCGATATTTTTAGATCGGCCACATTGTGAACAACCCAAGTCAAGATATACTTTGCATAGTCATCATCTGTAGAACCGAAATGCTTCAAGAACTGGGTCGACAAGATGGTTCCCACGCCAAACTCTCGTCCTTCTTTCAGAATCTTTTTAAGGGAAGAGAATCCCTCGCTCATAAAGTTGTCAGCTTCATCAACCAAGATCAACTTTGTTAGCTGGCGATACTGCTGATCCATTTTACTGGAGCCGGCAGCCTGCATCTGCGCATAGAACAAGTCTAAGGTAATTGCAACAATCAGGCTTTGAATATCAGCATCATACCCAGAAAGATCTATAACAACAACGCCATTTAATGCATCAAACAGAGATTGCGTTTGGGAAGGATCACCTTCAAACACCTGAAATTGATGTAGTTTATCCATTGCTGCTGCCAGAGAATCGTTCTTTTTGATTTCATCATCGTTTGCATAGATACTATACACCATGTCAAAAGTCGGAGCAATATTTTCCCATGTAGAAGGATCATTGGCCTTGATTCCTTTGGCGGTGTAGGCTTCTGTGATGCAGGAGAACAATGTGTTCTGCTGCTTGGCACCCAGACCATAAACCTTTGCCAGAGTATCTTTAAACGCATTTGCTGTGTGAATGGGAAGAAGCGGCTTGAATACACGGGATTTTGTTAGAGCAAGCGGATTGAATGGAAGATGATAGGGCTTGAATACTTTGGCGTTAGTCGCTTCAATGAAGTCCTCTTTACTTTCGTTATAGTCTCCCTTGTAATCAAAAATCAGAATACCTAACGGTGAGCCATCGAAGTTATGCGCTTGATCTCGATACAACTGGGTGATTACAGATTTAGTGAACTGTGTCTTGCCTGTCCCCATTGTTCCGATAATACCTGTGTTCGTGTGGAACACCTGATTTGTATCATTTGGATTCCAGAGTAACTTTTGACCGTTTACAGTGTCCGTCCCAAACAGGATTTCCATACTTTTACGCTCATCAATTACAGTGTCCGGAGTATCCTCCTGAATATCTTCGACAGGTAGAACAATATCTGAAACGACTGTTTTCTCCAGATCTGGCTCCTCTTTTTGAACCACAGCAAGCGACGGCACATCTGGGGGAATATCCTGATTTTGAACAGGCTGCTCTGTCACCTGAGTCCGGGGAGAGGGGTCTACATCGCGGGAATACAAATACTTCAGCCTGTCAGGGAGATCACCACTGTTGTTATCAAGTTCTTTTTCTATCTTGCTGGCGGATTTGATCATATACTCAGATCCCATTTTTTCCGGCAACTCCAGAAGGCATACATCATCAATGATTGCACCGCTCATATTTAGAACATCAGACTTAAAGGAAATAACAGTACCTTTTCCCAATAATGTATCCATTTCCGTAGAGAAGCGATACTGTTCATTCATAAGAGCTTCACGGTAATCCTCCAACACCCAATTCCACTGCTCGTCCGGATAGACGTTGTAGAGCTTCATCTTCTCGCAGCAAACAACAACCACCTGCATTAAGAAATTTCTGGATAGTTTGCATTCAAGACTATCATATCCGGTTTCAGGGCAAAGTGCCTTCCACAAGCCAGCGTATGTTGCCAGAACTTGATCTTTTGCTTTGCTAATCACGACAGATTGATTCAATCCAATTTTCACTTCGACAGGATGCAAATAGATCTTAATATCATCGGCGGGGCCTTCGATGCCAACCATTAAAAGGTCATCGCTTGTGGCACCCTTTTCGAACCCCAGATTCTTAGCCGACAACAAGCCATCTTTCTGTGAATAGCCTGCACCACCAGAAACTCGTAGCATTTCCTCAAGTGAAATTGGAATCCAGATAATGTCTTTATGTGAGTAGTAAGCCATGCATAGTTTAACTGCAGAAAGAATGCTCATTTTTTCGCGACTAAAATTACTATCTACTGCGCCAGTTAGTTTCTTTGCAGAAATTAATCGGAGCAACCAGCCGCCGTTAATTGCATTAAACAAGCTAATGATGTTATGAACATCTGCCTTTTGCGCTCGAACCCCCTTCTGCGTCAGCTGCTCTTGAATGATTTCCTCATACTGCTCTGACTTTTGAGTAACAGTAATATCGTCATATCCACTGGTGGAAGTATACTGGTCGCTGTAGTGGATGATCATTAATTCCTGACTGTTCTCGTCGTTCTCCTTAAAAAACGACAGATCAACTTTCGGATTAACAAAAACAACCCAATTGGAGGAAGAATAAATCTTACCAAGTTGACCTTCTTCACCGCTGGAGATCTCTGTAAAAATCGCGGATTCCGGCTCATAAGAACTACCAGAAAATGCAACACGGAACATGGCGTTGTACGTCTTTGCCAGTTGAATCATTCTATTTTCGGCAACATACTTTGTACCGAAACCGGTTTTATACCATCCGGAGCTCAGTACCGAAGGGGTACCAGAAGTTAATCCGCCCAGTGCAACACCCGTTGTAATAGAATCCATTCGGTTATCGCCGCTATCTTCCGACGATTCCATTTCATAAAATGTCACGTGTGAATAACGATACTCGTTTTCTTTAGAATTGCGATAATAACAACGGATATTTTTGCTTAAGACCAAAGCCATTTCGCCGATATCTTCAACATCCTTACCATGTACGGAAATGTATTCCCGAAGTTTCTTCTGATCTGAAAGAACTGTGAATTCGTTGTAATCACCAGCTTGGCTATAAATGTTGATCGTAAAGTGCTTCAGATTTTCGGGTGCAATCCCCTCCTTAAGTTCTTTGGCATAGAACCGTATGAGTCCTTGCAATACTTCACGGCAATCACCCATGTTGACCAAGTTGATACAGAACATATCGTTGCCAAGATCATCAAACAAGAATGTAAAATGATCAATGTATTGCGAAATTTTATCACACACCAATTTCTGAACATAGTTTCTTGCGCCCTGGTATCTCTTATTAGCAAGCTGTGCATAGATTCTCCATTCAGGAGAATGCTGCTGTTCAATTGCATGATATAGGGTTTTGTCTGCATCTCTGATATAAGGCAACAGATATAAAGGCGAAAGCTTTTCAACCAGGTTATCCCGAATCTCTCCGACACACTTTTCTTCAAGCAAAGTTAGCTGGTAAAGAATGTTCAGCGGGTGCAAAGGGCTCATTGAAACCGTACGTTCATCAAAGTTCTTGACAACACAGCCAAGCATTAGAAGATCATTTTGCGAACTTGTCAATGTTTGACCGGCCGGTATTTTTTGGAGTTCATTTTCAACTGCTGCTACATATGCCTCAGCATAGACACGCAAGTCACCAGAGTAATAAGCAAGACTTGGAAGTTGCCGCAACCGCTTAAACTCCGCTACTAATGCCTGATAAGAACTCTTAACAATTGGGGGAACATCTAATTGACGTTCTACGAGTCCGGAAATCGAATCATTTGCAGCTAACCAGCCATTATTGATTAAATCATTTTCTATGGCGAGACTGTCTTTAAACGGAGATTTCGCAAAAAATTCCGTAGTACCAGAGATAATCTTCCCGTCCCGATACTCCAGCCCCCGCTTTTCTTTGTATTTCCATTTAAAAGCACTAATCCCGGTCAGCTGTACAGGCTTAATCGATTCGTCTTTGATTTGTAGAGGAATATTGATTGCTCCACACTTGAGGTTCAAATCAACAACGCCTTTATCTGTGTCCATATCTTCTTCGTTAAGAACCAATCGAAGTGTCTGATTATAATTACAAATATATTCTCCACCGGGTTTCATGGCATCAACAATTTCCATTTCACAATCCGGATTAATCACCAGCTCCTTATTTAAGCCAATCGCTTGAATTGCGGCTCGCTTAATGTTCTTGGGCACATCAAGAATATAGTTGGTTTGAATGGACTCCAAATATTTTGGAAGAATATTTAATACGCAGACTTTGATTAAGTATGTGATATTGTTATTAGGATCTGTAATAGTTGTTCTTGAAAAAGAGCATCCGGTTGCTTTAATGTTAATTTGCATTTCTTTTGCAGCCAAAGAGTAATCTGCGCCAATACAGTCTACCCAAGTAGACTTAATGGCGAGGTTGCTCACAAGTGAAACGGTAACAGCTGCTTTTTGATCCGGATTATAAACAATGATGTTTTTGCGGCGCTGTTTTGACTTGGTCTCTCCGTCATTTCGAATGAATACACGTATATTAATGGGAAAGCTATATTCTATCGCAGATCCGGAGAATACTTCGATGCTCTCATCTTCGATTTGGAGAGGATTGTCTTGCTTTTTCTTGAGGCGATCATGAGATGCCTTCACCATTGCATAGGTGTAGCCATCATACCATGGTTCGCCCTTCTTTTTCGATATAACCAGGTGTTCAATAAAACCTTTATCATATTCTTTATCCAGAGTATCAACAATATTTCCGTGTTTGAATTCGCGATCAATCTGCTCAAAGATATCGTGGTTCTCTTGCAGCCTGCTTTTTACTTTGTCCTCGGGGGTAGCGGCCAAATTATCATCATATAGCAAAGAAAAAGACGAGAAGTCACTCTTTTCCACATAGCCACGCCCCAGAACAGTGAGTAAATTGCTATATTCAAAAAGAGAGGATTTGTCACTGAAACGGTCTCCTTGTTTTCGCTCCAGTTCTAATTCAAGAAGAATCCGATCCGCAACGGATAGCTCAGCAGACCTGATATCTTCCTTTATTTTGGATATAATCGATGCTGCGTGGAAAGGCATACCATTTGCCGCCAAATCACCAGTGCCACTGGTGATTGTATCAATAGGAGAATGGGTTATCATCAGGATCGGAAAGTGCTTTTCAGTCAATTCCGCATTTCGCAATGTTGCCAAAAAGTCATCAGTCATTCCGTTAATTCTGGATGCAACAACGACTTCTACGGAAGCGGACAGTTTGATTGTAAAAGTATCATATACCTCTCCGTATTGATAGTTGCCTTGAATACCGTCTATTGATGTTTTAGCTCGCAACGCCTGATCCACGCCTGCGACCATTTCTTCTGTGTCCAATCGCAGACAATATCTTTCTCCGGGACGAATGATAGCTTGCCGGCTCTGGAAAAAACTCACGGTGTTGTTGGCAATGTACTTATAAAATTCGTTTAACATACTGTGCATCTCCACTATCGCTCTTTTTCTCAATCAAATTGAGCTTCTCGTAGTAGTGCATGACCTCGCTCTTGGAGTAATTGTCTAAGAAGACACCACGAGCCTCAAATTCGGAAAATACATCATTCAGCCGCATTTTTTCGTGATCTTTGATGCAGACTTTTGTGAGCAAAATCAATGTTTCCTCCGAAAGATTAAGCATCATTCCACTACGACCACGCCGCTTAAGATATTTTGTGCTATATTTCTCAAATTTTTCTGCATACGAAGTATAGGGGCGATTTCTGTCGGTATTCTCAAACTGCAGTCTAACACTTTCAAACAAAAATCTGATTTCTGCGGCTGTCTCACTATCTGGAGAATCACTTCTTGAAAGCTCAGCCATTTCGGGGCAATCGGAAATCGCTTTGCGATAGCAATCTGTCAAGACTTTGATTTGCTCCGCAATCCTATGGTCTTCTCCTGGAGCACAATTGATCAGTTCTTGCAATTTGATATAGTCCACAGGCCCAACGCCATCTTCTGTCTGATTTAATATTTCCAAAGTAATGGCATGTGCAAAAATACGCTTCACCGCATCCTGAAGGGTATTCCATCCTTCGCTAAAACAATGCCGATTCTGACTTGTCTTCTCCCACTCCAAGCAAAAATACAGGGGAACACATTTATTGCGCTCGCCATCCAAAAAACGATTTAGTTGTAGTGCTGCTTGCGCAGTATAGGTGAAATAGTAGAACTCAAGCAGTGGAATCAAGTAGTCGCGTGTACGATTTCTTGCTCCCAGTATATACTCGAAATCCCCTTCAAATTTTTGTTGTACAGCGTCTGTGATCCGCTGATACTCATTTCCCGTTTTTCTGCTCAGCGGCTTGGTTTCCAACTTAGATGCTGCAAATTTTTCAAGCGCATTACTTTGTGCATCTGTTTTTTCAAAAGCGCTGGCTATATATTTTTTGAGGATATTGACATCACCTAATACATCAACCAAATAATCTGCCAGCTTGCATTCATTTGACTCCACACAAGGGATTTGAGCAAGCATTCTTAAATTGATTGGACGAATTTTGCCATCCTTGTCAAAGAACATATGACGAACAACTTGATCAAAAAAGCCATCTGTTCCAATCGCTATGTCGATCTCGTCGTCATCTTTCAATTTATTGATTAATTCTTCGGCTGTAATAGGCACAGGCTCCTTTTGCACAATCTGACTCAAATAGCGGCCAATCAGCACATTGAGTTCTCTTACGGGGGTGCTATTGTTATTCGCGATAAAGGGAAACAGTTTAAATCTTTTGCCGCTAAAGTGGGTAAGCTTTGTTCCATTTTCCTTTACCGCAAAAGTGCTATTAAACAAGTCGACACTTAACGTATAAATCACGCTTACACCACCTTGAATTCATATCCGAAATCCGTCGGTCGATTGTAAAATGAAGTTGGACACCTAAGAAAAAATCCATAGTGATTTTCC
>ERZ791886.225-NODE-225-length-38258-cov-8.348638_pt1 | contig 38258 bp, 33 predicted proteins | sample MGYA00510158_ERZ791886 | MGnify/ENA primary metagenome ERZ791886 (study PRJEB30046, sample SAMN00792063) | human gut metagenome | study: EMG produced TPA metagenomics assembly of the A metagenome-wide association study of gut microbiota in type 2... | reverse complement strand
TCCCCTGCGCTGGCTGCCGCCAGCTACCCTTTTGTGGACTTGCCATCTGGGGACATCTTGCGTTGCAAGCTGTTCCCAGCCGACAAGTTTCATAAAATATGCTATCTTTTTGATAGGCAGTGAAGTATAATGAAGATGACAACAAATATGAATTTATTTAGAGGTGTTAGACAATGAAATTAAAGAACATTTTAATTGTTGTTAAAGATATTGAGAAATCAAAACAATTTTACAATGATCTGTTCGGTCTTGATTTGGTACTTGACAATGACGGTAACATGATTTTAACGGAAGGACTTGTGCTTCAAGACGAAAAAATTTGGAAAAAGTTTTTAGGAAAGGATATTATCCCTAAAAGTAATTCTTGTGAATTATATTTTGAAGAACAAGATATAGAAGCATTCGTTGAAAAGCTGGAACGGTCTTATCCCTCAATTCAATATGTTAATAAACTTATGACACATAGTTGGGGACAAAAAGTAATTCGTTTTTATGATTTGGACGGTAATTTGATTGAAGTAGGAACACCGATGTAACACCATAAATTTCAGTTTGTCAACTTCACATCGGGTCAACTTGCCCCGAACTTTTATAACTAAATACCCGCCGCCCACACAGCGGCACACCGAGCAGGAAATCTGAAAAGGTCTCCTGCTTTTTTTCTGCCCCAAATGAGGTGGTAAAACGCCACCCCATCCACCAATTACCGAAAGGAGGGACACGAAATGCCCTGTCCACACAACGAAATCACGATTGTTCAGCGCAGCCAGCGGCAGTCTGCGGTTGCCGCCGCTGCTTACCAGAGTGGCGAAAAGCTGTTCTGTGAATACGACCAGCAAGTGAAGCACTACCCAGAAAAGCGTGGTATCGTCCACAATGAAATCCTGCTCCCGGCAAATGCCCCACAGGAATATGCAGACCGCAATACCTTATGGAACGCCGCCGAAGCGGTGGAGAAGCAATGGAACTCTCAGCTTGCAAGGCGGTGGGTGCTTACCATCCCAAGAGAGATACCACCCGACCAGTATGCTGTCCTTGTCCGGGAGTTTTGTGAGCAGCAGTTTGTTTCCAAAGGCATGATTGTTGACTTTGCCATCCATGACCCCCATCCGCCGGGACACAATCCCCACGCCCATGTCTTGCTCACTATGAGGGCAATGGACGAACATGGGAAATGGCTTCCCAAGAGCCGCAAGGTTTATGACCTTGATGAGAACGGGGAACGGATATGTTCGGCAAGTGCAGATACTTGGACGAGATCACCGGTGGGCGCGGCGTAGTGTTTGCCACGGGTACGCCTGTGAGCAATTCCATGACCGAGCTATACACGGTCATGCGCTATTTGCAGTACAGCACCCTCCAGCAGAAAAAGCTGACCCACTTCGACTGCTGGGCATCCACCTTTGGTGAGACCACCACCGCCATCGAGCTTGCTCCCGAAGGTACAGGCTATCGGGCGAGAACGAGATTTGCCAAGTTCTTCAACCTCCCGGAACTGATGTCCATGTTCAAGGAGGTTGCGGACATTAAAACATCTGACCAGCTTCATCTGCCTGTGCCGGTCGCAAAGTTTGAAACCGTGGTTGCAAAGCCGTCCGACCTCCAAAAGGAGATGGTGCAGGAACTGAGCAGACGCGCCGCAAAAATCCACTCCGGCACCGTGGATGCCTCCGAGGACAATATGCTGTGTGTCACAAACGATGGGCGCAAAATCGGCTTGGACGTTCGCCTGATGAACCCCATGCTGCCGGACGACCCCAACAGCAAGCTGAACGTCTGTGTGCGGAACGTACTGAAGATCTGGGAGGAGGGCAAAGACCAGAAGCTGACCCAACTTTTGTTCTGCGACCTCTCCACCCCGAAAAATGACGGTAACTTCAACGTCTACGATGACATTCGCAAGAAGTTGGTTGCCGCCGGTGTGCCGGAAAACGAGATCGAGTTTATCCACAACGCCGACACCGAAGCGAAAAAGGCGGCATTGTTCTCCAAAGTGCGCTCTGGCGATGTGCGAGTTTTGCTCGGAAGCACTGCAAAAATGGGAGCGGGCACCAACGTGCAGTCCCGACTTGTGGCGGTGCATCATCTGGATGTTGGCTGGAAGCCCAGCGACATGACCCAGCGCAACGGGCGAATCATCCGGCAGGGCAACATGAATAAGGAAGTCAAGGTGTTCAATTACGTCACGGAAGGGACATTTGACTCGTACTTGTATCAGACCTTGGAGAATAAGCAGCGATTTATCTCGCAGATTATGACCAGCAAATCTCCGGTGCGCTCCTGCGAGGATGTAGACGAACAGGCGCTTTCCTATGCGGAGATCAAGACACTGTGCGCCGGAAATCCGCTCATCAAGGAGAAGATGGATTTGGATGTTCAGGTCGCAAAACTCAAAGTTCTGAAAGCCGACCACCAGAGCCAGAAATTCCGCTTGCAAGACAAGCTGCTGACCAAATTCCCCGCTGACATTCAGGAAACGAACGCCCACATTGCCGGGCTGAAAGCGGACGCACAGCTTGCCGCCGCCCATCCGCAGGTGCAAGAGGGTTTCTGCGGCATGACCATCAAGGGCGTGACCTACGATGAGAAAAAGACCGCCGGTGAGTGTCTGGTGCTTGCTTGTTCTGAACTGCCCAACGCCGAAGAAAAAGTCATCGGCAGCTACCGGGGCTTTGAACTGTCCCTGCGGTTTGACACTTTCCGCACGGAGTATCAGGCACTTTTGAAAGGGCAGCGGAAGTACACGGTGCCCTTGGGCACCGACCCTTTGGGCAACATCATCCGTCTGGATAATTCGCTGAACAGTTTCCCGGAGCGCATCACCGCCGCAGAGAACGAGCTGACCCCCCTGCATCAGCAGCAGGCGGCGGCGCAGATCGAGGTGGAAAAGCCCTTCCCGCAGGAGGAAGAACTGGCAGAGAAATCTGCACGGCTTGCAGAGCTGAACGCCCAGTTGGATGTGGACGAAAAGAGCCATGAGCCGGAACAGGATGAGGAAGAACAGGAGGATGCACCTCGCCGCCCCTCGGTGCTGGCAGCACTGGAAGAAAAATCGGACAAGCCGGAGCCGGTGAAGCCCTTCCGCAGTTATTACGACAAGGATGGTGATGCCCGGTGAGGGAAAAGCGGGACGAGATCATCATCTTGAGAACCACAAAGGCGGAGAAGAACCGCATCTATGAGAAAATGCTGGGCATAGGCATCCGCAGCCTGAGTGCCTATATCCGCAAAATGGCACTGGATGGCTACTGCCTGAATCTTGACCTGCCGCAACTGCGGCGCATGGCGTATCTCTTGCAGATGTGCAGCAACAATCTGAACCAGTACGCCAAAGCCGCCAATGAAAATGGTCGGGTCTATGCCGCCGACATGGAGGACCTGCGGCAACGGCTGGATGAGCTGATCGACATTGGCAGAAAAATTCTTTCCCGGCTGGCAGAACTCTAAAATTTCAGGGGCTGTTGCAAAATAGTCCCAACGAAAAAAATGAGATAGACTTCCCCCAAAGGGGTTGCCTATCTCATTTTTTCGTTGTAAGCTGAAACTGCAATGAACCAACTACAACAAGAACAGTATACAGGAAAGGGCGGCATATATCAACAGCTGACCCTACCAATAAGCGAAAATATTTTAATAGAGGAACAAGAACCGGTGTATGTAGCCAACGCCCAGCTTGAGGAACTGGATTACAGGAAACTGTATCAGGCGTATTCTTCGAGAGGAAGAAAATCGGCAGCAGAACCCCGGATCATGTTCAAGCTATTGGTGTACGGCTATATGTGCGGCATCTATTCCACCCGAAAGTTGGAGCTTGCGTGCCGCAAGAATATCGACTTCATCTGGTTTCTTCAAGGAGAAAAGGTACCGGACTATTCTTCGTTTGCCCGGTTCCGGAGTGGCAAAGCAAAGGATGCGGTCGAGGACTTGTTCTACCAGTTTGTAAAACGGCTTGCTGAACTGGAAGAAACGGAATATGAGGAAGTGTTCATCGACGGCACAAAGATCGAGAGCATGGCGAACCGGTATACCTTTGTCTGGAAAACAGGTGTCGAAAAGAATCTTGCCAAGCTAAAAGAAAAAGCAAAGGAAGTTTTCAACGAGTATGGTGGAAAAGGCAATCTTACCCGAAAGAAGCTGCGAGAGTTAGCGGACAAGCAGCTTCCTCCAAATGCAGAATTTGTTCACGGGATAGGAAAGCGCAAGAGCGAATGGCAAAAGCGGTATGGAAAGCTGGACAGCCTGTGGACGAAGTGGACAGAGTACGAGGACAAGCTGTTCGCTATTGGAAATAACCGCAGAAGTATGTCCAAAACCGACAAGGACGCTACATTCATGCGGATGAAAGAAGACCATATGGGGAACGGCCAGCTGAAACCGGCCTACAATGTCCAGTTTGCGGTCAACAGCGAATACATTACCGGTGTTGCCGCCTTTTCCAACCGCACGGATTCCGGTACGCTCATTCCGTTCCTGAACCATATCCAGCGGATGCAGAGCAGAAGCTACCGTGACATTGTGGCAGATGCCGGATACGAAAGCGTCCGCAACTATCTGTATCTGGAACAGAACGGTCAGAACTGCTTTATTAAGCCGATCTCTTACGAAAAACAAAAGACAAAGAAATTCAAGTCTCAGTTCTGGCGGGCCGAGAATATGGAACCGCTGGAGCATGAGGATGGTTTTCTTTGTGCAGGTGGGAGAAAGCTCCTCTTTACACATTCCAGTTCCAAAAAGGAAAACGGATTTGTTACCACCACGGACTATTACCGCTGCAAAGATTGCTCCGGCTGCGAACTCCGAAGCAAGTGTTTCAAATCCTCCGACGGGATGAAAAACAAAGAGATCCGAATGTGTACAGAATCTGCCGAACACAGAAAAATCGCTTTTGAAAACCTTCTTTCTGAACGTGGTGCACTTCTGCGGATAAATCGTTCCATTCAGGTAGAGGGGGCATTCGGCGTACTCAAGAGCAATCGTAAATTCAAACGCTTCCTGATGCGGGGAAAGACCAACATTTCAACAGAACTCTTTCTTCTCTGTCTCGCCTTTGACCTCCAGAAGTTCTTTTCCAAATTGCAACGCGGAAAGCGAAACTCTCATCTTTTTCCACTCAAAAAAGAGTAGCGTTTTTCGGAACTGAAAATGTAAAAAGCTGAGCACCTGTTTTTTACACGGATGCTCAGCTTTGCTGTACTTGTTTTTGAAATCGGCCTTTGAGTTTTCAACCCGATTTGCACGGTGAATGCGGCGGTTTTCAACATTTTGAAGGGATGCTATTTTGCAACAGCCCCTTGATCGTGAAAAGTCAACTCAGAGCTTTAGAAACAGCATTCCAAGCACCACGCCGCCCACCATAAGCGCAGCAGCGGCCAAGTCGTACCAGTGCACCCGGGGCACTGTATAATAGGTGCGCGGTGCCTCCCCGCAGAAGCCCTTGGACTCCATGGCCATGGCGATGGACTCCGACCAGCGGACGCTGTTGACCAGCATCGTGAAGACCGGCTTCATGGAGAGCGGCCCCATTTTCAGACCACGCACCGCAAAAGCTGTGCGTACCTGCGTATACTCCCGCACCATTCCCGGCATCAGGTGGAACGCCGCCAAGATGCCATAGGCAAACTTAGGCGGGAGGCGGCACTGGTGGAGCAGGCTCGCAATAAAAAAATCTCCCTCGGTGGAAAGTGCGAACAGGATGCCCAGCCCCGCATAGGCCAGCAGACGGGTCGCCAGCTGCAGTGCTGTGTACAGGTTCTGGGACATTGCCGCACGCACGCTGTAAGGCATGGCCGACAGACTGCTCAGGTCTACGGTCTGCGTGCTGCCGCCCCGGGCATAGTAAAGTCCCATTACAAACAAGCCAAACGCCGCGATGCAGGCGGGAAGCAGGATGACGCCGATCTTTTTCAGGCTTACCCGGGAGCAGAACACCAACAGCAGCAGGCAGACAGCCAGCACCAGCAGGTTCAGGCTGACCAGATATTCAAATGAGAGCAGAATGACACAGACCAGCACTGTAAATGCCTTTACGGTGGGGTTCCAGTGTTCCAGCATTTACAGCACCTCCTCAGCGGAGCTTTCCACCAGCATGGTGTCTTCCAGCCGATAGATTTTATCGGCCCAAACCGCAGCCAGCTCGGTATCGTGGGTGATGAAGATCACCGTCAGCCCCTCCTGCTCTACCTTCTCCCGCAGATGCTCCATGATCGCGTTCACCGAGCGGGAATCCTGACCATAGGTAGGTTCGTCCAGTAAGAGCAGCTCCTGTCCGCCTGCCAGCACCGAGAGGACAGCCAGCCGCCGCTGCTGGCCCTGACTGAGCATATAGGGCGAATAGCGCCGCTGCCGTTTCAGGCCGTAGCGATCCAGCAGTTCCTCGGCACGCTGGCAGCAGGCTTCGTCAGAGAGTCCCGGCTCCCAGAGTCGCAGCCCCACACAGACCTCGTCCTCCACGTTCTGGGTGACGAATTGGTTCGCCGGGTTCTGGAAAACGATGCCAATATGGCGATACAGCTCTTGGGGGTTCATTTTTTCAATGTCCCGCCCCTGAAACAGGATCTGTCCCGTGTAGGGGTGCTGCTTGAGCACCGAGAGAAACGTGGTGGTCTTTCCGGTGCCGCTGGGGCTAAGAACAGCGGTCATACAGCCCGCCGGGAAATCCGCATCCGTATTCTGCACCAAAAAGGGAGCATCGTACACCGGGCGGCCCCACTTGCGCCGGATGGGCAGTCCCTTGCGGATGCTGACTCCCCGGAACTGCAGCAGCGGTTTGCCCTCTGCCGGGCGGGCCACAGTCCGTTCCGACCGGGAGCCCGGGTAAAACAGGCCCAGCCGCTCAAACTCCGCGCGGTACTCCGGCAGATTTTTGCAGTTGATGCTCCGGGCGGCCACTCTGCCGCCCTCTTCCAGCAGGATGATCTCATCTGCAGCCTCCAGCCAGAGGTCTGCCTTATGGTCGATGGCCAGAATGGTTCGGCCGGAGGCTTTCATCCTGAGCAGCATCTCCAACAGCTGGATCGCCGCCTCGTGGTCCAGATTTGCAAAGCTTTCGTCCAGCAGGATGCAGCGGCTCTCCATGACATAGAGACAGGAGAGGGCCGCTTTCTGCTTTTCGCCGCCGGACAGGGTCGAAAGAGGCTGATCCAGCAGCGGCCCGATGCCAAGTTCTGCGGCGGCCTGACCGATTCGTTCATCCATCTTCCCGGCCGGGATACAGATGTTTTCCAGACAGAAGCGCATCTCCTCCCGCAGGGTATTCATGCAGAACTGCAAGTTGGGATTCTGGAACAGCACTGTCAGGTATGCAGCGCGCTTCTGTGGGTCCAGCGTCTTTAGATCCTGCCCGTACAGCCGGATGATGCCGCTTTCCAGAAAGCCGCCGTTCTCAGGGTAGAGTCCTGCGGCCACAGCGGCCAGCGTGCTTTTTCCGCAGCCGCTGCCACCCATCAGGACCGTAAGCGTCCCAGCCGGAATGGTCAGGCTGGTATGATCCAGAATGTTGCGCCTGCCTTTTTCCTGATAGCGGAACACGACATCTTCCAGCTCCAGCGCGAGATCAGCTGACATTCCTTAGTCCTCCAGATCCATGTCCTGCCCCTGTGCCACGGCATAGCCCTTCAGGACGCCTGCCTTGACGAGGCCATCGGCCAGCATCGGGGTGATGAATCCATCAAAGACGATGGCGCTGATGATCCGCACCACCAGCATGATGGCCAGCACGGGAACCGCGATCTTGCTGTAGCCGCTGATGAACAGGTTGTAGATCAGGGTGAGGACGGAGCAGATGACTGCGCCTTGGATCATGGTCATACGGTCAAACTTTTTGTAGCGTTTCAGCGCAATGATAAGCTCAAAGCCAAGACCCTGCACCAGACCAGACAGGATGATGATGGGTCCGAAATAGTTGCCGTACAGGCATTCCAGCACAGCCGCCAGCAGCTCAGCGATGAGGCCGGTGCCGGGCTTGCGCATGACATAGATGCCGAATGCGCCTGCCATGAAGTAGATGCCGTAGAACGGCTCATAGCCCAGCGAGGCCATGCCGAACGGGGTCAGCATCCCGTACAGGACGCCGCCGATGTAGGTGCAGCCAAGGTAGACCACACCAAACAGCACGGCACTGATGGCGATCAACAGAACATCTTTCAGTTTCCAATTCTTCGTATTCATTTTAGTTCTCCTCCGTCGGGCTGTTGCAGTTCATGGTAAAGTGCAGGACATAGTGGTGGACTGCCGGAGCATTCTCCATCAGCTCACACACATGGGTCAGGTAGGTGAACACATCCTGCACATCGCCGTCAATGCGGGTAGCATAGTGGATGGTCTTGGGGTTCAGGCCCTCCTCCTGTGCCATATACCACACCTTGGCGATTTCGTCGATATACTGGGCATCACCCAGCGGATACAGAGCCAGCTTGCAGTGGACCGGGAAGTGGATGTCTTTCACCAGCTCCGCATTGGGGGCTTCACCTTCACGATTCAGCACCGTATCCCCGGATACATCCCCCGGGCAGCCCTTGGAGAACTGTCCCTCCAGCGCCATATGGACGCCGGGACGGTAAGCGTTCAGGAACAGGGCCTGTACAGCGTCTGCCACATAGGGCAGCTTGCCGCGGTAGACCGTCGAAAGGGCATCCGTCTCGCTCCACACTGCGGAGGTATCCGTCTTTTTCAGTGCACCCAGAATGATCTCGATGTACTTGTCCGACATCGGGTACAGGGTAAAGCGGCAGCCTGCAATGGGCAGTTCCGTGCCACGGCCTGCCCATGGCAGATCCGGACGGTTGCAGCCGGTACAGCAGTTTTCAGTTTTCATGGTCTTTCCTTCTTTTTCTTTGTTTGTGCAAAATAAAAGGGATGCTTTTCGTCCGGAAAGCATCCCCCTTACCAGCGAGCCCAACGGCCCACTGTATCAAGCAGCAGAAATGCATTTCCTACGCCGGTATTATCCGGATCAGGTGCAGGGAGTCGGGTGTGAACCCTCTCAGCACAAGGCCCCTCCAGCATTCTGATGATTCTCTTTTTATTGCCACTGCATAGCATACCGCAGCCGTGCAGAAATGTCAAATATTTGTTGCACTTTGATAAAGGGTTGCGGCTTCCACTGTGATCATGGAAACATTTATGGGCTTCTGGCGATGCCTACCGGTTCACGAAATTCAGCGCCAGCACAAGCACCAGCATATGCACAGGGTAAAAGGCATAGCAGGCATACTGGAATGGTTTGCTGTGGCAGCCCTGCCGCCCGCGATACAGCCAGATGGGTACCAGCGCCAGCAGCGCAAACCCCTGCTGGCAAAGTTCAAGCTCCATGCCGAACAGCCGGATGGGGTACATCAACCCGCCCAGAAGCTCCACATTGATCCAGTACAGGGTCAGCACCTGTCCCAGCAGGCACCACCATTTCCGGCCCCGGAAGAGGTAGAAGGCGAACACCGTCAGCACACCGGCACCGTAGTAATCCGTCATGCCCAGCGTCCCCAGCAGCGCCCCTGCTGCCACCACTGCGGCACACACCGGCAGTGAGACCCAGAGCTTTTGTTTTTTGCGCACCGTTTCCATCAGATGCACACCCAAAAGCCCCAGCAGCAGCGTCCAGATCACGTTCTGGTGCACCGGGTAGAACCATGTCCCGCCATACATCAGATCAAAGGGTACTTCCGAAAGCAGTGCAAACAGCAGCAGCCGCAGAACATAACGCTTCAGGTTTCGGGTGTGAAAGTAGCCTTCTACCGTCATAAACGCAAAGATGGGAAACGCCAGCCGCCCGGCACAGGTCAGCCAGTCCTGCGCCGGCAGAAGGGTCGCCCAGAGGTGATCCATCAGCATCAGTGCCATGGCAATGATATGAAGTGCTGCTGCGCTAAGCTCAAAATAGCTGACAGCAGAGGGTCTGCGGCTGTAAGTCTGCATCCTGTTCTCCTCTTTCTTTTATCAAGATCCCGTCTTTTATCCGGAATACGAATGAGCATCCCCAAAGATTGCGGCATCACCGTTTTTCAGAATGGCTCCGCGCACATGTCTTTCCAGCGCTGCGCCGGGATCACCGGCTCAGTGACAAACGCCTCCGGGTCGGGGGCAAGGACGTGCCGCGTCACTCGAAAAAGCCCGTTTGCATCGCACAGGACGCACGCCGCGTCGCCAAATTTTGTGTTTTTCGCTGCGCCACAGTCCAGATACGCCTGCTCCAGTTTGACGAAATCCTCCGAGATGTGGGGCTGCTGCGCATTGTAGTGGCGGCGCATATAAACGGTGTGCTCTGCCCCGGCTCCATCCACCACGGTAAGCTGCAAAGGCTTGTCGGTAAGCCGGTTGGGGACATTCAGCACCTCCTCCACGCTGTGAAGGAAGGTGTTCCGGGCATGGCTGACGCCCAGCAGCAGGATCTTTCCGCCGACCTCCCGCAGACGGTCGTAGCAGCCACCGGGGGTGCAGGGGGTGTTGTTTTCCAGTTCCCCGGCCAGATATGCTGCTGCGCCCCTGCCGCAGGCCGCAATGCTGTGTGTCGGATGAAGAGAACGCACCACCCCGATACATAAGGGTTGACATCCTTGCAAGGGGTGTGGAGATACCCTTATAATAGGGACGAAAGGCAGGTGCTGGATATGAGGTTCGTTTTTAGGATGATCGTTTTCCCGTTTTGGCTGCTTACGGCTTTCCTTGCGCTGATGCTGAAATGGACGCTGAACCTGTCGGCGTTCGTACTGGCTCTGCCCATGCTGTATATTTTCGGCTGCGGTCTTTATACGCTGTACTGCCGGGAGTGGCTGCAATTTTTGATTCTGCTGGTGGCAGAGTTTGGCTGCTTTCTGCTCATCACTGCCGGAACGGTCATAGTGGAAGCTGTAGAATGGTTCAGCGGTTGGATTGCTGAATTATAAAATCTATATGCCGCCATTGTGCGGCATTTTCTTTTTGTAAGGGGGTGATGGCACTGGCAGCAACACGGTTGATTCCCATGCGGAAGAATAAAGGAAAATCTATCGGGGCTTGCCTGCACAACCACACTAGCTATGTCCAGAACCCGGACAAGACCGAGCAGGGCGAGTTGGTCAGCAGCTATCAATGCAGCCCGCTGACCGTAGACGAAGAATTTCTGCTGACGAAACGGCTGTACGAGCAGACCACCGGACGCAGCCAGAAAAGCGATGTGATCGCCTATCAGGTGCGGCAATCTTTCAAGCCGGGAGAAGTTACGCCGGAGGAAGCTAACCGCATCGGCTACGAGTTTGCAGAGCGTTTTTTGAAGGGCAAGCACGCTTTTATCGTTGCAACACACACCGACCGGGCACACATCCACAACCACATTATTTATAATTCTACTGCCTTGGACGGGACCCGAAAATTCAAAAATTTCTGGCTTTCCACCTTTGCGGTGCAGCGGTTGAGCGATCTGATTTGTTTGGAGCATCAGCTCTCCACCATCGAATACAAGCCCTATCGGGAACGGCAGAAGCGCATCGTCTATCTGCCGAAAGAAAGTAACCGTGACCGCCTGTGCGGAATCATCGACACCATCCTTGCAGAAAAGCCGGAGGATTACGAAGCGTTTCTGCAAAAACTGAAGCAGCAGGGCTATGAGATCAAGCGTGGAAAGTACACCTCCGTCAAAGGCAAAGGGCAAAAGCGTTTTATTCGGTTTCGTACACTGGGCGAAGGGTATAGCGAAGAAGAAATCAAAGCTGTGTTGGCTGGCAAGGCAGAGCACCACCCCCGCCAGAAACAGTCGCCCAAAGAACAGCCCTTTCAACTGCTGGTGGACATTCAAGCAAAACTTGCTGAGGGTAAAGGCGGTGGATACGAGCGTTGGGCGAAGAAGCACAATCTGAAAGAGATGTCCAAAACGCTGATTTTTCTGCAAGAGCAGAAAATCGGCAGTGCGGCTGATCTGAAAGAGCGCGCTGATGCTGCACTTTCTCGCTATCACGAACTAGGCGATTCCATCAAGGCGGCAGAAGCGAGGTTGACGGAGATCGCCGTGCTAAAAACCCACATCATCAACTATGCCAAGACCCGTGAGGTGTACGCCGCTTATCGGAAAGCCGGGTACAGCAAAGCGTTTTTAGAAGCCCACCGGGAGGAGATTGTTCTGCACAAGGCGGCGAAGGCTGTCTTTGACGAAGCCGGGCTGCAAAAATTGCCCAGGGTCAAGGCGTTGGATGCGGAGTTCGCAGAGCTGCTGACCAAGAAGAAAGCCGCCTACCCGGACTACCGCAAGGCACGGAACGAGATGCAGGAACTGGTTCGGGCACAGAAAAACGTGGAACGATTTTTTGCAGAGGAAAAGGACACTACCGAGAAAACACAGACCCGATAAACGAATACCGCCGAGGAGCTTTCCCGTTTTGGGAGGCATCCTCGGCGGTCTTTTTAGTTTATATAGCAGCGATCCTGTTTTACGAGCCAATCTTCACACAGCCGCTGAGCTTCGGTTTTTGTGCAGCAGGTGCAGTTGAAAAGTTTGCCACGGATAGAACAGTAAGTGTAGTGTACCTTCGGGACACCATTAGCATCTCGGAAATCAACGCAGCGTTCCTCACCGGGCAGCAGATAGATCGTATCCACGTTTAACAGCTCCTTTTAACTCAGTTCGTGTGCAAACCGCAAAACACGCAACGTCTGCTATTGTACCATGAATCATCAAATTCTTCCATTGACCCTTACGCCAAAAAGGAACCGATTTTTTCGTAGGATGTGACGATTGACATCTTCAAAAGCATCCCGCAGGGAGGCGCAGCCTGCATTGGAAAATGCAGATCAAAGGGGTTTGGGGCACTCCCCCAACAAGCATTTTGCAACGCAAAAAGTGTTTTTGTATAGACGAAAACATTGCTTGCATCCTCTGCGTACCCTTTCGGGCCGCAATCCAAAATCAAGTCTTTCCTGCACAGTCCGACTGTGATAGAATAATGAAAAGACTACATTTCACCCGGAGGAATCACACGATGGCAAAAAAGAAGGCCGAAGAAAAAGCTCTGAATCTGGATCGGATTTTGTTCAACTGCCGGGACTATCTGCGCGCGGCGCGAAATTCCGGCTCGTTCTTTGAAAAACGCGATATGATGCTTACCCTTGTGTTTCTGCGCTTTATCGGCGAGAAATACGAAGATGGCATTGCAAACCTGCGCAACAAGCTGAAAGCACAGGGGCTTGACCCGGACGATGAAGATATCAAGGCGGCGTTCTTTGATGACCCCACCTTTGACGACGGAACGTACAGTCTGCCGCCGGAAGCACAGTGGAATACCATCATCAACACGCCGAGCGCCAACCTGAATGTTGCGCTGGACACCGCACTGCACAGCCTTGCCGCCGGATCGGAACAGCTGAAAGGCTGCTTTGTCGAGGGTACCTTTACCACCCGCAACCTTGCGCCCAACGACATCAAAAAGATTGTCGATGAGGTCAACAAGATCAGCCACAAACAGTTCGGTGAGGAAAAAGACCTGATCGGTCGTGTTTACGAATACTTCCTCAAGGAGTTTGCGGTCAACGCCACAAAGGAAGAGGGCGAGTTCTACACGCCGCACGATGCTGTGCAGCTGATTGCCGCCATGATCGAACCTTTTGACGGCACACTTTATGACCCCTGTTGCGGCTCTGGCGGTATGTTCGTCCAGAGTGCCGCACTGGTGAAATCGAAGCAGGGCGATATCAACCGCATCAACGTGTACGGGCAGGAGAAAGAAGCCGCCACCTACCGCCTTGCCAAAATGAACCTTGCCCTGCGCGGCATCAGCCACAACCTTGGCGAAACTTACGATTCCAGCTTTACCCATGATCTGCACAAAGGTCTGCACTTCGACTACATCATGGCGAACCCGCCCTTCAACCTGAAAGGCTGGTACAACAGCAACCTGAAGGACGATCCCCGCTGGGCTGATTATTCCACGCCGCCGGAGAGCAACGCCAACTATGCGTGGATTCTGCACATCCTCTCCCACCTGAAGCCTGCCAACGGTGTGGCCGGGTTCCTGCTGGCCAACGGCGCACTGAACGATGGCGACACGCTGGACATCCGTAAAAAGCTGATCCAGAACGATAAAGTGGAAGCCATCATCGTTCTGCCGCGCGAACTTTTCATCACCACGGATATCAGTGTGACCCTGTGGATTCTCAACCAGAACAAAAAGGGCGGCAATTATCACGGCAGAGCCTTGCGCAACCGGGAACACGAGATTCTGTTCATGGATCTGCGCCAGTGGACGGAAAACCCGGTCAAGGGCGAGGGCAAAAAGAAAGTTCTACTGGATACCGACCAGATCGACCGTGCGGCAGGCATCTACCACACTTGGCAGAACGAAGGCACCGATGGCGCATCCTATGCCGTGCCGGAGCTGTACCGCAGTGTGGGCATAGACGAAATCGAGCAGAACGGCTGGGCACTGACTCCCAGCAAGTACATTGAGTTCATCGACCATGATTTGGGCATCGACTACGAAGCAGAGATGGCGCGGATTCAGAAAGAGATGCAGAACATCATGAAGCAGGAAAAGGATTCCCAGCGGATGCTGGAGGAAGCATTCAGGGGGATTGGCTATGGGATTGACTAAAATCCGACTTGGCGATTATATAGAACGCTCAACGGCAAACAACAAAAATCTCGTATATGGAACGGATTTAATTGTAGGCGTTACAAATGAGGGTATTTTTACTGCTCCAAAAGGAAATCCGATTGGAGTTGATTTGAGACCCTATAAAATCGTAAATCACGGTGCATTCGTTTATAACCCCACTCGATTGGATTTGGGTTCTATTGCGTATCGTGAAGATGGGCTTTGCATCGTATCTCACCTCTATATTGTTTTTTATCTGAACGAAGCCGGAAAAAAGATTATTGACCCGCAGTATTTGTTTATCTACTTCCGTCGTAAGGAATTTTGCAGAGAAGTTACTTTCCGTAACTTTGGCAGTCAGCGACCAGAATTCAGTTTTTCTGATATGTGCGATATTGTGGTTCCGCTTCCTCCGTATGATATCCAGCAAAAATACGTTGCAATCTATAATGCCATGCTTGCCAACCAGAAAAGTTACGAGCGTGGACTTGAGGATTTGAAGCTGGTTTGTGATGCCTATATAGAGAAAGTTCGAGAAAATGCCCCTCTCCAAAAATTGGGGAATTATATTACTCTCTGCGAGAATGTCAATTTTGATCTCACCTATGGAATCTCTGATGTGCGAGGGGTCAACAACCAGAAAGAACTGATGCCGACGAGAACCTCCTTAACTGGGAGAGACTTGAGCAAATTCCAGATTGTGTTTCCAGGCGATTTTGTTTTTAATCATCGTACTTCTCGGAATGGCTCTAAATTCAGCATTGCCTATAATGATGGGGAAAATCCTGTCATTTGTACAGAAGATTATGTAGTATTCAGAATCAAGCCCGAATACTCTCATAAACTTTTGGCACGTTGGCTATACATGCACTTCAATCGACCGGAGTTTGACAGATATGTGATTACAAATTCCTGGGGAAGCTCTACGGAGTTTTTTAATTTAGAAGATGTGAATGATGTTAAAATTCCTGTTCCTGATGTCGCAATCCAACAGGATATTGTTGATATTTTCAATGCCTATAACACCCGCAAAGGCATTGCCGAAACGTTAAAGAATCAAATCCAGAACATTTGCCCGATTTTGATCAAAGGTTCCATCGAGGAAGCACAGAAAACAGACGAGGCATAAATTATGGCGAAGTTGAAGGACTATCAGGGCCGCTACTGCGAATCGGATTACGAGAACGCCTTTCTTGCTCTGCTGGAAAAGGCTGGATGGACCTACTCTGCCGGGAACACCATCCAGCGCAAGTCCCGGCATGACGTTCTTATCGCAGAGGACTTTATGGAGTTTCTGCGCAGTTCCAGCCCGCAGCTGACCGAGGAAGAGCGGACACGCATCTTTGATACCGTGCACCTTGCCGGTGGCGAAAGCGACTTTGCAACACTGCACAAGGTGTACAACTGGATGGTCTACGGCATCCAGTTTGTGCCGCAGAGCGGTCTGCCCTGCATGGTGCCCCTCATCAACTTCGACGACCCGGCGAAAAACATCTTCCGGGCGGTGAACCAGTTTACCATCGAGTACACCAACAACGGCCAGAAAGAGAACCGCCGCCCCGATGTGCTGTTGTTCGTAAACGGGATGCCGCTGTGCGTCATTGAACTGAAAAATCCGGCAGATGCCAACGCCACCATTCACGACGCATGGGAGCAGATCACGATTCGCTACTGGCGGGACATTCCGCATTTGCTGCATTATTGCCCGCTTGCCTGCATCTCCGATGGGGTCAAGACCCGGCTGGGCACCGTCCGCACTCCCTACGAGCATTTTTATGCGTGGCGGCGCGTGAATGATAGCGACCAGATCTCCACCCTGCCTTTTGCCGAGACTGAAACGCTCATCAACGGCGTGTACAGTCCGGCACGGTTCCTTGAAATCTTCCGGGATTACATCTATTTTCAGGACAGTATCTACGACAGCAGCGAAGTGGAGATCGTCTGCCGCTATCCGCAGTTCTTCGCCGCACGGAAGCTGAAGCAGAGCATCGTGCAGTCTGTTGTCAGTGGCACCGGCAAGGGCGGCACCTATTTTGGTGCAACCGGCTGCGGCAAAACCTACACCATGGCATTCTTGGCGCGTCAGCTTGCCCTGCGCTGCGCCGACACCCCGGAGATCGGCTCGCCCACCATCGTGATGATCGTGGACCGTGACGACCTGCAAAAGCAGAGTGCCAAGCTGTTCACCAAAAGTCAGGAATTTCTGAATCTGGGGCAGGTGTCTGTGGTCAAAGACCGCAAGCAGCTCCGGAATGAACTGAGCAAGCGGCAGAGCGGCGGGTTCTACATCTGCACCATTCAAAAATTCTGCGACCGCAAAGAGGATAAAATCGGCCTTATCAACTCCCGGCGGAACATTGTCTGCTTCTCGGACGAAGCGCACCGGACACAGCTGGAACACTCCAAAAAGATTCAGTTCAGCAAGGATTCCGATGAAAACATGAAAGCACTGGTGTCGAAGCCCTATGCCAAGGTGCTGCGGGAAGCCTTTCCGCAGGCCACCTTTGTGGGTTTTACCGGCACCCCAATCATGGAAACCTACCAGACTTTCGGCAACGAAATCGACCGCTATACCATGGATCAGGCAGTTGCCGATGGCCTGACCGTGCCCATCAAGTATCATCCCCGCATTGCAAAAGTCCTGCTGGACAAGAAAAAGGTCAAGGAAATCGAAGCCTACTATAAGCGGTGTGCCGAGGATGGCGCGACCAAAGAGGACATCGAAGCCAGCAAAGAAGCCATGAGTTCCATGGAAATCATTCTGGGCGAGCCTTCACGTCTGGAACATCTGGCAGTGGATATCCACGACCACTATGTTTCCTCCTGCGAAAAAGACCCCGACCGAGTGCAGAAAGCCATGGTCGTGTGTTCCAGCCGCCCGATCGCCTTTGCGCTACTGGAAAAGTTCCGGGCAAAATACCCGGAATGGTTTGTGGAAAAGAAAGTGCCGGACGGCGTTTCGCTCCCCAAAGAGGAGCTTGCCAAGCGGAAACCGATGCCCTTTATGGCGATGGTGGCCAGCGTGGGCAGCAATGACAAGCCGGATATGTACAACTACCTCGGCGGTGTCAAGAACGACAAACGTTCGGAAACGCTGGACGCGGCATTCAAGGATGAGCAGTCCAATTTCCGCATCGTCATCGTTGTCGATATGTGGATCACGGGATTTGATGTGCCGTGCCTTACCTATATGTACAACGACAAGCCGCTGCAAAAACATATGCTCATCCAGACCATCAGCCGCGTCAACCGGAAGTATCCGGGCAAGGAGTATGGCCTGATCGTGGACTACATCGGCATCCGCGAAAATATGCGCGAAGCCATGAAGATTTACGGCGGCAACACTTCCGTTGCCCCGACCAAGGACGATGTGGAGCAGGCAACCAATGCGTTCCGGGATGAACTGGGCGTTCTGAAGCAGCTGTTCACCGGTTACGACCTTACTCCGTTCCTGATCGAAAAGACTGACCCGGTGGAGCGTTACCGCGCTCTCACCAGCGCAGCCGAACATGTTTTTGCTTCGACCGAGGAACTGAATATCGAAAGCCGGAACGGAACACAGAAAGTTTCGTTCAAGACTTATTTTCTCAAGACGGTAAAGCGGATGCGTGTGGCCTATGACATCTGCCAGCCCTCCGGCGAACTGCATGAGGACGAATCTGCCCTTGCGCAGTGCTTTATGGCGATTGCAGGCTTTGTCCGCAAAATGAGCGGCACCAGCGATGTGGACACCGATACCATGAATCGCAATGTTGCCCGGATGGTGGAAGAAGCCCTGAAGTATAATCAGGTGGAAAGCATCCTTGATAACGGCGAGGAAGAAGATATTTTCAGCCCAGAATACTTTGAAAAGCTCTCCGATGTTAAAATGCCCGCCACCAAGCTGGAAATCCTCGTCAAGATGATGAAAAAGCAGATACGGGAATACAGTGCTGTGAACCAGCTGGCCGCAATGACCTATGAGCAGATGTTGGAAGCGACCATCCGGGAGTACCACGAGCGGCGCCAGCATCTTGCTGCCGAAGAAGCCGGTGAAGCACAGGAACAGGCATCCGATGAAATTATCAAAGCTGCCTATGACCATGCTCTGGAAGTGCTGCGCCAGATGAAGGAAAGCCGCGAAAGTTTCCGCAAAATCGGCCTGACCTTTGAGGAAAAGGCGTTCTATGATATCCTGCTTGCCCTGCGCGACCAGTATAATTTCGAGTATGGAACCGACCAGAATGCGAACGGTGTAGTCGTCAACGGCAAATGCAAAGCCTTGGCGAAAGAGGTCAAAAAGATCATCGACGAATATTCTTCTTTTGCCGACTGGCTGAACAATCAAAATGTCCGTGACCAGCTGAAGCTGAAAATCAAAATCTGCCTTGTCAAAAACGGCTATCCACCAAAGTATAGCCCGGAAGTGTTCCGCAAGGTAATGGAGCAGGTGGAGAACTTTGAGGAAAACGCCTGAAATTGAGGTGATATTTTATGGAATGGCGAAAATCGACCTATGAACTTTTACGGTCGAAAGACATCATCGCCATACTCGATGGCGATACCTCATTCGGTGCATACGAAGTTTGTAAGGAAAAATCCATAGATGTACGAATGCCTTACCTGAGCGGTCCAACGCTCTGTGATATTTCCACTCGGTTCGGGTTGCCTGTCAGTTATAACCGAGAGGAAACCTTGAGCAGATGGCAATACCTTGACAATTTGATGGACTACTGCATAAAAAATGGTCGCTTTTCTGATTTACTGTCTTATCTGCTGGCTAAGAATCAGTTCTCGGAAATGCTGTCCGACTGTACTGTAGATGAGATTGAAGCTGCATACAGCTATATAACATCTGCTGCCATCAAGAAAATCAATGGCATCCTATACTTCGGAGGAAAGGAACTTACCGTTATCGGGAAAAGGTTTGCAGTTCGTCCAATCGGAGTTCATGTCGAAATGGACACACCGGCAGTAAAAACGATTGACCGGGAGTACATAAAAAGCATTTCTAGCCGCGCTATGGCAGATGTTGAACAAGGCAATTTTGACAGTGCCATTACAAAGTCTCGGACACTTCTGGAGGAAGTCTTTATCTATGTCATCGAAAAGAAAAATGAAAAGCCTTCCGAAAGCGGCGACATGATGAAGCTTTTCAAGCAGGTCAAGGACTTATACAATATGCATACAGACAAAGACACCGACCGACGAATCAATACCCTGCTCTCCGGGCTGAACAGCATCGTATCTGCCATTTCGGAAATGCGCAACAAGGATAGCGATGCTCACGGTGTGGGTGCTTCCAGAATCTCCATCGAAGAGCATCATGCCCGTTTATTTGTCAATTCAGCAATGACAATGGCAGATTTTATTCTTTCTGTTGAGAAAAAAGTCAATGCTGTCCATTCGTAAAAGGTTTCAGGAGATTTTATATAAGGAGTCAGTTTATGATTAAAAACATTATTTTCGACATGGGAAATGTTCTGCTGAGGTTTGCCCCGGATTCCTTTCTTGACCGTTATAATGTTGAAGGGTCCGACAGAATTCTCCTAAAAAACAAGGTGTTTCGTTCCGTGGAGTGGGTGATGCTTGACCGCGGCACTTTGACGGAAGAAGCTGCCGAGCAGCGGATTTTGCCGAAATTGCCGGAACGGTTACATCAGGTCGCACATAAGCTCATCGCAGAATGGGATGAGCCGCTTGTCCCCGTAGAAGGGACGGTTGAACTGCTGCAAACGCTCAAACAAAATGGCTATGCACTCTATCTGCTTTCCAATGCAAGCGTCCGACAGCCCATTTATTGGGAAAGGATGGAGGCAAGCAAATACTTCGCCGGCACCTTGATTTCGGCGCATGTTCACCAGATAATGGAATCAATCTGATGTAAGCACATTCGTTCAACTTCGAAATGCAATACTTTCTTAGACAACAAGAGCGGAACCTTTTGCAAGGCTCCGCTCTTATTGCTGCTGTTACGCAAGTGATGAAAATGAAGGAGATATATCTTTCAAAACTGCCCATGGACTGCTATGGCGATGGGGAGCCGCAGCAAACCCATCAGACAGGCTTTGGAAGAAGCAAAAAGACTTGGGAGAAATGCACTGTCACAGGTTGATGGCGACCCCAAGGATCACGAACAGAACCGACAGACAGATGCAGCTTACCCCGTTTCTTCGTTCCGTGAAAGCGTCCAGAGAACACTTTGCACGCTGCTTTGCCTGTTCCAACTGGGATGCTCCTGCATAAGCGGAGAATCCGGCACGATGGGGTCGTCCCACTTCTCGATCAGCCCACGGGCTGCATCGTGCAGGTGCTCCGGCAGGTGGGGCAGAATGCGCTGCTCTGCGATCTCCTCGTTGATAACGCCCCGGTCCAGCATGGTCCACTCCACCGAGCAGAACACCTCGTTGCGGATCAGCTTGCGGTCCTCGCCGGTGAGGAAACAGCGGTCCATATCATCTTCTTTATCAATTAGAGGCTGTTGCAAAATGAAAATGCGATAGCAACTTGCACAAAGAAATAGTACAAAAACAGAAGCCCGGAACCTTTTTGAGCCGTTTTGGCTCTGAAAAGGTTCCGGGTTTTGTGCATAATCTTTTTTCAGAGAGCTATTTTGCAACAGCCCCTTTTGTTGTACTATATCTGATTCAGCAACTCTACGATTCGATCTCCGAATTCATCCGCTGTCACACAATGGCCATTACGAATCAATAGTTCCTCCGTGCAAAATTGCTCTGTGCTGATTTGACGTAAAGCTCTGCGCAGTCTGTCTCCAAGATCCAAACGGTTCAGACTGTGCTCCAGCAACATTGCGGTTGCGTGTAAAATACCCGCAGGACAGGCTCCTCTTGATTCCGTCAGTTCCTCCTGAGAATTATGCAGCTGATTCGTTGTATAAATTCCTCGTCCATCCGGGGCAAGTTCTGCCGAACCGAATAACATTGGGGTACCTGAAATCTGTGCCAGCTCATCAGCGATGATATCTCCAAAGACATTGCCGGTGACGATCACATCGAATGCCCATGGTTGGCGAATCACTTCCATGCTTGCTGTGTCGATATAGCAATGCCGCAATTCGACATCCGCATAGTCTTTTGATACTTCAATGATCTTATTACGCCAAAGGACGCTGGAGGCCAAAACATTGGCTTTATCCAAGCTGCACACGGTATGCTTCCGCCTGCACGCTTCTTCAAACGCAACACGCGCCGTCAGTTCTACGGTTTCTTCATTATAGTATTCCGTATCACAGGCTTCTCGTCCATGAACTCCATCCCAGCTATCGTGAGGACCCGCCAGCATCCCACCGCGAACATCCCGCACAACGATTACACGGAATCCTTTTTTTATCAATTCCGGTCGCAATGGTGAGAAATTCTCCATACCCGGAAGCAAAAAGACCGGTCGAAGATTTGTGCAAACGTTAAACATCTGGCGCAGCTCCATCAATATTCGCTCCGGACGTTTCTCCTTGGGAAGCTCATTGTACTTAGCCGCACCAATATTTCCAATCAAAATTGCACAACACTGTTCCGCAAGATTTTTTGTTTCCGGTGGCAATGGATCTCCGCAATGGTCGATCGCCGCACCACAGGCCGTTAGTTCCTCGATCTCAATTTCCAATCCTGCCGTTTCTTGAAAAAAACGCAGAACTTTTACAGCCTGTTCTGTAAGCTGTGGCCCAACGGTGTCCCCCGGAATGATCCCAATTTTTTGCTTCATGGCTTCATGCCATATCAAAGCCATTCCAGCAGGGCTTTCCTGTATAATCTTTTGCGGCTTCTTCCCCATCCAGCACACGGATTGCGCCAGCAGCCAGTGCTTCCATCTCAAATTCACCGGCCATCACCGTAACAGGAGCGATAAACTTGAGTTTGCGGGTCAGCTCCGAATCAACATATTTGTCATAGCTGATGCCGCCGGTCAGAATAATGCCGTCTACCTCGCCTTCCAATACGGCTGCCATTGCACCAGCCTGTTTTGCGATCTGGTAGATCATGGAATCGTAAACCAGCTTGGCATATTTATTGCCAGCCTCGACCATTTTGCTAACTTCTCGTGCATCGCTGGTACCCAGATGATCTACGAGACCGCCCGTTTTCGTGATCTTATCATACATCTGGCGTTCCGTGAACTGACCAGAATAGCACATCTTTACAACGTCCTTGACCGGCAGCGCACCGCAGCGAGTAGGAGCCATCGGGCCATCACCCTGTGCAATATCATTCGAGTCGATCATTTTGCCTTTGCGGTGAGCAGTTACCGAAATTCCGCCACCGATATGGCAAATGATGAGATCCATTTCCTCATAGCGTTTGCCCAGCGATTTAGCATAGCGGATACCGATTTCCTTCTGGTTCAGCGCATGGATCTTACTCTCACGGTAGATACCCTTGAGACCTGTCATACGTGCCTCCGGGATAAATTCATCCACATCAGGCGGATTGACCACAAATGCTGCCCCGCCGTACTCCTCTGCAAACTCATGGGCGAGCTGTGCACCCAGCGTGGCCGGATGCTTGACGGTAAAACCGACCCGCGCATGCTCCAGCAGCTTATCGTTGACCGTGTAGGTGCCGCCTTCAATGTTGACCAAACCGCCGCCACGGCCAACAAATGCGTCCACGCCTTCCAAAGACTGTCCTGCGGCAGCAAGTTCATCCATAATGGTCTGCTTGCGATAGGGCAGCTGATCGTTGATCTCTGCATATTTCTTCAGCTCAGAAGCATCATGTGAAACATTCTTGCTGAAAACTTCCTTGTCCCCTTCAAACATAGCTATTTTGGTAGAAGTGGAACCGGGATTGATTGCAAAAATTTTATATGCTTTCATTTCGACTACTCCTTTTTATAAAATATGCCGGGAGTGGAAACCGCAATGGCTTCGGCTCCCGGCAACGTCAGGATCGAGAAATATCGTTTTATCAGACAGACATCACATAAACATCGGGTACAGCAGACCGATCCAAATGACCATCAGCGCACCGCCAATGCGAGTGGAGATGGATGCAAATGCCAGCAGGTCCATACGATTTGCTGCCGTCAGAACAGCAATGTCGCCGGAGCCGCCAATGTTGCAGCAGCACAGACCAGCAGTAACGCCAGCCTCGAACGGATACAGACCAGAAATGCGGCCAAAGATCATTGCACCGACAAATGCGCCCAGCACACCAAGGAAAATCACGATCAGTGCGCCCGGAGTGAAGTAGCTGGTCAGGTCGGTGATCTTCAGCGAGCAGACACCGATACCTGCAATCAGCATCGGGAGGAGAGCCTTCAGTGCAAACTGCATGGAGTAAACGCACTTATAGGAAATGTCCTCTGGCAGAATACCAGTACATTTGATAATGATTGCAAGAATGATCGTCCATGCCAGACCTGCAATATTGTCAAGAACAGGGATGTGTGCCAGAAGTTCGCCAGCCAGATACAGAGTCAGCGCCATGAAGATACCGCCGCCCAAAGCTGCATAATCCGGGCTTGTGACAGGCCTTTTTTCTTCCTTCACACTATCCGCTGCTTCGATCTCGCTCTGTTTGATAAGGATTTTTCCGTTGCCGTTCAGACCGGGAACCTTCTTGGTCAGCGCATTTCCGATTGCCGCAAACAGAACAGCAAGAACATTTGCGATAGATGCATAGCAGAGGAACTGACCAGCGAGACCGGTCATATCCTCACCGGCCAGATTGGAATACAGACTGGGCAAAGTCGTCATTGCGCCTGCAGAACCGCCGGACATACAGGGAGCGCCAACGTAGAACAGGCCCTCTTTCACACCAAAACCCGTGACCATACCGCCCAATGCGCAGAAACCCAATGCAAAGACCTGACTGCCGATGACGGTCGGAAGATACCGGGCCGTTGCATTCAGCAGGACTTTACGGTCCATCACCAGAACGGAACCCACAAGAAGAAGTGCAATATAAGTATCCTGAAATCCGGTTTTCATCAGAACCTTACAGCCGTTTTGCAGAGTTTCCGGAATCAGTCCAAGGTAGTTCATCAGCGATGCGCCGAACAGGGGCAGCAGACAGGCACCACCGAGGTAATTGTTGACGATGGGAATGGTATTGCCGAGCCAGAAGAAGATTCCACCGATGCACATCAGGAATGCAACCGTAGCGACAAATGTTGTTGCCACGTAGGAACCTGCATCATTGGAATACACCTTTGCCGTAGGGAGCCAGTTCAAGTATGTGCAAAGCATGATCACCAGACAAAACGGTACAAAATACTTGAAGTTCAGACCGCAAACATTGAACTTGATGCCGTTTTTCATAGGAATTCTCCTTTAATTTTTAACAGCCGCTGCCAATCAGAGCCGCCATAACGATAGACATATACTTATCATCTGCCGATGCCGCACGAGAGACCAGCAGAACCGGAACCTTTGCGCCGAGAACAACGCCGCCGGTCCGGCCACCGCCGATGACCGTAATAGCTTTTGCCGTTGCATTTGCTGTTACGATATTAGGCATCACCAGCAGGTCTGCATCACCTGCCACCGGGCTGACATAACCCTTGATGGGTGCAGACTGGGGATCCATTGCCAGATCAAGACTGATAGGGCCTTCGATGGTGCAGCCCTCGATCCCCTCCTGCTTGATGGCATCCGCATCTACGGTCTCCGGCATCTTGGGATTGACCTTTTCAACTGCTGCAATAATGGCAACCTTGGGATCATCTTCCCCCAGAGCGTGGAATGCTCCCACAGCATTGCGGATCATTGCTTTTTTCTGTTCCAGATTCGGATAAGTCAGCAGGGCAGGGTCAGTGATTGCAAACACCTTATGATAGTAGGGGCTTTCAAAGAAGCCGACCAGACTCATGGTATCGCTCTTGCGAATACCGGTCTCCTTGTTGACCAGAACCTTCATAATGGTGCCAGTCTCGCATTTGCCTTTCATAATGCAGTCCACCTTATCCTCACGGGCAAGGTCTGCCGCCTTCTGAATGCACTCGACCGGATCCTCGATGTTGATGATATCAGCCTCTGCCGGGTCAAAACCGATCCGATTCAGAATAGCCTTGATCTCATCTTCCTTGCCGATCAGGACCGGGTACACCAGCCCGTCCTTTGCAGCAGTCGTCACAGCCTGAAGTGTATGCTCATCCTGTGCGACTGCAACGGCAACACGGCGTTTGCCGGGCTTTGCCCGGAGCTGTTCTTTCAGCTGGTCAAAACTTTTCAGCATAATTTTCTTCCTTTCCTGTGCATTACAGATCCCGCGGATCAGCAACCACACCAGCCAAAGCGGTGGCTGCTGCAACTGCTGGGCTGCTCAGATAGCTCAAGGTTTTCTTAGTTCCCTGACGACCGATAAAGTTGCGGTTTGCAGTAGACAGAATCCGCTCATCGTCATACATCAGGCCATACGGCATACCGCAGCACAGACCACAACAGGGGTGGCAGATCACGGCACCTGCTTCGATGAAGGTCTTGATATACCCGCGCTCAATGGCTTCCTTGAACACCCGATTGGTGGCAGGAACCACGATAAAACGCATGGTGTCAGGCACATGTTTGCCCTCCATGATCTTGGCCGCAATCGCAAGGTCCTCAATGCTTCCATTGGTACAGCTGCCCAGATAGACCTCATCAATGGGGGTTCCAATGACTTCATGCAGCGGATGGACATTATCCACACCCTGCGGGCAGGAAAGCTGCGGCTCCAGCTGGCTGACATCATAGGTCAGAACTTTTTCGTAGTGAGCATCCTCATCAACGCAGACCCAATCGATCTCCGAAAGCGGCATCCCGTAGTATTCTGCAGTCTTTTCATCTGCTTCAAACAGACCACACTTTGCGCCGGCTTCCAATGCCATGTTGGCCACCGTGAAACGCGCCATCATGCTCATTTCGTGAGCAGCGGGACCGGTAAACTCCAGACTCTTATACTGTCCGCCATCTGCCTTAATGTCGCCCAGAATCTTCAGGATCACATCCTTGGAGAGAACGCCATTGGGCAGATGTCCGTTCAGAACGATTTTGATTGCCTCCGGAACTTTGAACCAAAGCTCACCGGTAATCAGAGCAGCCGCCATTTCTGCTGTGCCAATGCCGGAGCAGAAGTTGCCTGCACCGCCATAGGTCGTGGTGTGGCTATCGGTCGCTGTTGCGATACAACCGGGTTTTGCATAATGCTCTTCATACATGATGCTGTGGCAGATGCCTTCACCAATGTGCAGCTTATTGATTCCAAAGCGTCGGGACAGCTCCAGACCGGCATCGTAATGGACAGAATCGTTTTTGGCAACAGCCGTAGGCATACAATGGTCAAATACGATGGTCCCCTTATCAGGGTCAGCGATTTTGGTTGCCCCGATCTGCTCCAACGTATCCAGCAGATACGGCGTATAGATGTCATGGATCATGAACATATCCGGGTGGGTGATAACGATATCACCCGGTTTGACCTCATCGACCCCTGCGTTTTTACGCAGGAGCTTTTCGGCCATCGTAAATCCTTTTTTGCGCCGGGCCGTATCGTCCAGTTCCTGATGAGGCGCAGGCTGGACGCCTTCTGCCAGACGGCGGCGGGTATCCTCGATCAGGCCACCATTTGCAACGATATTAAACAGGTTTTCAGGAACAGCACCCACGGTAAAGGTCTTGCCGTTGGCGCTGACCGTGTGATTGTCCACATCTACGGTTACGATGTCGCCGCCTGTAACAACGTCCTGAATCCCATCACAGGTCAGCAGAAGGATGCCGCTGTTGAATGCATTGCGGAAGAAGATCCGTGCGAAGCTCTTTGCAATAATGCAGCGAACCCCGTTGTGGCTCAGAACCGTAGCCGCCTGCTCACGGGAAGAACCACAGCCAAAATTGGTGCCAGCCACCAGAATGTCACCCGGCTGGACGGTAGAACCAAACTCCGGCTTGAGCAGCTCAAAAGCGTACTTTTTCATTTCCTCGATGGTCGGGATCGTGCCGCGTTTGCCGGGGATGATGGTATCGGTATCGATGTCGTTTCCGAATGTCCATACCTTGCCGCTGAAAATTTTATCCATCTGTTCAGCCCTCCTTACAGCGTCCGGGTGTAGGATGCGCGGATGATAGTCTCCACCGATGCGGTGTAGACCATGGAATCTTCAACGCCCATACAGCCAGCGTAGGTGTACAGACCGGTGGTTGCAAGGGTCTCGCCCTTGCCGATCACACCCGCTCCCTGTATGACCACACTGTGGTCACCTGCCGCAGAGATCTGTGCGCCATAGTCGATAAAGGCAGTGATGATTCCCTCTTGCAGAGCCTGCAGATAATCCGCACTGGTTGCGGGGCAGACCGTCAGACGGAATCCGCGAGCCAGCTTTTTACCCTCGATCATTTTGACGGCAATGCGCAGGTCTTCGATCGTTCCGCCCGTGTAACCGCCGATCTGCCCTGCCTGAACTTCAATGCCGCGAAGCAGCGCTTCCGGAATGATCTCTGCCGTGTGCTGTGCCGCACGGACTGCACAGGGCTTGACTGCCATAGGGATAACAGCATTCAGGTTCAGAACACGGTCCGTCTCACCGTTTTCTACACAAACCGCAGTGAATGCGCCAGTGCCGCAGGCCATGCTGCACAGAACGCTCTTCTGGTGCATATCAAGACCCTCTGCAACGAACTCCACTACTTTTCCGGGAATATCCTTGTTTTCAGAAAGGAACTTCAGTGCGGCATCCATCATGGAGACGCCATCATCCAGCTTACCGATCACTTTGACTCGAACCGTTTCCGGGACGATCATCTGATACTTTCCGGTCTCCATCACACGAGCCAGCTCCAGCGGGCTGACATTGATGCCCAGCGCACCCTTGGCACCAAAAATCGAACCGTGTGTGCCGCCGCCGATCACGATCTGGCCGGGCTGGACGACCTCATTCAGCATATACTGATAGGCAGTACCCTTTGCCTGTATGAACTTGCAGCCAAACTTTTTCGCGAAATCACGAATGATTCCGAAAATGCGAGCAGCATCGGGATCGCCGGTAGGAACATTGTGGTCAAAATACACTTCCACCTTATCCGGCACCGCCACGGCCTTTGCTTCTGCGGCGGCAATATGAGAGACACCATCGTTGACAACAATGTGATCCGGCTCGATCGTAACAACGCTGCCAGAAACAGTCCCCAGCATCGTCTCAATAAATGTTGCAGACATTGTATTCTCCTTTGACTTAAAGCACGGCCTCTCCCAGCATTTCAGAGTTTGCCGGGGGAGGCTTGCTTTTTTACTTCCGATTCGGTTGCGTCAGTTACTTCTGTTCTGCCAGTTCCTTGTAGCCTGCATAGCGTTCCTTTGCATCCTGCTCGCTCTTTGCATACAGCTCAGGAGCCAGCTCCGGGAACTTCCGGGCAAGGCTGGAATAACGGACCTCGCCCTGCAGGAACTCCTGATAGTTGCCGGTCGGCTCTTTGCTGTCCAGCTGGAACGGATTCTTGCCAGCATCGGACAGACGAGGATCATAGCGGTAGAGCTGCCAGTAACCACAGTTGACTGCATTCTTCATTTCAGTCATGACATTGGCCATGCCCGCACGCAGACCGTGGTTGATGCAGGGAGAATAGCAGATGATGATGGACGGGCCGTTGTAGCTCTCGGCCTCCTGCACAGCGCGCAGCAGCTGAGCAGGGTTTGCACCCATTGCCACCTGTGCGACATAAACATCGCGGTAGCTCATCGCCATCATGCCCAGGTCCTTCTTCTTGGTACGCTTACCGGCAGCGGCAAACTGTGCCACAGCAGAACGGGGGCTGGACTTGGAAGCCTGTCCACCGGTATTGGAGTAGACTTCGGTATCAAAGACCATGATGTTGACATTTGCACCGGTAGAGATCACATGATCCAGACCGCCGTAACCGATGTCATAAGCCCAACCGTCGCCGCCAAAGATCCAGACGGACTTTTTACGCAGATGTTCCGTATTGCGCTGGACATAAGCCAGATCTGCCTTGGCTTCCTCCGGCACCTCTGCATTTTCCAGAGCCTTCTTGAATGCCTCACTGGTATTCTCGCTGGTCTGTGCATTGTTGAAGCTGTCCTGCCAGTTCTTGGCTGCGGCATACAGGTCGCTGGTCTCATCGATCTTGTGCATCAGCTCGCTGACCTTGCAGAACAGGGCATTGCGCTGCTGTTCCACCGACAGGCTGATGCCCATGCCAAACTCAGCGTTATTCTCGAACAGGGAGCCGCCCAGTGCGGGACCAAAGCCCTTCTTGTTCTTGCAGTAGGGGAAGCTGGGGAAGCTAGTTGCCCAAACCTGAGAGCAGCCGGTCGCCGTTGCAATATACATATGGTCGCCATACAGCTGAGTGACCAGCTTTGCGTAAGGAGTCTCGCCGCAGCCTGCACATGCGCCGCTGAACTCCAGCAGGGGCTGGTTGAACTGGCAGGTCTTTACGCTGTCCACGCCATACGGATTACGAACCTCCGGCAGAGCATCGATATACTCCCAGTTGGCTTCTTCATGACGCTGTGTATCCAGCGGCTCCATCGTAATTGCCTTGGTGGGGCAGACGGTGGCACAGCTGCCGCAGCCCTGGCAATCCAGAACGGCAACCTGCATCCGGAACTTCAGCTCGCTTGCCTTGGGCTTAGTGTCGGAGACTTCCATCGTCTCAGGGGCATTTGCCACTTCTTCCGGGGTCAGCAGGAACGGACGGATCGCTGCGTGGGGGCAGACATAAGAGCACTGGTTGCACTGCACACACTTTGCGGCATCCCATGCAGGAACCTTGACTGCAACGCCGCGCTTCTCATACTTGGAGGTCTCCTGCGGCCATGTACCATCTTCCAGACCAACGAATGCGCTGACCGGCAGTTCATCACCGTGCATATTGTTGACCGGCTCAAGGATCTTGGTCACGAACTCCGGAACATTCTTGCGAGGTGCAGCGGGTTCATCTGCGAGCTCTGCCCAGCTTGCAGGGTAGTCGATCTTGACGGCACCGCAGATACCACGATCCACAGCGGCATAGTTCATGTTGACGACCTTTTCGCCCTTTTTGCCGTAGCTCTTGAGTGCGGCAGCCTTCATGTACTCAACGGCCTTTTCATCCGGGATGATGCCGGTGATGTGGAAGAATGCGGCCTGAAGAATGGTGTTGGTGCGGTTGCCAAGGCCAAGCTCAGCGGCAATGGCGACAGAATCGATCACATAGAAGTTGATGTGCTTCTGAGCGATCGCACGGCGCATGGAAACCGGCAGATGCTGATCAAGTGCATCCACATCTTTCCAGTCGCAGGCCAGCAGGAAACTGCCGCCTTCTTTCAGGTCACCGATCATATCGTAGTTGGCAACATAAGCCTTGTTATGGCAGGCCACAAAATCTGCATGACGAACGAGGTAGCTGCTGCGGATGGGGCTGTCGCCAAAACGCAGATGGCTCTTGGTCACACCACCGGATTTCTTGCCGTCATACTCGAAATAAGCCTGAACATACTTATCCGTGTGGTCGCCAATGATTTTGATGGTATTTTTATTTGCACCGACCGTACCATCCGAGCCGAGGCCCCAGAACTTGCAGCTGCAAGTTCCATCCGGCACGATATTGATTTCTTTGCCAACAGCCAGAGAACGATGAGTCACATCATCGTCAATACCGATGGTGTAGTGGTTGGCCGGATTCTCTGCGGTCATGTTCTCATACATGGCAACGATCTGAGCAGGAGTGGTATCCTTGCAGGCCAGACCAAAGCGGCAGGCGTAGACAGGCAGATCACTGCGGAATTCCTTCAGGACGCTGCACACATCCTCGTACAGAGGCTCACCCGTGGCACCCGGCTCCTTGGTACGGTCCAGGACGGTAACAGCCTTGACCGTAGAAGGCAGAGCATTGAGCAGATACTGAACCGGGAAGGGACGATACAGATGGACGTTCAGATAGCCGACCTTCTTGCCCTGTGCACGGAGATGATCAATCGTCTCCGCTGCCGTCTCTGCAACACTTCCCATACCGATCAGCACATACTCTGCATCCGGATCACCGTAGTAGTTGACGCAGTGATATTCACGGCCCGTCAGCTCGCTCATCTTGCCCATGTGCTCTTCCACGATCTCCGGCAGAGCATCATAGTAGGGGTTCATGGCCTCACGGCACTGGAAATAGGTATCTGCATTCAGACCAGCGGTGCGCAGCAGAGGACGCTCCGGATTCAGGCTGCGCTTACGGAACTTTTCCAGCTCCTCGTAATCGACCATCTTGGCCAGATCGTTAAAATCGAGGACATCGATTTTCTGGATCTCATGGCTGGTACGGAAGCCATCAAAGAAGTGCAGGAAGGGCACATGACCTTTGATTGCAGACAGATGTGCAACTGCGCCGATGTCCATGCACTCCTGCACATTGGAAGATGCCAGCAGGGCAAAGCCAGTCTGACGGCAGGCCATGACATCAGAATGCTCCGCGAAAATAGAAATGTTGTTGGTTGCAACATTTCGGGATGCTGCATGGATAACTGCGGGCTTCAGCTCGCCGGCGATACGATACATGGTGGGGATCATCAGCATCATACCCTGACTTGCGGTATAGCTGGTTCCCAGACTGCCCGTATCCAGCGCACCGTGCATTGCAGACACGGCACCTGCCTCGCTCTGCATCTCGACCAGTTTGACCGGCTGACCAAAGATGTTCTTCATGCCATTGGCTGCCCACATATCAACATGGTCAGCCATCGGGCTGGAAGGTGTGATCGGATAGATTGCGGCAACTTCCGTAAACGCATACGATGCATATGCGGCGGCTTCGTTACCATCCATGGTTTTCTTTTTTGCCATAAATCCTCGTTCCTTTCCACTCTCTTTTTGTAATGATTGATGCTAAAACGATTTGCTGAATCGTTTTACTAGCGCAAGTATAGTAAATCGTTTCAGCAAGGTCAAGAGGTTTCCTCGTTTTTCGGCGCATTGCGCTAATCTCTCCGCTCACTTCTACAAAAAATGTCCAAAAATGGCCTTGTACGAACGGGATTTTAGCAAATTTTCGCTAAACCTTGACTTCTTCACTGAACATCAGTATAATTTACTAAACACAGTAAATGCTTTTAGCAAGGAGTTTTGCCTTATGCCCACGATCAAGGATGTCGCCGCCGCCGCCGGCGTTTCACCTACCACTGTTTCTCTCGTGATGAACGGTCATGGCCCAGAAAACCGTATCCCGAAGGAGACCATCGAACGCGTCCATGCCGCAATGCGGGAACTAGGCTATCAGCCGAACCTAAGCGCACGACGTTTGCGCAACAGTGCAGAAAGAAAGCCTGTGATTGCTTTTTACTGGCCTTTGGATTACCGTGCGCATATGATGGGCTTTTTTTTGTCCTTGATACAAAATGCTCTCAAAGACAAGTCATTCGATTGTGAAGTCCTTCTTCATCCATATATAAATGATCATATCGAGGAAGCCTGTACCCCACTGCTTCAAAATAACTACTCCGGCGCTATCATTGGCGCAGCCAGTGAGCAGGATGTTCGGATGCTCGAACAGATGAACATCCAGATGCCACTGGTTCTTATCAATCGAGAAAGCAACAAATACACGGCAGTAGGTGTAAATAGCAATAAGGCAGGCTTACTGGCCGCCAGTCTGATCCGTCAGAAGGGATATTCTCAAATTGCCGTTATCGGACCGGACAATCATTATTTTGCCGCAAGCCGCCGCACCGAAGCCTTCCGATTTGCCTGCAAACAACTTGGTATTCAGATTCCGGATGAGTGGTTTTTCACTGCGCCCAATACCCCAGAAGACGGTGCTCTTGCCGCAGAAAAAGTCTGCGCGCTTTCCACTATGCCTAAAATGCTTTTCTGCGAAAGCGATGCGATGATACCGGGCATCCTTTATACATTTCATCGGTATGGCGTTCTGATCCCTCAGGATATGGAACTGCTCTGCTTTTCTACCAAAGATCCGAAACAGACAAAGTATCTTGTTCCTTCTGTCAGTATTATTGCCATGCCCTCCGATGAAATCATCCAGCAGTCGCTTTCTGCTCTCATCGTTCATATAACAACAGGAAGCCGTGAACCGATGCGTATTGAATGCGAAGCCCGTGTTGAATTGCGCGATACGTTCCGTTTGTAAGATTTCCACAAAGAAAAGCCCACAAAAATGCCGCATTCGCCGAAAAAAGGTGAATGCGGCATTTTTATATTGACAAACGCAAAAAGTCGTGTCAGAATAGGTGCAACGATTCAGTGAAACGATTTAGCAAGTTTATCCTGATCGCCATCGTCTTATCCTATTGCTTTATCAAGGAGTTTTGGCCTTATGTTGTTTAACAAACATGAAAATCCGCAGCCGGTTCCTGTCACTGGCCAAAGTCAATTTGCAAGCTCCACTCCCATCAAGTTCAACAGCGTTGAATTCCGTGATGGTGTCCAGTCGCTTCTGGCGACGCGAGTTACTACGGAGGATATGATTCCTCTGCTGACTCGAATGGATGCTGTCGGCTTTGACAGCATGGAGATGTGGGGCGGTGCCACCTTTGATGTCTGCATCCGCTATCTGCAGGATGACCCTTGGAATCGTGTGCGTACCTTCAAGCACTTTATGAAGCACACGCCGCTCAAGATGGTTTTGCGTGGTCAGAACCTTGTTGGTTATCATGCCTACCCGGATGATATTGTAGAAAAGTTCATCGAATGCGCTGCAAATGCCGGTATCGACGTGTTCCTGATCTTTGATGCACTGCAGGATCTGCGCAACTGCGAGACCGCTTTCCGTGCAGTCAAAAAAATGGGAAAGAAAATCGAGGGCAGCATTCAGTACAACATCAGTCCTTTCCATACAACGGAGAAATTTGTGGAGAATGCTCTGCAGCAGCAGGCCATGGGTGCGCAGCTTATGCATGTTGAGGACATGGCCGGTCTGATGACTCCTCCTGCCGCCTATGAGTTGATCAGCGCACTCAAGGCAAAGCTCGATATTCCGGTTCATCTGCACTGCCATTGCACAGGTGGCATGGCGGAGATGTGCTATTGGGAAGCGATTCGTGCAGGTGTTGATGGACTGGATGTCTGTGTTTCCAGCCTCGGTATGGGGCCGGGACATCCTCCCATCGAAAGCTTCATCGCCGGACTTCGTGGTACACCGCGCGACCCGAAGATTGATCTGGCGCAGTTTACTTCCCTGAACGAGGGATTCCAGTACCTGCGCAGCCGTTGTAAGCAATATGAAAGCCGCCTGATCGGCGTGGATGTGGGCTGCTTGCAGCATCAGATTCCCGGAGGTATGCTGACGAATCTCGAAAACCAGCTTCGTGCGATGAATGCACTGGATTGCTTGCCTGAAATCCTGAAAGAAGTTACTCAGGTTCGTGCAGACATGGGTTATCCTCCGCTGGCAACACCCAGCAGCCAGATGTGCGGTGCGCAGGCCACCAGCAATGTTATGCTGGGGGAGCGTTATAAAACGGTCAGCAAGGAGATGCGGGAATACTGCCGCGGAATGTATGGCTGCCCGCCGGGTGAAATTTCTCCTGTGCTGATGAAAAAGGCACTGGGGGATGAAAAGCCCATTACCTGCCGTCCTGCTGAGCTGTTGGAACCCGGCTGGGAAAAGGCAAAAGCTGAAATCGGTTCGCTTGCGCATAATGATGAAGATGTGCTGACCTATGCGCTGTTCCCCAATATCGCAGTCAATTATCTGAAAAAACGCTATAATCCGGAGGTTTGACATGAAACAGGAAAATCCTGAGAAGCTGGCCAAAAGCCGTGAGTTTCTGGCTCAGTTAAAAGAAGCACGAGGCGGAACTCTGCTGGAAAGCCACCAGAAGATGGGCAATGACCCCATGCTGGTCAAAGCATTTCTCGACCAGTACACTGACAACAGCACCGATGTCCAGATTCCCCGCAAATACCGCGAGTTGATCGTTATGGCCATTGGGATGGCAACTGGTACAGAGACCACAATGACCGTCCATGCAAAGCTGGCATTGAAAAATGGTGCTACGGTGGATGATATCTGCGAAGTTATCCGTATCATCTTTTTCACCTGCGGCGTAACAAAACTGTTGCCGATCCTTGAGAAGCTCGATCTGGAGACCATCGAGCTTGACGAAAACTAATTTAGCTGGAATCGAAAGCATCAGCATTTCTATCAGCCAATTCTTCACCCCCATTTTGTACTTTCTCTTCCTCTTTTCACGGTAATACTTGCTCAACTTGCCGCATACCATTCATTTTCTCCGATTACTTTCTACCACGCATTGATGCTTTCTTTTTCATATTTAGTTTGGACAGAACCCGCCACTTGCTCTAGGCATTTTTGTCCACATCTGGTAAATGCCGTTTCCAGCGCGAGGAAACGGCATTTATTTTTTAGGAGGTATTATGATACACATATCTCATCTTCAAGCATTGGTTGAACACGATACTTATACAAAAAATCTAAATTTCAAAATTTCTATAGCAGAGTCCGAACACGTACAACTTACTGCTCCAATCGATGATTTACACTGCAATGGATTTGGAACACCACATGGCGGTTATCTCGTTTCTCTTGCTGATTGCGCAGCCATGTATGTCGCTTTTATGGATGGCTCTCACTATGTGACACAAAGCTGCAATTTTTCTTTTCTGAGGAGTACGCGCTCCCTTTCTGAGCTTCTGGTGGATTCTTATATTCTCAAAAGAGGAAAGACGGTAACTGTTGTCCACGTCGAAATTCACGACAGCACAAAGCAACTACTTTGCGATGGAACATTCTCTTGTTACCGTATTTCAAAATAGAGTTTTATCTCACAATTATAAAGTCTATATCATTCAGAGCTCTCCCACTTCCATAATGTAAAACCAGCGCAGCAGCATCAGGATTCACCGTGTGGAGCGGATGAGGCCGGATGCTGTTTTGCTTTAGGAGGAATCATATGCAAAACTAACTTCAGAAATTATTCGTCATGTTTGACGGCCAGAAGCCACCGACCAAAGAGGAGCGGAAGTACATCGAGTACGCAGTCGAAGTCGAGCAGCCCCTGCGGGATTTGGAGACATATCTGCATGAAAGTGATGACCCTGTTGAAATTGCGCAGTACACGCTGGAAACGGCCTGCCACTTCTATGGCGGCGATTGGTGTGGGCTGTTCGTAGTAGACCTCGACCTCAAATTGTGGTCGCCTTATTGGTGGTACAATAAGGCCGCTGAAGATAAAAAGACATCTCTGCTGAATGAGCTGGAATCTGCTGATTTCCTATATCGGTGGGTGCACGCTTTCCGTGAGAATGAACCGATGATCGTGCTGGATGCAGAATCCGTCAAAACGGATTACCCAACAGAGTACGATTTGTATCAGCGTCTCGGCATCCATTCTGCTCTTGCAGTTCCTGTCCGGCCGCGCCCCAGTGCGCTTATCGCCATCTGCAACACCACGAGGTACCAGACGCAGACCAGTATGCTGCGCCTACTGGCCTATGTACTGCTGGCCGCATACAATGAGCAGAAGATGCTGGATCAGCTCCAATTGGTTGTTGCGCCTGAGAACATCGAGAGCAATGAAGATGTTTATATCAGCTTGCTTGGAGAACTGAAAATCTATACTTCCAAAGGCTTTCTGAAAGAATCTGATTTCAACTCGCCCAAGACCAGCCGCCTGCTGACCTGTCTGCTGATTTCGCCTACTCTTAAAGCATAGTGCTCCGGTTTGCCTAGATAATGTGTTTTCTCTGAGTGGTTGCGGAAGGATTACAAGTAGGAAGCATCAAAGAAATCCTTCAGTGTGATTCCCAAACCCAGACAGATCCTTTCAATCGTCTCTACGCTTAACTGACCTCCCCGACGGGCGGTGGTAAGTATATTCTTTCTGTCTCGAAATGGCAATACTTTCTTAGACAACAAGAGCGGAGCCTTTTGCAAGGCCCCGCTCTTATTCATAGAGAAAACCACAAGCTATGCTTGTGGAAGAAAAGAGCCGTAGCGTTGAAACGGTAGAAAAAGAACCTCCTTTTGCTATAATTAGAAGCGGGTAACGCCAACCGCATAGGGCCTTTGGTTCGGCCTACTTTTTGGAGCTGGGCCTCTCGTGCCAGCAGATCGAACAGAATATCCCGGCCCTCTTCACCGACCACGCGTGCGGCCATGTGCTGCGAGCGAAAGGCTTCGTACAGGACGAGAACGGCTGGGTGGAGCTGAACGCCACCGCCGACGGCCTGACGGCAAACGCTATCCCCAAGGGGCAGGAAGTGCTCATCGTGATCGGGGAGGGGCTGGAGAAAGAACGGATTGAGGTGAGATTAAAGGGGTAAGGCGGATCCCCCGTATATCGTTGTATCTTTCCATAAATAGTTTGTCTCCCGCCCAAAGTAGGCGTATAATAGTGGAAAAGAAACGCTAAAGGAGAATCCCCTATGAACGGCACCGCATTGCGCAAACCGACTGCCCGGCGGGTGGTGGGCATGGTGGCGGGCATCGTCATCATCGCCCTTGGCATTGCGCTTTTCAAGCAGTCCCACCTCGGCAACGACTCCATCAGCGCCCTGAACATGCGGCTGGTGGAGCTGCTCGGCATCTCGCTGGGCACCCAGAACCTGTGCACGAACATCCTGTTTTTCCTGCTGGAATTCTGGTTCGGGCGCAAGTACATCGGCCTTGGCACCTTCGTCAACGGTATCTGCATCGGGTACATCGTCACGGCGTTCTATGACCCCATTCACGCCCACTTCGGCGACGCGCCGTCGCTGGCGGTGCAGTTGGCGTGGGTCATCGCGGCGGTGCTGGTCACGGCGCTGGGCGCTTCGCTCTACCAGACC
>ERZ791886.220-NODE-220-length-38679-cov-2.838106_pt1 | contig 38679 bp, 32 predicted proteins | sample MGYA00510158_ERZ791886 | MGnify/ENA primary metagenome ERZ791886 (study PRJEB30046, sample SAMN00792063) | human gut metagenome | study: EMG produced TPA metagenomics assembly of the A metagenome-wide association study of gut microbiota in type 2... | reverse complement strand
GAATCTTATTTACAGACTTTTTCTCACAGTCTCCAATTTGAAGAAGAGTGCGGTCACTTTCTTTTGCACGATCAACTAGAAGATTTGACAAAATGGTTTCTAGCTCTGGAGTTCCTAAACGAATGTATGCTTTTTGTGCTTCGACAAATGTATACTGCATGTCGGGATTTTTAAATTCTTCACACATTGAATTGTCATCAATTTTTTCACGATGTAGTTTTTCAAATAAAGTAGATAGGAATTTTTCATCACGTTCTTTAGCAAGCTGTTCTGCATCCGATTTATACTTTTCTAATTCACTTCTAATTAAATCTTGGCATAAAGATTTGGTGTTTTGGTAGTCCATCCCATAGTAATTGTTTTGCTGAGCAATCTGTGTACTTTGCGAGCCCAGTTTGTTTTCTTGTATTATTTCAAAAGATTCATTAGTCATGTTCGTTATCTCCTTGATAATAGTTATTTTGAATTCCGATTTGTGTTCCAGAAGAGTTGTCTTTATTAATTTGTTTCATAGATTTTTGGGTTGCTTTTTTGTGATGATTTATTAATATTTTTATTAAAGAAATAATTCCTCCAATAACAAAGATACCAAGTCCACTAAAAATCCATTCTTTATTCTTGATAAGATAATTAATAAATATGTCCATAGATTTTCTCCTAATTTGGATAATTTTTTACAGTAAGGCGGTCAGTGTCTTTTTTGACAACCATATTGTCATCAAGCAGATGTTGCTTGATTTCTTCGATATTTTCATTGATATGCTGCAAACTGTCAGCATACTCTTCTTCTGAATATTGATCTTTAGCATTTATCATATTTTCACGAATTTCCAGAGCTTTCATATAGGTACAGAGTTTTTTATTGATGAGGTTGTCCTTAAAGGACAGCTTAACAGTAGCAGGTTTGAAATTGCCATCATCGTCCTTATCTGCCTCAAATTTCATATCAATCTGATCATCCAGTTTAAACAGTAATGATAATACATCAGAAACTGTTTCTATATCAAAATCCATGAAAATGTTAATGCTTATGCCTAGTGCATTGGCGATTTTTAAAAGCTGGTCAGGCTTTGGATTACGAATTCCATATTCATATTTCTTTATTGTTGCGGAATTTATGCCGGACAATTGACCAAGCGTTTCCTGTGATATTCCACGCATATTGCGAAAGTATTTAATCTTTTCTCCAGTAGTCATAAAAAATGCTCCTTTATGATTTGTTACCCCTATTCTATCACAATGGGACACATTTGTGTATAAAAAATGATTAAATTGCTTGACAGACACAAATGTGTACTGCATAATGCGGACAAACAAGGTCACAAAAGTGTACTATAATAAAAACAGGAAGGAGAACACAATATGGAGAATACGATGAAGATGTATGTAACAGCAGATGAAGCAGCACAGATTCTTGGAGTATCACGAGGATATGCTTACAAAATCATTCGTGGTCTTAATAATGAATTAAAAGAAAAGGGCTATCGAGTGATTTCAGGCAAGGTACCTACAAAGTATTTTGAAGAAAAGTTTTATGGTATGGCAGTTGGTTAATGGAGAGGAGATGATAACATGCCAGCAACAAGAGATGGTAAAACATGGCGCAGCCAGTTCTATTATGAGGACTGGCAGGGTGTACGCCATAAAAAGAACAAAAGAGGCTTTAAGACAAAAGCAGAAGCAGAGGAGTGGGAGCGTAACTTCCGGCAACAGCAGAGAAAAGATTTGGATATTAACTTTGAGAATTTCGTTGAAATCTACTTTGCTGATATGGAGAACAGGCTTAGAGAAAGTACAATCAAGAATAAGAGATATGTGTTTGATTTAAAGGTTACGCCTTATTTCAAAAAGAAAAAGATGTGTGAGATTAAGACAGCGGATATCCGGGCATGGCAGAATGAATTGATTAAGCAGGGGTACGCACCGACTTATCTTAAAAGTATTAATAACCAGTTGGCAGCACTATTCAATTATGCGGTCAGATATTATGACTTGAACGATAATCCATGCAGGAAAGCAGGAAGTATCGGGAAAAGCAAGGCTGATGATATGGAGTTCTGGACAAAACAGGAGTTTAAGCAGTTTCTTCCGTCTATGGATAAGAAACCAGAGGCGAGAATGGCATTTATGCTTTTGTATTGGACCGGAATGCGTATAGGAGAATTGCTAGCACTCACCTATGAAGATATTGATTTGGAAAAACGAATTATAAGCATTTCTAAATCATATCAGAGATTGGATGGAAAAGATGTAATTACACCACCTAAGACACCAAAGAGCAATCGTAAGATTACTATTCCACCATTTCTGGCAAAAGAACTAAAAGAATATTGCAGTCATTTATATGGAATTATGTCAAATGAAAGAATGTTTCGGTTTACAAAATCTTATATGGAGCATGAGATTATACGAGGCGTAAAGGAAACAGGAGTTAAGAGAATCCGTATTCATGATCTGCGCCACAGCCACGCATCACTTCTGGTGGAGCTTGGATTTCAGCCATTGGCAATAGCAGAGCGGCTGGGACATGAAAAGATAGAAACAACATTAAATACCTATTCACATTTATATCCGAATAAGCAGGCAGAACTGGCAGATAGACTAGAACTGGAGAATGAGGAGGACGAGTTATGAGCGGAGTACACAAACATCCAACAATCAGCTTTCGAGTATCGGACAGAGAGCGGGAAATGATTGAAGCCAAGATACTTGCAAGCGGTATGCAGAAGAAAGATTATTTTGTACGTTCCTGCATTTATAACAGAATATGTGTTGTAGGAAAGAAAGAGGTCATCTACCAACTTGTAGAGGAACTGCAGAATATGCAGACAAATCTCTCAGAACTGGTAAAACAACTGGAACAGCAGGAGGTAACACTTACTGCTGATGGATTGGAAGATATACGAAATGACTGTATGGATATGTTACAGGCGATTATTGCAATGTTGGATGGTGCCAAGTATCTCTGGCAGGAAGCAAAGGAAGAAAAAGAAAAAAGTCCCAACAGCGGCAACTGTCAGGACTTGTGATAACGGGAAAACCTCTGTTATCAATATAAATACAACTAAAGTATAGCAGAGGTTCTTCCAAGGAGCAAACAAAACATTTCAGAACTTGGAGGACATTTATGGAAGAACAGAAAACAGAATTAAAGATGATACGGATGTCAGAGGTACAATCGCAGGAAGTGAAGTGGCTGTGGTATCCATTTATACCATATGGAAAGCTGACAATCATTCAGGGTGATCCGGGAGATGGGAAAACTACATTAGTTTTAAACATAGCAGCCAAGTTATCTAAGGGAGAGCATCTTGACAACGATATAAATGTACAGGAGTCTGTAAATGTGATTTATCAGACGGCAGAGGATGGACTGGCAGATACAGTAAAGCCAAGACTTGAGCTTGCCGGAGCGGATTGTGAAAAGATACTTGTTATTGATGAAAGTGATAAATCACTGTCTATGGCAGATGAAAGGCTGGAAGAGGCAATTGCTAAGACAAGGGCAAAAGTATTGATATTAGATCCGATACAGGCTTATCTCGGTGGTGGTATGGATATGAACCGGGCAAATGAAGCAAGAGATATGACAAAGAAGCTGGGAGCATTAGCGGAGAAATATCAATGTGCAATTCTTCTTATCGGTCATATGAATAAAGCATCAGGTAATAAAGCGGCATATAGGGAGATGGGCTCTATTGATTTCTTTGCAGTAGCAAGGAGCGTGCTTCTGGTCGGCAGGATAGAGGGAGAACCTAATACAAGAGCAGTTGTTCAGATAAAGAATAATCTTGCGTCATTTGGATATCCAAAGGCATTTATGTTATCAGAAACGGGCTTTCATTGGTTGGGAGATTATGAGATTACAGCAGATGAAGTACTTGGTGGTATTGCACCAAAAGCAAATAAGTTGGAACAGGCAAAGCAAATGCTTCGTGAATTGGCAGAAACAACTAATATGGTGCAGAGTAATGAAATATTTGAAATGGCTGATAAACAGGGCATTTCAAAGAGAACATTGGAAAATGCCAAGAAAGAACTAGGTATCCGGGCAAAGAAAATCAATAATTCGTGGTATTGGGAACTGGATGCAGTAAAACAGAGATAGGACAAGAACGCAACATTGCAGGCTATATAGAAATTGCGGAGATAAACTTTGCAAGGTTGCAAAGCATATAGACTTTGCAGTGTTGCGGTCTTGAATGAATTAGGAAAGGGATGGTGGATTGATATGAAAAATGTACAGATTTCAGAAGAACTCTTCGTTGCGATAATGAGATATTTTATGTTGGAACAGGAAGAACTGTTGCCTCAGATAAAACAGGGGCTGGAGAAGAAGCTGGACGCAATGGTAATGAGAGAATTGTATACAAAATATAAGACTGCACCAACGGAAGAAGAAAAGGAAAAGGCTCGAAAGGAATATTTGGATAGACGAGGTGTGCCGGAGAGCTTCCGGTGGTAGTTTTTTCTTAAACATATATAACGGCTGCGTGTCACGCTTCCGTTAGAATCGATAAGGAAAATGTGGTGTGCTTGACACAGTGGAGGCTTGTGTACACTGACTGCCGCAGGCAGAAAAGCTCCCGGCAGGGCGCAAAACCTGACAAGTCAGGTTGCATTTTTGATGCCGCAGGTGTCAAAAGTGCTTTTGCGTTACTTTCGGCGAAAGTAACAAAGCCTGCGCCGTATCCGGCGCTAATATGACAGATAAAAGAAAGGGGAAGATTGCCTATGGAGAGAACGATAAGTGCAATGATCGGAAAAGGTTCTGTGAACCATAATACCAGAGCATTTACAGCTAAGAATGTAGATAAAAACAGAAGTGCTGATAATGTGGAATTTTGCCAGGAAGATATTAAGCAGGTTTATCATAAATTGTTTGATGAAGCACGGGAACGATATAATGCAAAACAGAAACGGAAAGATCGCATGATTGATGATTACTATGAGAAAATCAGACGAGGCAAGCAGGAAAAGTTGTTTCATGAAGTAATATTTCAGATTGGGAACAAGGATGATATGAATGCCAGAAGTGAGGACGGAGTGCTGGCAAAAAAGATTTTAACGGAATTTATGAACGAGTTTCAGGCAAGAAATCCCAATTTATATGTATTCTCGGCACATCTGCATATGGATGAGGAAACACCACATTTGCATATTGATTTCGTACCATATATTACAGGAAGTAAGCGAGGACTTGATACAAGGGTATCATTAAAATCTGCACTGGCAGCAGAAGGATTTGCTGGTGGTACAAGGGGTGCAACAGAATTAAATCAGTGGATTGCATCAGAGAAACAGGAGCTTGCAGCTGTAATGGAGCGATATGGTGTGGAATGGCTGCAAAAGGGTACACATGAGAAACATTTGTCGGTGCTTGAATTTGAAAAGAAAGAGCGGGTAAGGGAAGTAGCTGAATTGGATAGTCAGAAGCGGGAAATATCTTCGGTGGTTGCACAGCTTGGAGAAGAGGTTTCTGTAAAGAAACAGGAATTAAAGAATGCTACAACTGAAAAAGAACTGGCAGAAGAAGCTACACAGAAAGCAAACGAGGAGAGAATTACAGCACAACAGGAGAAGGAAGTATTGCTTGCAGGTAATAAGGATTTGAGAATGGAAAATTCAAGGCTTGAAAGCCACAAGGACAGACTTCGCATGGAAAATCATGATTTGAAGCAAAAGCAGTTACAGTTGCAGACAGATAATGAAGAACTGGAACAACGGCATGAAGATTTACAATATACGAATAGTAAATTGAAGAATGTGAATGATCAGTTATCTGATGACAATCACACTCTGGAGCAAAGGAATGATTCATTGAAATCTGATAATCAGGTATTAAGACAGAAATACAATGATTTGCAACAGAATAATGTTCAACTTGAAAAGCAACAGAATGAGCTTAAGAGCCATATAGAGCAGATAGTGCAGTCGGAGCAGTTATTACAGCGTGATGTAAGAAAGTATGATGAAGCATCGGAGTGGCAATTGCCGGAACCGGGAGCATTTGCAAGTGCTAAGTCATTTCGGGATAAGGTAGTCATGCCATTTGTGAACAAGCTTAAAACACTGATAAAGAATCTGACAATCCAGTGTGTAAGGCTAAAAGAGGAAGTAATACAGCTTCGAAAGGAAAAGAAGAGATTGTCAGATGATGTGGAGTTTTACAAGGGCAAGATTAAGGATATGAGTGATAGGACAGAGCTGTTGCAGGAAAAGGCTGATGATCTGGAGCGTGTGAAGAGATATGCCGGTGCAGAGCAGATTGATACGATTATTCGTAAGGTAAAGGAACAGGAGCGTACAGAGCAGCAGATAAGGCGATATGACAGGTCTTATGGGACAAGATAATGGGAAGGATGGATTGATGAGATGAAAGATAATCGAATGGATAATATCGTGGAATGTGCTTATAACATGGATAACGGCTATGTTGAGGTGTGGTTTACAGATGGAAATATGTTGCGGATAAAGTGTGAAGATGTGGAGGCTGCTCTGAGGACAACGGAGCAGTCACTGGCGAAGCTGCATAGGTTGTTGGATAACAAGCCAATAGAGTATGTGGTAATGGCTTTGTCTGGGGAGATGCAGGCATATTGTGATATTGAGGATGATATGGTTAAGGGAATGTTTGGGACGATTGTGCAGGGGTATCTGAAAAAGGGGTATAACCGGGATACTGCGGAGATGATGGCTAGGGAGTTCTTTAGGTATGAGAGTTGAAATAAATATAGATGTTTTGAATATAATGTTGTATACTTTAAATGTAAAATTGGATAAAAATCAATATGATATTAGATAAAATAATAGTTTGATGGAAAGGAGGTTATATCATGTTTTATTCTCCATTGAGATATCCAGGAGGTAAAGGAAAATTAGAGCCGTTTATGGAGCTATTGATTCGACAAACAGGACATTTGGGCGGAACTTATGTGGAACCCTTTGCTGGCGGTGCGGGAATTGCATTAGAATTATTAGAAAAGGAAATTGTGAATGATATAGTTATCAACGATTTGGATAAAGGAATTTATTCATTTTGGAGAGCAATTCTTTCAGAAACAGATAGATTTATAAATGATATACGAAATGTAGAATTAACTATTGATGAATGGAACAGGCAGCGACAAGTGATAGATAATTGTAATCGATATAGTTATGAACTTGGTTTTGCAACTTTCTATTTGAATAGAACGAATAGATCGGGAATAATAAAAGGTGGAGTAATTGGAGGTACAGAACAGAATGGTAATTGGAGAATGGATGCTAGGTTTAATAGAGAAGCCTTAATTGAACGTATTATAAAAATTGCAAAAAGAAAAAACCACATCCATTTGTATAATAAAGATGTTAATTCTTTTATTCAAAATTATTTGCCTAGATATCAGCATAATGCATTTGTGTACTTTGATCCTCCATATTTTGGTAAGGGAAAACAATTGTATTTGAATTTTTTTTCATATGATGATCATGTAAGAATCGAAAGAATGATAGATAATCATGTTAATTGTGATTGGGTTATTACATATGATGATGTTAAGGAAATTGCAGATATTTACCAAAATCATATTTTGAAAAGGTTTGATTTGAACTATAGTGCGGCTGTAAAGAGAAAAGCAAGTGAAATTATAATATTTAGACGTCTGGATATGATACCAACGGATAGCCAGATGCAACAGAGTGGAATTTGTGTGAATTTACGATAAAGGAGATTAAAGTACATGAGGATAAGACCATATCATTTTTATATTGAAAACTTTAGAAACTTTCGGGACACTTCTTTTGATTTAGGTCGAAAAATAACTGTTGTCAGTGGACAAAATGGTGTGGGCAAATCCAATATTTTATCGCTAATAGCATCGAGTTCAGGAGTAAGTTCTAAGTCGATGTTAGGAAGTAATTTTCAGCCAGAATTCATAGACTTTTTTAATATTGATCCAGATGAATCATATGAGGATTATAAATTATATTTGACTTATAAAGATAGTAATGGAACTGACGCTTTTACAAAAAGACTTGCATTTAAGAATGATACAAAATTTGGAAGAGGTATTAGAATTATCCCAAGAACTTCTAATGTTGGGTTAGAAAACTGCACGAATAAAGTGGCTGCGGATCAAGCAAAGCACAATTATGGAGTAGGTGCAGATGGAAGAGTAAAAATACCTACAATTTATTTGAGTTTATCTAGATTATATCCTTTGGGTGAACGAAAGGATACTGTAAAAATATCAAAGATAAACAAAAATAATACGTTTTATAAAACGAAGGCAGATGAAAAATATAAGGAATGGTACAACTATATCATACCAAACTCTATAGTTAGTGATGCATCATTGACTGTTGTAGAGAAAAATGCTTGTTCTAGAGCATCTTTACATATGGATTTATTAAATACACCTACATTGTCGCAGTCTATTGGTCAGGACAATATAGGAAATATTATAAGTGCCTTGGTAGATATTTATGTATTATCAATGCAGGATGGATATGATGGGGCATTATTGTGTATAGATGAAATTGATGTCTCGTTGCATCCTGATACTCAAATTAGATTACTGAATTTATTTGATAAATTATCAGATGAGTTATCAATTCAATTTGTTGTGAGTACTCATTCATTATCGGTATTAAAAGAGACAATAAAGAAGGAAAATAAGAATAATTTAGACTATAAAGTTGTTTACATAAAAAATCCAATGGCTCCATATGTATCTGATAGTAATTCATATGAATTATTAGAAGCAGATATGTTTGGTAGCTTAAGTTTTGATAAGCCTAAAGTAAGAATATATTTTGAAGATCCAGTTGGAAAAGAATTATTTAGATTATTATTCAAAGCATTTAGAAATATTTTAAACACTATCAGGGAGAATGTTGATGACCCATATTTGAGGCATAGCTCAGATGTGAAAGATTATGCTACTATCAATGATAGAATTCGAGTATTAAAGGGTATGGAAGATTTTGAAGAAAAAATCAACCAAATACCAACTATATTGGGATGCGAAGAATTAATAAAAATATGTGAGGTAGATTCATATTTTAAGAGAGTCATTTTTGTTCTAGATGGGGATGCAAGATATAAAGAACCATCTCAAAAACCTAAAATAAGAGATTTCTTGAAGGAAAAATATGATCAAAAGAAATTGTATCTGAATGATCGGAGACATCCTCAAAACATATGTTTCTTCCCAGATTATTTTGCACCAGAATCATTTTTGTATAGAATTATATATGGAGTAACAAATGCACCACTTGATAATTATGATTTTTGGAGATCAATGGATATGAAGGAAGAAACTGCTCTATATACAACAGATAAAATAAAGAATTTGTTTGCAAATTTGCCGAATGATTTTAATAATGATAATTTGAAGGATATATTTAAAGAAGTATCTTCGACAGAAGTATGGAAATTTATTCAGACATCGGATATTGTAACATATTATTATTCAGATTATAGGACAGTAGAAGAACTATTACAGTTTATAGAAAATATCAAAAAAGCATTCGATATGACTTGGCCAATAACTTTAGCAAATAGATATTCGTAAGAAGTACGTGACTCCATTTTGGCTCTAAAAATTTTAGATGAGGTACACAAAAATGCGAAATAAGATGAATATGAAGAATAAAATGCACAAATGTGTACCAAGAAACAGCCAGATAAATCTCTCCGCCCAAGAGTTTGAATAAAAAAGTGAAATAAACAAAAAAGCGAAATTGGCTGTAGGATAGAATTCCTGCAGCCTCTTTTCGTGCAAAAAATAGTAGCTTTTACAGATTAGGACTGGTCGACTGGACAACGTCTTGGTACAATGTAATCAGTGAAACAATCCGCAGGTATGGTAGTCGGGGACTTTTGCCTCCGACATTATATATAAGTAACCCCATGTATGAAAAGAAGGAGAGGCCTCATGCAGGTATCAGATAAATTAATCAAACCACTGACAGAAGCGAAATATTTAAATGCAGATAATGTAAGCAGATATCGCTGTATTATGCGTATTTTTTTTGAACATTACGAGAAACTGAAATACTGGCTGTACCAGGAAGAGGTTTACGAAGAAATGATAAAGGATCCTTTTTTGGCAGATTACAGACCAGAGCAGTGTCAGCAGGATCTTACAATGTTGACAGAATGGAAGAATCTGAATACGATCCAGGATACGAAAAAGGTGGCATCCATTGAAGAATTTAAGAACAAAAAGTACCGCTATCAGATGACGGAATATAGTGTAGAGATAGAACGTCTGGTGCTTAGACTTGAGAACCTGTTCATTGAAGGTGCATCCCTAGAGCCCACATTATTGGAGCGGATACGAAGAGGTATAGAACGGTTCCCGGAGATGGTGGAAAGAGATAAAAATGAAGTATATACCTGGTGGACAGATCTGAATAATGATTTTGTACGCCTGAATCAGAATTATCAGGACTATATCAGAGATCTGAACAGTGTGCGGGCAGAAGAAATGATGCATACGAAACAGTTTCTGGTGTTTAAAGACCGGTTGATCGAATATCTGCGCAGCTTTATTAAGGGATTACAGAGAAATGTAGGTGTGATAGAAGAAAGCTTATGCATGCAGAAGGAAGAGATGAAAAATCAGGTATTTGAAAAAGTAGTTGATTATGAATTGTCGATACCGCGAATGGATGTAGAAGTATCGAAGGAAATGATCTGGCAGAAAGTTAAGGGCCGTTATCAAAGTATCTATGACTGGTTCGTAGGAAATGAAGGCCAGGAGAATGAAGCGGGAAAGCTTTTTGATGCGACAAATGACATTATTCGCAGGATCACAAGATATGCAGCGCAGTTAAGTGAAAAGAATGCATTGGGGGCTAACAGAAAAGAAGAATACCGCAAAGTGGCAGAATTATTTTTGAAATGCCAGGATATGGAAGAAGCCCACAAAATGTCTGCAATGGTATTTGGCATGGAGTGCCCGCAGCATATTGCCGGAGATCTGGTACGTGAAACCGATAGTATGAATATCGGAGTATATGAAGAACAACCCATGGAAATCAGTTTAAAGCCAAGGATACGTACATACAGGGAGAAATCCAGAAGAAGTGCGATCCGCGAATCAGCAGAGCAAAAGCAGGAAACAAGACGTAAAATGCTGGAAAAACAGAGAGAAGAAATGGAAAAATTGCAGGCGTTGGAAGTAAATGGAAGGATTCATTTTGGAGAATTACCGGTGCTGGAACCAAGAATCAGAGAGATCCTTTTGAAATGGCTGTCGGATGCCATGGAATCTGCGGATTTTTCTGCAAGAACGGATGATGGAAGAAGATACATATTAGACAGAAGCCGGGCAGATGAGACCTGTGTTGTGCATTGTCTGGATGGTAATTTTACTATGCCTGATTTGTCAATTGTATTTCAGGAGGAAACGTGATGAAGGAACTGGAGATCCTGTTAAATAAAAGATGGGTATTAAAATCCAGAGATAAGGAAACCTATTATAAATTAAGAGATGCCCTTGGAGAACTGCGTAAATTTACTACAGAGAAAATGGGCTGCCAGATCATTGACAATTCACTTCTGATAAAGATGGAGAAGATTCCGGTGATACCGGAAAGCTTTATGGGGATCCAGAAATTTTCCTCAAAAGAAGAATATGCCTATCTCTGTATTCTGCTGATGTTTCTGGAAGACAGAGATGCACAGGAGCAGTTTATCATATCACAGCTGACGGAATATATTACAGCAAATCTGCCTGGGGAAATCTCTGACTGGACATTGTATACGAACAGAAGAAAGCTGATTCGTGTAATGAGATTTGCAGCAGATCAGGGGCTTATTGGAGTTACAGATGGAAAAGACGAGGCATTCATGGACGATGAAGGAGGAGAAGTGCTTTATGAAAATACAGGGGCATCCAGGTATTTTATGAAGAGCTTTTCAAAAGACATTATGGAATATACGAAACCGGAAGATTTTCAGGAAAGTGACTGGTTTGAAGTGGATGAAGACCGAGGCTTTGCAAGAAGACACAGGGTTTATAAAAGACTGATTTTTGCACCTGGTATGTACAAAGCGGATGGCTCATCGGAGGATTTTGAATATCTGAAATATTACGGACGCAGATTAAGCGAAGAACTGGAGCAGATATTTGACTGTCATGTGCACATTCATAAAGGAAGTGCATATCTGCTATCCGGAGACGACTGCAGGATGGGAACGGTATTTCCCGGCAATGATTCCATATCCGATATTTTGCTTTTGTGTTTTCGTGAAATACGCAAGAAAATTGAGAAGGGTCAATGGAAGACCGGATTGGATGAAACCTGTCTTATAGATCAGATTGAATTTGAAAATATGATAAAAGAAATGAAACAGGAATATGGAAGTGGATTTTCGAAAAATTATCGCGAGATGCCGGAAGGGGAATTTGTAAAAAGTGTGTTGGATGAGATGAAGTTGTGGATGTTCATAAGAAAAGAAGAACTCGCTCATCAGATAAAAATATGTCCGCTCACCGGAAAAATACAGGGAAGTTATCCGGAGGATTATATGGGAGGAAGAAATGATGAATAGCAGATGGCAGGCAAATAAGATCGGGCTGATTAATTTCTGGTATTATGACGAACAGGAATTCCCATTTGTGAAGGGAAGAATGCTCCTTCGAGGTTCAAACGGATCGGGAAAATCAGTAACCATGCAGAGTGTGGTGCCCCTTCTTCTGGATGGAAATATGAGTCCGGAACGACTGGATCCCTTCGGTTCCAGGGATCGTAAGATGAGCAGCTATCTTCTGGAAGAAGATGACGGACGTGAAGAACGCACTGGCTATTTGTATCTGGAGCTTAAAAGACAAAACAGTGACACATATTTAACAATTGGAATGGGTATCCGCGCAAGAAGAGGAAAGAATCTGGATAAATGGTATTTTAGTCTGACCGATGGAAGACGTATCGGTAAGGATTTCTTTTTGTATAAGGATTCAGGCGAAAAGGTTACACTTTCCAAAAAAGAACTGGAAAACAGAATTGGGGATGGCGGCCGCGTTATCGACAGGCAGGTTGACTATATGGAGTATGTGAACCGCCAGATTTTTGGATTTGAGACAACAGAAGAATATAAGGAAATGATAGATCTTCTGATTCAACTGCGTACACCGAAGCTTTCCAAGGATTTTAAGCCATCTGTAATCAATGATATTTTAAGTGATTCCCTTCAGCCTCTGTCTGATGATGACCTGCGTCCTATGTCGGAAGCCATTGAAAATATGGATACCATGACCATGAATCTGAAAAACAGAAAAGAAGCCAAACAGGCAGCAGAAAAGATTCAGGCAGTATTTTCAAAATATAATCAGAAATTATTATATGAAAAAGCAGAACGCTGCGAACAGGCTGGGCTAAAATTGGAAAATGCAAGAACACAACAAAAAGAACAGGAGAAAAAGCTGTGTGAATGCAGAAAGAAGATTGAAGCTCTGAAAATAGAACATCAGCAGCTGGATGTGAAACGTGAGTCCATGGAGAAAGAGAAAGAATCTCTGAACAAAAGCGACGCTGTAGCATTGAAGCGAAGAGAAGCGGAGCTGATTACAGAATTAAACGGACAACAGAAAAACCTGAGAGAAAAGCAGAGATTTCTGGAGCAGAAGCAGACGCAATATCAGGATGCACAGAATCAGATCAAAACAGAAGAAGACAGGAAATATGAGAAAGAAAAAGAACTGGAAGAGCTTATAGAAGAGATGCAGGATGAGGCTGATACCATGGCCTTTGAAGAGCATGCATTTATGAAGGAAGAGTTGGAAAAACATCCGGAAGAACCATACAAATTCAATTTACACCAGCAGCAATTTGATAACACAAAAGAAAAAATTAATGAGGGAACAGAGATACTGGCAGAGACAGATCGTCTGGAAAGACAGAAGGATGATTTGATAAAAGAAAGAGAAAGACGGATTCGTGAACTGGATACTCTTCAGAGAAAAGTGTCAGAACTGGAATCTGTATTTGTGCAGACACAGAATGAATGGAAAGAAGCATTGTATCAGTGGAACGGTGCAAACCAGGAGCTGGCATTAGAAAAAGAATTATTAAGAGAATTAAGTATATTTGCAGATGCGTATAAGGAATCTTCTGATTTTGCTGAAGTTCGTCAGAGGATTGCAGATGTATGGATCAAGAAAAATGGGGAAATCGAAGCTGAACTTTCGGTAAATGATACAGAGAGCCAGAATACAAAAAAGGAATTGGAAGAAGTAAGGGCTGATCTGGCTGAATGGGAGAATCAGAAAGAACCACAGCCGGAACGCTCAGAGGCAGTTATACGTAACCGTAAGAGACTGGATGCTCTTGGAATTCCATATCAGGAATTTTACAAGGTCATAGAATTTGGAGATAATCTGGAAGAAGAAGCCTGTAACCGTTTGGAAGAAGCTTTATTAAAGATGGGAATTCTGGATGCACTGGTAATAGATGAGCAATACAAAGAGCAGGTTCTGAAAACAGAAAAAGGATGTGAAGATCACTATCTGTTTGTCTGCAAGAACAGTCAGAAGAATTTGCAGCCGGACAGAAGTCTGTTAGATGTATTGGAACTGAATGAAGAAGTGAACGACATATTTTCCAATCAGCGTCTGACCGGAATTCTCGGAAGTATTGCATATGATAGTGAGAATTTGTTTACGGTTGCAGAAGATGGAACTTACGGAATGGGAGTGCTTGCCGGAACTGTAACAGGAGAATATGAGGCAGGATTCCTTGGAACAAAGGCCCGTGAAAAACACAGACAGGCAAAGATAGAAGAGTGCAGACAGAGAATCACAGAGTTGGAAACCGCATTACAGCAGCTGGAGGAACTGCATAGAAAGCTGTCTGACAGAAAAGTTATTCTCAGAAAAGAATACGAGAATCTTCCGAAAGACACAGATATGAGAGAAGCACTTCGGATGCTGCAGGCCGAGGAACGAGAGTGCGAACAGCTGAAGCGAGAGAGTGATAAACTGGAATTTCAGATCCGTGAACTGGCCGAGATACTGAAAGAAAAGAAAAAGAAAGCACTGGAAATTGCAGAAGCACTATATCTGACCTGTTCTTATGATATATTTAAAGAAGCAAAAAAAGCAGCAGAAGAATATGGAAAGCATTTGATCAGCCTGATTGCTGCACATGAAATGTATCTTAGAAGTCTGATGTATCTGAGAGAGCGAAAAGAACATCTGGAAGATCTGGATGCAGATATGGAACAGATACGGTATGATCTGCAGGAAATTCAAAAAGAAATCAGGAGAAAGACAGAAGAACAGACTTCCATTCAGGAACAATTGCGTCTGACTGATTACGAAGAAATTAAAGAACGGCTTGATGCATGTATTAACTGGCTGCAGGATTATCCGGAGCAATTACGTGTATGCGTAAGCAGACAGACACATGAAGAAGACGAAGTGGGACAACTGACCCTGCGCTTAGATGAAACCCGGAAGAAAATTGAAGAATATGAAAAGAAAACGAAATATTTTTCAGAATGCTATGATATGGAAAAGGCTTTGCATTATGTGGAAATACCAAAAGAGATACCGGAAGATGCCGCACATATCAGAAGTTATCTGGAATCAGATGTAAAAGCGCTGGATAAAGACAGTGTGATCCGCGATCTGAATAAGGTATATTTTGAAAACAGAGGCTTTCTTACAGACTATCATTTAATGCAGAATGAGTTGTTTACGGAAGAAGAACAAACGGAATTTCCTGCAAAACGACTGGACATTTCGGCCAGATATCAAGGCGTAAAGATATCATTTGCCAGTCTTCTTTTGCATCTTGAAGAAGACATTACAGAGCTGGAGAATCTGATCAAAGATGGAGACCGGGAGTTGTTTGAAGACATTCTTGCCAATACGGTAAGCAGAAAAATCCGTGGAAAGATTAACGGTTCCAATACATGGGTACAGAAAATGAATTCCCTGATGAACGGTATGAATACCTCCAGCGGATTAAAGCTTAGCCTTAGATGGCGAAGTAAGACTGCAGAACAGGAAGACCAGCTGGATACGAAAGAACTGGTAGAATTACTGAAGAAAGATTATCGGCTGATGAGTGAAGATGAGGCAGCCAGATTGTCTGCCCATTTCCGTTCCAAAGTGGCAGAGGCACGAAGAAATGCGAAAGACAGTGCGGGAATGATATCCTTCTATCAGATCATGAAGGATACGCTGGATTACCGTAAATGGTTTGAATTCCAGCTGTTTTCCCAGAAAAACGGGGAACGTCAGAAGGAGCTGACAAATAGTGTATTCGGAACCTTCAGTGGCGGAGAAAAGGCAATGTCCATGTATGTACCGCTGTTTTCAGCAGTTGTGGCCAAGTATCAGGGAGGAAGAGAAGATGCACCGAGATTGATATCTCTGGACGAGGCATTTGCCGGAGTAGATAATAAAAATATTCGCGATATGTTCCGTCTGATGACAGAATTCCGGTTTGATTTTATTATTAACTCACAGGTTCTGTGGGGAGATTGTGATACGTTGGACGCATTGGCAATCTATCAGTTAATCCGTCCGGGAAATGCGAAATTTGTAACCGTTATGCCTTATTTATGGAATGGTCACAGGAAAGAATTGTTAGAACACGAGGAAGAAGTTGAACAGAGAGGAATAGAACTTGGACAGGCAGAAGGAGTATAAATCTGAAAATAAAATGAAAGACTGTCTGGCTTATTTTCACCTGAGCCCGGTCTGGGAGAAGGTTCTGAAAGGCTTCCGGGAGAAATATATTTCTTACGGAAGGTTTGGTGGGAAAGTAATTCTGAAGAATCTGAAACCAACAGATATTGAAGAACTGGAAGGATTTTTTGGAAAATCTTTTCACAGTCAGAAAAGTGTAACGGTGTCCTCAGAAAAATTCAGACAGGCGCTGGAAACAAGCAGATATAAAGAGATAACGCCGGAATGCCTGTTGGAGAATTTTTTTGAAGAGCCACTGCTTGGAAGACAGGAGCAAAAATCCTTACGGGAACAGGAAAAAGAGCGTATATGGGAGATTTTTCAGAGAGACTATGAAGGAACTCCTGTAGAGACAGCCTTAGAATCGTTGCGAAGCATTGTGAAAGACAACGGGAGTCAGGAACTGGCCAAATGGGACAAGATGCTGCGGCTTGGAGCAGAAATCTATAACAATCTGCCATATCGCAGCACAAAGATGTACCTTGCCGTATTTGCAGCTATGCGGACAGGCAATCCACATGCGTTTGATATTGGAACAGCAGATGGGAATTTTTTATATCAGATCATACAGATGGATTTGGAAATACGAAGAATTACAGTAGAGACATCTGCAATATTTCCTGCGTATAAGCGTCAGAAAAGTTATCTGCTGGCAGGAATCATGCTGGATGATGTTTCCAATTATACCATGCTGTATCAGGTGCAGGCTGTGAAAAAAGATGGAAATTATCATAAAGGTATGGCAGGTTTTGCGAAAGAACAGCATATTGTACAGGTTCCTCTTGCAGTGCTTACAGAATGGGATGCACTCTATTGTCCCCAAAATGAAATATATATTGTGGAAAATCCTTCGGTTTTTGCCATGCTTTGCGGAAAAGAAGAAACAGATCATAAGGAAAAAGCATATATGTGCATGAACGGTCAGCCAAGACTGGCAGGTTTGATGGCATTGGATTTACTTGCAAAATCCGAAACACGGATTTATTATGCAGGAGATCTGGATCCGGAAGGTGTGTTGATCGCACAGAAACTGTCACAGTATTATAAGGGCGAATTTTATTACTGGCATATGGAAGCCGCGGATTACGAAAGATGCAGGTCCAAAGAGGTCATATCACCTAAGCGGCTGAAAATACTGGAACGAATAACGGATGAAAGGTTAAAGCCGGTGGCAGCGCTGATCGGAAAATACAGGACAGCCGGATATCAGGAGATGCTGGCAGAAGATATGCTATAGAAATCAGATGAAGATCTTTTGAATGAAAAGGAGAAGTTATGAAGACACGGAAACGAATTTTGTCAATTGTATTAACAATTGCAACACTGCTTCTGCTTGTACTGGATATTCCTGTGACAGCAGCTGGGACGAAAAAGGTAGACGTTTTGTTTACCCATGATACTCATTCCCATTTGGACAGCTTTTCAACAATTGTAGATGGACAGCAAAAAGAAGTTGGCGGTTTTGCGAAAATAAAAACCCTGATGGATGAAAAGAAGAAAGACAATCCAGATACCCTGGTATTGGATGGCGGAGATTTTTCCATGGGTACACTGATCCAGACCGTATATGATACGGAGGCAGCGGAGCTTCGAATGCTGGGATATCTGGGGTATGATGTGACTACTTTTGGAAATCACGAATACGACTACCGGTCAAAGGGACTGGCAAATATGCTGAAAGCAGCCATAAATTCCGGTGAGACAGTGCCGGAGATCGTAGTGTGCAATGTGGATTGGGATGCTATGGAGAAAGATGGCTTAAAAGATGGGCAGAAGCAGATCAAAGAAGCGTTTGAAGCGTACGGCGTGAAAGATTATGTTGTGGTTCAAAAGGGTGATACGAGAATTGCTGTGGTTGGTGTATTTGGAAAAGATGCCCTGGAATGTGCGCCTACATGTGAACTTCTGTTTAAAGATCCGGTAGAAGCAGTAAAGCAGACGGTAGCTGAGATTAAGAAAAACGAGAATGTGGATATGATCGCATGTGTGTCTCACGGCGGAACCTGGGAGGACGAGGATAAGTCAGAGGATGAAATCCTTGCAAAAAAGGTGCCGGATCTGGATCTGATCATCAGTGGACATTCCCATACAGAGCTGAATGAAGCCATTAAGCATGGGAATACATATATTGTATCCTGCGGTGAGTATGGGAGAAACCTTGGATCACTTTCAATGACACAGAAGGAGGACGGGCGTTGGGAAATGACTTCCTATGAGCTGATTCCTGTGTCTGATGAGATCAAGCCGGATCAGGAAACACAGAAACGGATTGATGAATTAATGGATACAGTAGACACCAATTATCTTGCAGATTTTGGGTACACCAGGGATGAAGTTCTGGCTCAGAACGATATTGAATTTAACAGTCTGGAAGAGATGGGAACAAAGCATGAAGAACTGAATCTTGGCGATATTATGTCTGATGCGTATGTATATGCTGTGGAAAATTCAGAGTATTACGATGGGAATCCGGTAGACGTAGCGGTTGTGCCAAGCGGAACGGTCCGTGACACATATACAAAAGGCAATATTACAGTAGAGGATGTTTACAATTCTTTTTCTCTGGGAATTGGAAAAGACGGTGTGGCAGGATATCCTCTTATCAATGCATATCTGACAGGAAAAGAATTGAAGCTGGCAGCAGAAGTAGACGCTTCTGTTTCGGATTTTATGACAACTGCAAGATTGTATTGCAGCGGACTGAATTTTACATATAATCCTCATCGAATGATTCTGAATAAGGTGACGGACTGTTATCTGACCAGAGAAGATGGAGAAAGAATTGAAATTCAGGATGATAAGCTGTACCATGTTGTGACTGACTTGTATACAGGACAAATGCTTGGCTCTGTAATGAAAATGTCCTATGGTCTGCTGTCTCTTGAACCAAAGGATAAGAACGGGAATCCAATTGAAAATCTGGAAGATCAGGCAATCATGGAAGATGGCAGGGAATTGAAAGCGTGGGATGCTATTGCAAGATACATGCAGTCTTTTGAAGATACAGACGGGGATGGAATTGCTAATGTACCGGAATATTATGCAGTCACTCATAACCGTAAGGTTGTAGATGACAGCACAAATATTATTGATCTGGTGAAAAATCCCAATAGATTCTCAGTAATGATCGTGCTGATCTGCCTGCTCTTCATTGTAATTATTATTCTTATTGTAGTCCTGATCCGAAAACTGGTCCGCAAGGCAAAAAAGAAAAGTATGTGATACTATCACAGAAATGGGGAATAAAATCTGATATAATACTATAAACACCATAAAGTTACAAAAGGGGCTGTCAGGAAATAGACAGCCCCTTTTACGTTCAGAATCAATCTTCTTCCATCCATACCTTCATGGTTTTCAGAAGCTTTTGTTTCTCTGGAATACTCATTTTATGTACCTGCTCGGAAAGCTCGCGGTCCAGGGCAGTTTCACGGTATTCAGAATCAATTCTGCCAATCAGGGAATCCAGGGAGATGTTCAGCAGCCTTGCATAATAAATAAGGATACGCAGGGACATTGCAGTACGGTTATTCTCCACGTTGCTGATGTAGCCAGGAGTTACATTCAGAGCTTTGGCAACTTCTGCCTGGGTAAGCTTCATTTTGATTCGCAGTTCTTTCATTCGGGATCCTAAGTTTTCGTAATCAATCTGATTCATATTCGTTCTCCAATCTTTTTAACAGGTGCCGAACTGGCTTACCTGTGATTTTACACGTATTTAAGCTGCTTTCCAATTTGAACAAAATCTCCTGCAAATTCTGACGCACATCTTGCAGAAAACCCTTTTCAAACAGTTTCTTCAAACATGCTCTGGCAATCTATGGAACGGTTTCACCGCTTCCTGATTGCCTGCGGGTTCTTATATTATGGAACGACAGCTTCTTTATCCATAATATAAAGTATATAGAAAATATATGAAAAATGTAAGCTGTAAATTGTATGCTATTTATTTTATAGCTATATATCTGTTGTCGTTATTTTGACATTTCTGTCAGATACCCATATAATAAAAAGTGAAATTGGAAACAGGAATCGAACAGTTTGAGGTAATCACAAGATGCAGGATACATTTGAAATGCTGGAGGAGCTTTTGGAACAGGAGCAATTTGAATTGCTGTTTCCGAAAGAAAACGGAGCACAGGCTGAATGGGAATGTTATGAGACATATGAAAATAATGAGGGAAAACAGGGCGAAAAAGACAGCCTTGCCAGAGTGGGAAAAGAGAAAATTCCAGGTGATATCCGCCTTGTTTATTTGATGAATGATGCCGTAGAAAGCTTTCTCATTTTCCGGGATGCCAGACTTACAGGCTCTTATCTGGAGAATTATGAAGGCCCTCTGAAATCATCCTTAAGTCAGGAAGGGGATGAATATATACTGGTAGTATGGCAGGGGGAGAACGTAGTCACTCTGTTTTTCAGAATGCTGGATCTGGAGGTTTATCTTTATAACTATGGGGAGATCGGTCATTTCTGGGTGCCTGGATATGAATATCTGCGTCAGCTGGAATATCGGATCGCCATTGCAAGAGATAAGCTGGAATATCTGGGAGAAGAGTTTTGTACAGAAGAAGAAAGGGCACTTGTGCAGCTGGCGGACTTTCCACCGTTGAATTATTGCTGTTATCCGGCAGTGCCGAAACAGTATATTGTGCCAAAGGAAGACCCCTGGAAGCCGTCTGCAGCAGCATTTCAGGTAATGGAAGGGCTGGCAGAAGAAGCCCGGGATTTTTCGCTGCTTCGGTTGTTGCATGTTTATAAGAAATTTCCAGCTCCATTTATCGCCAGGATTTTTGCCAGGGTATTGCACAAGAATAAGCATAGTGCAGTGATTGATCTTCTTACCGGAAAAATAAAAAGCGCAGCGGCGGCTTATCCTGACCGGACTTTTGGAAATGAGGCTGATCAGCAGTTAAAAAGCCTGCTGTCAAAAGCGGGAAAACTGCAGGAAAAACTGACCCGGGACGGAATCCATGCAGAGATATTAAGAGAAGAGCCCTTTACAACAGCCAGAGACAGCCTGGATTTTCAGGTTTTTCTCATGGTTTGGAAAAAGGGCTGGCGGAATCGCAAGGTGGAAATCCGGAAACTGTGAATAAGAAATTATCGTGCTTTAACACTTCTCAGAAAATAACAGATCGCCCACGCAATACTCATCCCCGCGGCGATTCCAAATGCAAAGAGAAAGGTGTCCCTCCCATATTTAAGTGCCTGCATGGGATTTCCCTCTACAATACTGCTCATGCAGTAATAAAGGGTACTTCCGGGAATTAATGGAATCACGGAAGTAACGAAAAAAGAAGTGGAAGTTTCCTTGCAGATTCTTGCCAGGATTTCCGCATACACATCTGCAATAAAACCAGCCAGCAGTGCCGGAAGAAAAACATTTCCCCACAGACTCTTCCCAAAGAGAAAGACCAGCCAGCTAAGAAAACCACCGGCAGCAGCCAGAGGCAGATATTTGGTTTTCATGTGAAAAAGAAGACCAAAAGCCACAGATCCGATAGCTCCGGTAATCAGCTGTATAACCGTCATTGTGATCAAAGTCCAAACCTCCCAAAAAGAATAATTGCGCCCATAAAACCAAGCGCCAGTGCTGCTGCAAGAAGTAACGCGGCGATCAGCCTGATAATACCCGAAAGGGTATCACCAATGAGTACATCGCGGATCGCATTAGTTGACATAAGTCCTGGGATCAGAAGCATAATATCACCAATCATGATTTTATCCATGTGAAGGAAAGGACAGAGCAAAGTAAATCCGCAAATGGCGCAGCCGGTGAGAAAAGATGCTGCAAACTGGAAAGTAACCTCGTTCATACATACTGGTCTTAGATATTTTTGTAGGCTCCATATCAGGATTGCAGCAATGCCGGCAGTAATGGCATCCGGAATGGTGCCGCCGTAGAAAAGGGCAAAACTGCAGGCTGCAAGAACGCTTCCAAGCAGTTTCCAAAGAGGCTTAGGTCTGTTTGCATTGATCTTCTCAAATTCATTTCGCAGCTCCGCAGCAGAAACCGGATGATTGCAGAAGCGGCGGCTCAGGTCATTGAGCTGCTCCAGCTTGGTGAAATCATTCCCCACACATTCATGAATGCGTCGTGTCTGCGTCCGTGCGCCATCTCCGGGAAATTCCATAGTAATAACAATGCTGGACGTGATGACAAAAACATTCATATGGGTAGCACCACAGGCATAGCCCATCCGGTTCAGGGTATCCTCCACCCGGAAAATTTCTGCGCCGCTGTTTAACAGTGCGTCGCCCATATCGAGAAAAACATGCAAATAATCTTTAGATGTCTGCATAAGGAATGCTCCTTTAAGTTATAGAAAAGCCCTGACGGGCAGGATTCTTTCGCGTATCATTTTGCTACGGGAATAAGATAAGTATAAAGCTTAATGGCAGGCAATACAACCGTTAAATAATTGATTTCCGGAATTCTGTATTCCATAAAATGCCCGATTGTGCTAACATAGTGCATAGTAGATTACGAAATATTTTCAGGAGGAAATTTAAATGGGTTGTACTACAATTTTAGTTGGAAAAAGGGCATCTTATGATGGCTCTACCATGATCGCAAGAAATGATGATTCCGGTTCCGGACATTATATGCCCAAAAAATTTGTGGTGGTTCATCCACAGGAACAGTCGCGGAAATATAAATCTGTGATTTCTCATGTGGAAATTGATCTTCCAGATGATCCAATGGGCTATACATCTGTGCCAAATGCAGTAGACGGCGAAGGAATCTGGGCAGCAAGCGGTGTAAATGAGGCAAATGTGGGAATGACTGCTACAGAAACGATTACTTCCAATCCCCGGGTACTTGGTGCGGATCCTCTGGTAATCTATCAGCCTGCTCAGGACGGTAAGGAGGAAGCAGCCGGTGGAATCGGAGAGGAAGATATTGTATCCATTGTTCTTCCATACATCCATAGCGCCCGTGAAGGGGTAATCCGCCTTGGAAGCATTCTGGAGAAATACGGAACCTATGAGATGAATGGAATTGCTTTCCAGGATCAAAACGAAATCTGGTGGCTGGAAACCATCGGCGGTCATCACTGGATGGCAAGAAAGGTTCCGGATGAGGCGTATGTAGTAATGCCAAATCAGCTTGGAATTGATAAATTTGACTTGGAAAAGGCATTGCGGGATCAGGAAAAATATCAGTGCACATGTGAGGAATATGCGGATCTGGAATACATGTGTTCTGCTGACCTGAAAGAATTTATCAGCAAAAATCACCTGGATCTTTCCTTGGATGGTGTACTGAATCCAAGAGATGCGTTCGGAAGCCATGACGATTCCGACCATGTTTATAATACTCCACGTGCATGGTATATGCTGAGGACCCTGAACCCGAAGACAAAAATTTGGGATGGCGTAAATGCAGAATTTACTCCATATTCTGATGATCTGCCATGGTGCATGATTCCGGAAAAAAAGATTACTGTAGAGGATGTGAAATATGTATTGTCCTCCCATTATCAGGGAACCTCTTATGATCCATATGCTTCCTATGGAGAAAAAGAACAGCGCGGAGCATTCCGTTCTATCGGTGTGAACCGTACAGATTTCCTGTCTCTGATCCAGATGAGACCAGGCATGGAAAAGGACTGCAATATTCTGGAATGGGTTGCATTTGCATCCAATGCATTTAATGTGCTGGTGCCGTTTTATGCCACAATTGATACCACTCCGGACTATTTTTCCAGCACCACCAGGGAAGTAACCACTGACAGCTTCTACTGGGTAAGCCGCATGATCGGTGCCATGGCAGATGCTTCTTATAAGAGCTCCATTTTCCATATTGAACGTTATCAGGAGCGTGTAATGTCAAAAGGCCACCAGCTGATTGGCAAATATGACGCTCTTCTGGAAAAAGAGTCTGACGCAGTGAAGAGAATGTCCCTTCGCCATCAGGCTAACCAGGAAATTGCGGATATGGTGAAAAAAGAGGCTTCTGACACACTGAATAAAGTGCTTTATGAGCTGAGTAATCAGATGAAGAATGCGTATTCCAGGTCTGATGCGTAATGTCAGAGCCTTTTTCAAACACGCTCTAGAAACCTGTGGACAAATTTCTTTCAATTTAATATAATAAAGTGCAGAAAGCAGTTACATAGGGAACCGGAATGAAAATTAAGGAGGCTGGAATGACAATAAAAGAATGTTATGAGAAAGTTGGCTCAGATTACGATGGAGTTCTGAAAAGACTGGGAAGCGAAGCACTTGTGAAAAGATTTGCAGTGAAATTTCTTAATGATCCAAGTTTTCAGGAGCTGACAGATGGTCTTGCCGCACAGGATGGAGAGAAAGCATTCCGTGCAGCCCATACCCTGAAGGGCGTGTGCCTGAACCTTGGATTTACAGAATTGTATAAGGTCAGTGCAGAGCTTACGGAAGTATTAAGAGGAAGAGAGACTGCAGGAAGTGATGCGCTTTACGCGCAGGTGAAAGAGCAGTACACTACCTTGACAGATGCTATCAGGGAACTGGCTAGTAATTAATGCCTGCTTCTATTCAGCAGATACCATCCCAGGAGATATTTTGTGAACTTCGTTTACAGAAAAACCAAGAAGTACGGCGCGAAAACATGGGAAACATGATTTCTGTGCATCGCGAAGAGTGTAACTATGAAGGAACGGAAGCGGAACTTATGGGCTGCCAGAAGCCATTGCGATTTTGTTTATCGTATTTTTGCATAAGTGGAAAAAGAATACACTGCTTAGTATTGGCGGTGGAACGATTTTGTATATGCTGCTGGTGCAGAGGGTGTTTTAGACTGTGTTTGAAAAAGTATTCCCGCAAATTATGACGCACATCTTGCAGAAAGCCTTTTTCAAACACGCGCTGAAATTGGCAATACACCAAATCTAACGTATCTAATCAGATATAGCAATATTCTATAACGAACTCAAGGTAAAATGAATTATACAAAATCCTCTTATCTTGCTATGATATCTTCAGACAAAAAAGAGAGAAAACATTTCTCTGAACGCGATCATACGAATCTGGAGGAAAATCATGGCAAGAGGAATCAATACAAAGTGTTTACATTTGGAAGAAGAGGAAGGCTGTTGTAACAATTATGGATCTATCAGCTTTCCGATTTATCAGACAGCAACATATGAGCATCCGGCAGTAGGTCAGAGCACAGGCTTTGATTACAGCAGACTGCAGAACCCAACCAGAGAGCATCTGGAAAAAATTGTAGCAACCTTGGAAAACGGAATTGACGCATTGGCTTTTTCCACTGGAATGGCAGCAATCACTCTGGTAATGGAGCTGTTTAAACCAGGAGACCATCTGATTATAGATGCAGACCTGTACGGCGGAAGCATCCGGCTTTTTGACAATGTTTCTTTGAAAAACGGAATCCATTTTTCCAGAATCGACTGCTGGAAAGAAAATGTGGAAAGTTATGTAAACGAAAACACAAAAGCAATTTATATTGAAACTCCAACCAACCCCATGATGAATGTCACTGATATTGCGGCACTTGCGGAAATTGCAAAAAGACATAATCTCCTTCTCATAGTAGACAATACATTTTTATCTCCATATTTCCAGAATCCACTGGAACTGGGAGCGGACATTGTAGTGCACAGCGGAACCAAATTCCTGGGCGGACATAATGATACCCTGGCAGGATTTCTGGTAACCAACAGAGAGGATATCAGCGAAAAGCTTCGTTTTCTTATTAAAACCACAGGCTCCGGCCTGGCTCCTTTTGACAGCTGGCTGATCATCCGCGGTATCAAAACTCTTGGAATCCGCATGGAGCAGGCACAGAAAAATGCTTTCAAAATCGCAGAATGGCTGAAAACAAAGAGCGCAGTGACCAGAGTAATCTATCCGGGATTACCAGATCACCCGGGATATGAGATTATGAAAAAGCAGGCCAGAGGATTTGGTTCCATGCTTACGTTCCAGTTGGAAAGCAAGGAATTTGCCCTTTCTGTCCTGGAAAAAGTGCGGATGATCAAGTTTGCAGAAAGTCTTGGCGGCGTGGAGACGTTGATCACATATCCAACTACCCAGACGCATGCGGATGTGCCGAAGGAGATACGGGAACGCAACGGAATTACAGAGGCAACCCTTCGCCTCTCTGTTGGAATCGAGGATACACAGGATCTTCTTGATGAATTTGAAAAAGTATTTGCAGAAACAGAGGAAGAATTACATGGCGGAAAGAAATCTTGATTTTGATAAAGTGATTAACAGAAAAAATACCAGATGTCTGAAATATGATTTTGCCGTAAAAAGGGGAAAACCGGCAGATGTGCTGCCTCTTTGGGTCGCAGACATGGATTTTGAGACCTCTTCTTATATTGAGGATGCGCTGGTAGAGCGTGCAAAAGAGGGAATTTTCGGATACAGTGAGGTGCAGACCCCTTATTTTGAAATCTTGGCAAGCTGGATGAAGCTTCACCACAACTGGGAGATACAGGAGGACTGGCTGATCAAAACACCAGGAGTTGTTTTTGCCCTGGCGATGGCGGTAAAAGCATACACGCAGCCGGGAGACAGTGTGCTGATCCAGCTTCCCGTTTATTATCCTTTTTCAGAAGTTATTCAGGACAATGGCAGAAAAGTGGTGAGCAGCAACCTTTATCAGGGAGAAGACAACCGCTATCACATCGATTTTCAGGATTTTGAGAAGAAAATCGTGGAGGAAAATGTAAAACTGTTTTTCCTGTGCAATCCGCACAATCCGGTGGGAAGAGTGTGGAGCGCAGAAGAATTGGAAAAAATAGGAGATATCTGCGTAAAGAATGGTGTGACCGTTGTCAGTGATGAAATCCATCAGGATTTTGTTTTTAAGGGAAAGCATCAGGTGTTTGCCAGTCTGAAAAAGGAGTTTCAGGATATTTCCATTACCTGCACTTCCCCAAGTAAAACTTTCAATCTTGCAAGTATGATGATTTCCAATATTTTTATTCCCAATCCGGAGCTTCGCCGAAAATTCCGGAAGCAGCTGGATGCAGCAGGAATCAGCCAGCTTGGGGTTCTGGGACTGGTGGCAACAGAGGCTGCTTATTCCAAGGGGGAAGAGTGGTACCAGGCAATGCATGCTTATGTGGAGGCGAACATCAACTACACAAAAGAGTATGTGGAAAAGTATCTGCCTGGGGTAAAGATGACAGATCTGGAAGGCACGTATCTGGTGTGGCTGGACTTCCGTGAGACAGGCCTGACTGTTGAGGAACTGGAGGATTTGATCCTTAATAAGGCCAGACTTTGGCTTGACAGTGGAAAGATTTTCGGAAAAGCAGGCGAAGGATTCCAGAGGATTAATGTGGCGTGTCCAAGGGCAACGCTGACGGAGGCGTTGGAGCGGATTAGAAAAGCGTTTTAAATGGAGATATTTTTACTTTCAGTTGTGTATAGCGCATAGGAATGGTAAAATAGAAAAAACATTTTGCGTATACACAGGAGAAAACCATGACCAACAAAATCGACCGTGAAGATATGCTGGCGCTGACCAGGAGGATGAATGTTGCCCGGAGTTCTTTTACAAGGATTGCGGGATGTTATGTGGATAAGGACGGGGACTTTGACGGCAGCTTTAACGTGAATTTTTTAAAGCTGTCCGCCGCAGAAAAGAAGAAAAACATTGAGCTTGCCAAGGTAGTTCCCTTTGCAGCAACAAATGTAAATCTGAAACGTTATGAATTTGCAGATGCAGACAGAAGGCCAGGAACCGTGTGGCAGCTTTTGATGGCAATCCGAGAATGTGGGCTGAAAAACGATGCTCTTATGGACAGCTTCTATGATCTTGTAATGGAGAATTATAAAAGCAGGAGACCTTATGCAGTTTATATTTTCCACGACAGATATGATATTCCGGCAAAGGCAGCAGATAAGGAGCGGCTGGGGGAATCAGAAGCTGTTTTTGAATATCTGATCTGTGTAATTTGTCCTCTTGCAGATGAATACGAGCCAGGCGAGCCGGAGTGCGGCTTTCTTTTTCCGGCATATACAGATGGCGGCGCAGACCTGAACCATGTTGCCGTGTTCCAGAAGGATGCAGACAGGCCGCATCTGGAACTGGTGAGGTCGATTTTGCGGGTGAAATAATAGAAATTTAACAGTTGTTTTTGCAAAATATAATAAAGGTACTCTATTATATTGGTATCAACATAATTGATATCAATATAACAGAGTACCTTTTTACATAGTCTGGAGCTCTCCTTTATGGGATATTCTCGTATTCCCGTATGATCTCCTTTGCAGCTGCATACTTCGTCCGCCAGTGCTTTAGCTGCATTGGATCCGGCGTGACGGAAGAAAGCCGTGTTTCATCTGAATTATGGGCGAGATCCGCAATCTTTACCTTACGAGCCAGCGGATTTTCGCAAAGTCTGCGCACATAATCCAGATAATCATCGGAAGGAGCGTGTGTAAGCAGCTGGACTGCCTCTGTGATCTCTCTTGGGAATTCCGCTTCCAGATCAGGAAGAGTCAGGGCAGTATCTTCCAGAACGTCATGAAGCAGGGCAATGCAGGTGGTAGTTTCATCTGTCATTTGTTCTGCAAGATGAACCGGGTGAAGAATATAAGGAACCCCACTCTGGTCGTATTGTCCTTCGTGTGCTTTATATGCAATTTTTATGGCTTTTATGGTTAAGGGAGTATAGACCATAGTTTATTCTGCAGGCGCAGCCTCCGTGTCTGTATTTAATGGAGTAAAAGCTGCCAGAATTTCATCTGCTTCTGCTGTGGTATCTGTGGTGTATGATAAAATAATGGAGACAAACTTTCCTCCCTGTTTGCGGGTACAATATTTCTGAAGAACTTCATAGTCATTGACGGCCACACTTGTTTCCATAATACGGAAATCCTGTCCAGCAATCTGTATATCTGTCACGTCTGAATAAGTATAGCCCATCCCTGTAGCATCCAACATCTGCTGTGCAGCCAGAAAATACTGGTCGACAGTCATATTCTCCAGAGAAGCATCCTCAACAACTAAGGAAACATTAGGAAAACCAGAGATAGAAGAAGCCATCATTTCATAAACGGTTCCTGACAGGGCGTCATCTCCAAGCTCCACGCCGGAAGATTCTTCCAGGGTGGTCTGTCCCTGCTTCATAACAGACTGAAGCTCTTCCTCTGTATTCATGACTACTGTTTCCGGTGGTGTGAATTTCAGATTCAGCCATTCACTCTGAAAATCAGTGTCTGTGATGGTGCCTTTTTCATAAGGGGAATCAGAAGTATCTGTAGCACTTTGTGTATGTGCCTCTTGTTCATTATCTGCTGCATCAGCTGTCTGTGAGGTCTCCTCCGCCAGTACTGGGACAACAGCACCGGTGCAAAGGGAAAAAGCCAGCACAGCCGGTATTAGTAAGCTCTTTTTTCTTCGCATGAATTCGGTATCCTCCTAAGATTTATAATGTCAGAAAAGTTTGATGCGTTTGTTGAATAAAGATGGGGATGAAATATCCCACAAATTGTGATGCACATTTTGCAGAAAGCCTTTTTTAAACATGCTCTGATGTCGTGAAACTATTATAGCAAATTCGAAATTACTTTCCTAGTGATAAATGGTAGAAAAAAACGTGAAAAAATTGTGAAGGGTTACTGTTTCAGGAGAAAATTGCAGAGCGCCTGCGCTGTTACTGTTCAATCCGTTCACAGTAACGCGCTTCGCGGAACGTTACCAGTGAGCAGTAACGCTGCGCTACTGTCCTGTTTGGTGATTTGCTGTGGGGAGTTGCGTTTCCTGTCATATTTCGTTATAATAAAAGTCAAAGACTCAAAAACAGATTTTTACCGATTGACAACTTATTATACAAGGAGTTTCTATATGAGCTTTTGGAATACCCTGAAACAGAAATTACGAAGCTTTATTCCGGTAAGCCGCACCTATATGGACAATAAGCTGCGTGAACTGGAAAAAGAGAATAAACGCCAGGAAAAAATCCTCCTGGAGCTTCAGAAAAACAGCCAGTCCATGCTGGAGCTGAAGGAATATGTGTCACAGGAACTGCATCGCCGGGACGACTGGGGAAAACGGGCTGCACAGGTGCAGCGTGAAGCGAAAGAACGTCAGATCTGGGTGATCAAATGTCCTGCTCCTGAGGAAAAAAAGATCCGTTGGGGCGATTATGCGTATGCAGTTGCCTTGAAACGTTACCTGGATCGAATGGGAATGTACACGATAATTGACCTGCACGAAGACTGGGACTGTGAAGTAAACGCAGATGTGGTTCTTGTACTTCGAGGCTGCGAATTTTACCGTCCGGATCGCCGGAACACCAAATGCCTCTATATTATGTGGAATATCAGCCACCCGGAGATGGTTACCCAAGAAGAATACCAGCTCTATGATATTGTATGCGTAGGTTCCTGCCATTATGCCAGGGAGCTTCAGGCGAAGCTTACGGTTCCTGTTTATCCATTGCTTCAGTGTACAGACACTGAGCTTTTTTACCCGGATCAGGAAGCTGAATGCAGCCGTGGAAAAGATTATTTATTTATTGGAAATTCCCGTGGTGTGGCCCGCCCCTGTGTATTATGGGCAGCACAGGATAAGCTTCCGCTGAAAATCTGGGGTGCCGGCTGGAAAGCCATGTTAGGCCCAGATAAGACCATGGTACAGGACGTTTTCATCGAAAACAGCCAGATTCCCGCCCTTTACCGAAGTGCCCGCGTCACATTGAACGACCACTGGAAAGACATGCTGGATTACCAGTTTGTGAATAATCGCATTTTCGATGCCCTGGCCTGCGGTCTCCCGGTAATATCTGACTGCTGCGATGAGCTCAGGGAAATCTTTCCGGAAGCAGTGCTGTACTATAGCAATAAAGAAGAATTCCACCAGTGCGTGAAGAAAATTGAGAACAACTATGAAGAAGTGAAAGCAAAAGTCGACGAGCAGTGGCCGGTGATTAAGGAGCAATATTCCTTTGAGGCGAGAGCAAGGGAACTGGTGGAGATTGTGGAGAAACATTTGCAAAAGTAATAAGTTTATCAGCTGAAAAAGAATGGGAAAGAGAATGGAAAAGCAAAGAGATACTCTGATCGATTTATTGAAGGGGATTGGAATAACTTCAATTGTTATAGGACATTCAAGTTGGATACTGCCAGGATGCAATTTTCCAATTGGTCCATTTGTTTACACATATCATTTAATGATATTCTTTTTTGTTGCAGGGATGAGCTTTAAACCGCGTAACGATATAACGCCATATATGCAAATTGGAAAACGGTTAGGAGGAGTACTCCCCATTTATGTGAAATATAGTATTGTGTTTATTCTTTTGCATAATTTTTTTCTGAAAATTCATATACTTAAGAGTGATACAATTGTATATGGAAAATTAGATATTATAAAACTAATATTTGAGGCATGTATTTTTGGAACATCCGAGGCTATGCTGAGTGCATTTTGGTTTGTTTCAATGTTTTTTATTGGTGTAAGTATGTTTATGTTATTGTATTATCATGCTGAAAAAATGAAATATCCAATAATATGGCATATTTTATGTGGAGTTTTAACTGCTATAGTTGGCATTTGGTTAAATGATAACGAGGTTATTTTGCAGTATCATATACAGACTTCTGTTCTTGGAATTACAGTTATTTATTTGGGATATTTATTTCAGCATTACCGTCAGTATATGATGAAATATTTACAATGGTGGTTATCTCCAATTTTAGGCATTGTTATTTGGAAAATTCTATCTCTCAATATAGGAATGGTTGAATTGTCGGCAAACATGATTCTTCATCCGTTGATTTTTTATCCAATTACAATACTGGGGATTACTTTCTGTATTTGTATTGCTCAGGGATTTGATAAGGTTGGAGTATTACGGACATTATTTTGTACAGCTGGAAAAAATAGCTATCATATTATGGCACTTCATATTATTACTTTCAAATGTTTTGATTTGATGATTTGCAAGATATGGAAGCTTGGAAATGAAACACTGGAATGTTTTCCTTATTCCTTTGAAAAGTTATGGCCCATTTATTATATTGTGGGTGTGGCAGTACCATTGATTTTGGTATATGGAGAAAGATGGTTAATAGAAAGAACTAGAATAGCCATAAATAAAAAGTTTTTAAAGTAATAACAAATCAAATGAATTAGTTTAGTTTCTTATCTTTTATATATGGTGATGTCGAGGTAGGAGACATGTTTGTTTTGTGAAAAAAAGTTAATAGAAAAAACGAGAACTTCGGCGCGAAACGTGTTACTGAACGCGGAGTGAATAGTGCTGTCTTTAGAGAAAAGTGTGGAGAAAATATGCAGAGTTTAAAAAAAATAATTTACAAAGTGCCCATAATTGATAAGCTAATAAAAAAATGGGAGAAGTGTAATAACGAGATAACGAAACTGAGGAGCAAGAATAAAGAACTGAAAGCTTGTATTCAAAAAATGAGTTTTGAAGTAAGGCGAAATGAAGTTTTTCGAGAAATTGATAATATTCATTTCAGAAAAGTACAGAGAGACATGGAAGCAATGTGCCATCCAGAAAGGAGTATCTTGAAGCAGGCACATCCCTTGGTATCTATCATCATAGTAAATCATAATGGAAAAAGTCAGCTTTCAAAGTTATTAAAATCTTTGCATGAAAGAACATTTTATGATAATTTTGAAATCATTATGGTCGACAATGCGTCGGAGGATGAATCTTTAGACATTATAAAAGAATATCAGGCGGTACTTCCAATAAAAGTGATTCAAAATGATGAAAATCTTTCTTTTTCAGCCGCAAATAATATTGGAGCAAACTATGCTGAAGGAGAGTATCTTTTATTTTTAAACAATGATACTGAGGTAACTGATGGCTGGCTTGATGAATTGCTGCTTAGTGCGCTGAATAACGAGAATGTGGGTGCAATCGGAGCAACATTAGTTTATCCTGAAATTCCAAATTACAGTATTAATAAAGGAAAATCGTACACAATTCAGCATGAAGGAATTGCCTTTCGTGACGGAATACGGGAAAACATTAGATATTGGCAACCATATAATGTAAATAATGGTGAAGAAATGCATGCTTGTATGAGCAGAGAAGACCATGAGTGGGCATGTGTAACTGCGGCAGTTTTACTTGTGAGAAAAGAGAATTTCTGGCTGTGTGAAGGATTTGACGAACAATATCTTTATGGATACGAAGATGTAGATTTTTGCTTGAAATTGCAGAAAAGAGGATTACGTAATTATTGTTGCGGTAATTGTCTGGTATTTCATTATGAGTTTGGAACTCAAAGTACAGATGAACCTACTGCGGTTCGAGAAAGACGCGCAAGGAATATGATTATTTTTCGAGGAAAATGGCAAGAGTATTTGCAGAAAAGAATGGAGAATAAAGAAGATTAATTAAAATAAGGGCTTTATGTCAAAACTGTAATTATTGACATAGAGCCCTTGAAGCTTAATTAGATACTAAATTCAATTTAGAAAGTTTAATGTTAGGAAAAAGAGCGTATCCCATTGTCTGAGTGTCCATATTATAGTAAGCAATTTTACGATTTCCATCACTTGAACCAGAACAGGAAACTGTTTTGCCTAGTAAAGGAGAGTAATCTTCTGCTTTGTAAGTAGTTCCGTATATTTCAGAGGAGTTTCTTTTTTTGATAAGGAGGGTGGCACGGTTACCAGAAGAATTAAGCTCTTCATAAATAACTTTGCCTGTTACGGACAAATCCTCATCTTTGTAATAATATGGATACTTGCAAATTTCTTCATAGCTGAAAGTAAGATGCAACGGATCGATATTTGTTTCATTTGTTTGCCAGTAATATGCGTTGAAAACTGGAATCGGCTTTTTTAAATCATTATCGTCGATAGTGCTACAATATTTTATACTTGCAAGAAAATCTGAATCTGTAATCAAATTTTCAAAAGTATCAAAGTCCATTTGATAACCAAGAGAATGTTCGTATAGGGAAAGCTGATTCTGTGTGTAATCATTTATGCTGTCTAGCGTACCATAAATGTCAATGGTATCACCTACTGAAACATTTTCGATATTGGTTGAAAAAGCGGACTGGATATATGTATTAGGATAGTTGAATAAAAATAGATGATTATCAGTATCTCGTATTTTTATATAACCGTGTGTTGGAATTTCATAAAGCTCTACTACAGTTCCGGAAAGCTTAACCGGTATGTCTGAGTAGTTATACGGTGTATTGATTAATGTTTCGTAATCTAAAGAAACTGCGGATGCATTTAATTCCTTTACTGACCGGCAATGATCAAACCAATCTAAATCTAAAAGTGTACCATTTTTTGAGTAGGTAAAAATTTTTTTGCATGGTTTACCGTTCTTGGTTTCAAAAATTTGGTAAGTTCCATCTGGAAAAGTAGTTTTTACCTCTTTTTTAATAATTCCTTTTTTGAAAGTGACTTCCTGTAAGGTTCCATCTTCATAGGAAATGATACAGGTACCATCGAATGAATTTAAGGCCTCGGACCAATTACCAGTGATCGTAAATGTGGAATCGCTTTGATCAGAAAATAATGAAAAAACAGATTCACCATCATTATTTTTTTCTAACGTACCATAATACATATTATTGAAAACATTAACAGAAACAGTATCCTCCTTTTCGGTAGCACTTATTGGAAGTGCTGATAGAAATAAGAAAAGAATAGATAATGAAAAAAAGTATAACAATTTTTTTGGCATAATATAATCTCCTTTAAAAATATATTACTATTTGAAACAGAATTCGTCAAATAAAAACGCCTTGTTTTTACTAGGATTTTTTGCTACAATTGAAAATATTAATAGATATTTATAAAAAAAGGAAAAAAGTATGAATAAACAATTAAAATGGGTACTACGTGTAATAAATATTGGATGCTTTTTGGCGCTGATTTTATCCTGCATAGTCCCGATAGAGCGAAAAGAAACTCTAACATCTAATATTGATGTAAGTAGTTATGGAAATCTACATAGTATTCCAAGAATTGGGTCGGTTACAGATGAGAAACAGATGAAACTAAAATTTAACTTATATGATGAAAAATTGTATGGTGTAAATTTATATTTTGGTGTGGATGGTGACGACGAAAACGGAAAAGTTACCTGTGCTATTGAATATAATAATGAAACACTTGCAAAACAAACTTTTTCAGTGATAGAACTGGCTTCATTGACGGAAGGATCTTCGCTGAATTCAGTAGAAATTCTTTTGGATGATTTCGAGAAAAGAGATGGAGAATATACGGTTGTAATAAAGGGAACAGGAATTTCTCCAGAGACTCGTGTATCGCTTTTAGGAAATATAAATACGGGAAGCTATTTTAGATACGAAGAATCTGGAAGTTATGGGGAATATTATTCAATTTTATATGCAATTGAGACTCTGAACCCCAAACATCCGTATGTATGGGCATGTGCATTGATTTTTGCATTGTGCTTATTGAGTAGTTATGTTTTTTACATCAGTTATGAGGAGAGTAAGGTTGAAACTGTTAAATAAAGCAAAAAATATAAAAAAATACAAAAGAATATTGGCTGTTTTGGCTATTGTATTACTGACGGCTTTTATTGAAATTATCTTCAACTTTCGGTCAATTATTGGTGGATATGATTGGATGGATGTTACTGAACATATGAAATTGGAAGAAGAAGGTGAGTATGAAAAATATGTGATTGATTTTACAACAGATAAAGCATTATATATTAAGCAAATAAGACTTGTTGGCGAATTTGCAAGTGATGATGCATATGTGATGGAAGTTCAGAAACTTAATGGATTTGGCAAATCGGAAAAGGTAAGTTATTGGGATAATGTTAGTACGTGGTTTTCTGAAAGTTATACTAATTTAAATAAGAAAGTTAAATCTATTAAAATAACTCTTTATAAGCCAGAGAAAACGGAATTACATTCAGTTGCTTTTTCAAATCGTTTTGAGATTAATAAATATCGGGTATTATTTGTAGTATGCTTGCTTGCATTATTGTATGCAATGATATTTGAAAAAAAATTTGTACAAAAGGTTGAATGGTATTTCCTTTGTTTTTCGCTCGTCTTTGGGCTGCTTGTTATAATTTATGCACAGCCGACTTATAATGCCTGGGATGAAGAGGTACATTTTCAGAATGTTTATAGTATTGCCAGTGGTAAGCATGTAAAGTGGTCCGAGGCTACACAATCTATAATAGATAAAAAAACTCCAAATTGCAATACAAAGGCGGAATATGCAGAGTTGCGAGCTGTAATGAATGAAAAAGGAAGAGAAGTTCTACATTTGGAAACAAAAGAGACGGGGGTTGTTTCATATTCCTTTTTGGCATATATTCCTATGGCTATTATGATGAAAATTGGAATGCTGCTTAAGTTTTCATTTTCAAACATGTATATGCTTGGGAAAATTGGAAATCTTTTATTTTATGTTGCAATCATGTTCCTAGCTATTAGATTAGCAAAAAAGAAGAAATTGTTTTTGGTATTTATAGCAATGATGCCGACGTCAATTTATTTAGCTGCTTCTTATTCGTATGATGCAGTGGTTTTTGCCTGTGTAACATTGGGAAGCGTTTTATGGTGCAATGAAATGTTCTATTCACAGAAAAAGTATCAGGCTGTAAATATGATTAGCTCGATTTTTCTTTTTTCTGTAGGCTGTCTATCAAAGGCTGTGTATATTCCATTGATTCTTGTTATGTTGCTATTACCACGAGTTCAGAAAATGAAAAAAAAGTATAAGGTTATATTTTGGATTGGAATATTGACAATTTTGGGGTTAGTACTGATGACATTTGTTCTGCCTGTATTTTCTAATACAATTGCTGGAAATGTATCTTTTGGAGGAGATTCCAGAGGGGGAGATACAAGTGTTGTAAGACAGATCCTTTCTATGATTCAGCATCCATGGGCAACTATAAAATTATTAGTTACTGATATTCTGCGGTTTGATAATTTTAGAAACCTTGGAGATCCTTCTTCAAGTAACTATTTTGTAGGGAATTTGATGTTCTTAAATTTTGGTGCATTAGGCGTATTATCGCATAAATGGGTTATGCTTTTGCTTCCGGTACTCTTACTTACGTTGATTTATAGAGATAAGCAGGATAGTGTGATTTCCTACAGTTCTTTGTATAGATTATTTATTTTTTGTGTTATAATAATTACAGTTATATTAATTTGGGTTGCATTGTATTTAAGCTTTACTCCAGTGGGAGCAGAATCTATAGCCGGTGTTCAGGCAAGATACTATTTGCCCTTACTTTATTTAGTAGCGTTGTTGGTTACAAACAAAAAAGTATATATACAGATATCTGGAGAAAGCGTTTCGAAACTTGTTCTGTTATCAGCAAATATATTTTGGCTTGTATCAATATATAGCTTTTTTCTGCAACCGAGATTATTGTAAGTCATGAGAAAATATAAGGGGTACAGATGAGTCAAACGAAATCACTAAAAGTTAATTCAGTTATAAATATAATAAAAACTGTACTGAGTATTATTTTTCCACTGATCACATTTCCATATGCTTCCAGAGTATTGGGGGTAAACGGAATTGGAAGAGTCGATTATGCGAATTCTATATCGAATTATTTTGTCCTTTTTGCAGAATTAGGTATTACGACGTATGCTGTAAGAGAAGGTGCAAAGATACGTGAAAATAAGGAACAATTAAATCAATTATGCAGTGAGATTGTTATTATCAATTCTATTTCGACTGCTGTTGCTTATACAGGATTGGTTCTGTGCTCTTTCCTACCTGTGTTAAAAAATTATCAGAATATTCTGTTGCTATGCGGAACTACTATGATTTTTAATCTGATAGGTGTGAATTGGATTTTTAATATATTTGAGGATTATGTATATATTACCGTCAGAACGTTTGTATTTCAGGTTCTTGCCCTCATATGTATGTTTTGCTTTGTCCGTAGCAGTGATGATTATATTATTTATGCTGGATTAGTAGTAATGGCAAATGTTGGATCAAATATTTTTAATATATTTTATAAGAGAAAATATATAAAACTTTTTGAAAGAGAAC
>ERZ791886.189-NODE-189-length-41961-cov-8.514294_pt1 | contig 41961 bp, 43 predicted proteins | sample MGYA00510158_ERZ791886 | MGnify/ENA primary metagenome ERZ791886 (study PRJEB30046, sample SAMN00792063) | human gut metagenome | study: EMG produced TPA metagenomics assembly of the A metagenome-wide association study of gut microbiota in type 2... | reverse complement strand
GCGGCTTGCTCTCTTAATCAGTGGGCCCAGGGTTCGAGTCCCTGGAGGTGCACCAATAAAAGAGCGTTGAATCGTAAGATTTGACGCTCTTTTTCGTTATGTAACCCCGAAAATTCGGGGTCTGCGTTCTTCAGAAGTTCCAGCAGAGCGGTCATAGAGATGGTCGGTTCGTCTGCAGCGGGTACAGCCTGCGGGCCGGGGCTTTCCTGTTTAGCATAGAACCCTTCCTCAAATTTCCTGCCCAGCTCCACACGGGAGGATTGCTGGATATGGGCGTAGGTGTTTACCAGCATATCTGCCGTGGCGTGTCCGGTGGTCCCCTGAATGGCCTTCACATCGCCGCCGGAGATCATCAGCTGATAGGTGGCAACGGAACGTTCCGATGCCATCTGCGGCATCAAAATCGAGATCTTCCGGGGTCAGACCTACGATCTCGCCCTCCCGCAGTGCGCCCACCAATGTGAGGTGGACTGCCAGATGCAGGATGGGATCCTCCATGCTGTCCAGAGCCGCTCGCATTTCCTCTACTGTCCAAATGGTGCGCTCCTGCGTGGACTTCTTGGGGCTGTCCACAGGAACAGGACTTTTGACAAGAATGCCCCACTCTACGGCATACTGGAAGGCTGTACCCAGCAGCCGGTGCACCTCATGGATGGTGGTGCCGGAAAGGAACCGTTGCTTCTGCTTTTCGGTCAGTTCCTGCTTCTTTCCCTCGATATACGAACCGCAGGGCGTTTTGCTCAGGGTCGTGTAGAGGTTTTCCATGTGGTAGGGCTTGAGCTTCTGCATCTCCATGCTGCCGATATAGGGAATGATAAGGTTCTGGATGGTGGAGAGGTTGGATTCGTAGGTTTTGGGTGCCCATTTGTGCTTGCTGCACTGCTTGGGCAGCCAATCCATGAGGAACTCTGCCGCCGTCACCGAGGACGGGATTAGGAAAGTGCCAGCCGACAATTCATGTTCGATTTGCTTCTTTCAGTTCGTTGCCTCCTCTTTGGTGGGAAAGCTCTGGTTAGGTGTGCATTTCTGCGCAATCATACTACTCGTTTCTGCACAGTCATCCTCGGCATTTTTGCATACTGTGACAGCGCAATTCTGCGTAGTATGCGGAACCTTGAGCAGAATGCGATTGGGCTTGGAAAAGCCGCTGCGGACACGTTCTGCGAGCTGTGCATCTTCCAATTCGAAAAAAGCACGTGTTATGCTGGAAATGCTGCATCTCAAATCTTTTGCAAGATTGGAAAGTGGATAGAGTACATAAATGCACCCCTGTGCATCTATCCAGTTGTTCTTTTGAGAAAGCGTTGCCCGATCCAGCAGCAGAGTGTAGAGCAGCTTCGCTGTGTGGCTTAGGTCTGTGTCCAGCAAAAAGCGGGCATAGGGCAGATATTGCGGTAAGGGCGTAGTGACAGTCAGGTAGTCGGAAATAGAATTCACCTCCAGCGTTTTACATCAAAGAATGGCGCAAAGGTCTGCGTTTTTGCCTCCGGGCAAGCTGACAGGCAAAGATTTGCGAATTTCTGCCCGCAGTTCGTCCGGCTTTTTCAGTGGGCCACTTTGACCAACTGATTCCGTTACGGCTAAAATCAAGTTCCCAAAGTGGGAACCTGATTCGGCAGAGGCTACAAATCAAGTTACGGAAAACGTAACTTGATTTCAGATGACAGCCCAAATTCCCACTTTGGGGATTTGGGAGTGAGCGATTGGACATTACGGTATTTTGGCACTTCCCAAAATGGGAAGCACCACTTTACGGGATAAAAGCGGCACCGATAAGGAAATTGACAAAGTTTGTCAAGCTCCTCCAAGAGAAGCGTGAGCCGTTACTTTACGCTTACGGTAGTCTTTCTGCCGACAGGCATTGTTGCAATATCTGGCATCTGCCCGAATCGGTAAGAACTGTTCCCCGCAGCAAGGGCAGGTATACTTTCCTCGCTCAACGCGCTTTTTAAGGCTTTTCCGCAGATTCAGCATCTTGTGACCGCAAGTTTGGAAGCTGCAATATTTGCGGTTTCGAGTCTGGGTGTAGATGACCTTGCGGCAGTATTCGCACTGGATTCTGCGCACACTGGGGTCACCGTCAATGAAATATTCCATCAGAGTGTCCTGATTTTCGCGTTCCCATTGTTCCGTTGTTATAGGCGTCCTCCTTTGGTGTTATGGGTATATGGTGGTTACCAAAATGGTAGCAGTCACTTTCGCGCAATAAAGCGTTGCGATTGCAAACTCGAAAACTTCCTGAGCAAAAAAATAACCGCCCGCATCAAGTGAAACTTGAAAATAGACGGTCTTGATCACAAAATGATTTTCAAATTTGGAAAGCACCTTGAGAGGCTTCATAGCACCCACAAGCAATGCAGACGTATACATCTGCTTATTTTGCGTAGCAAAATACTTGTTGGGAAATCCCAAACCCTTTTTGATCTGCACCGTTTCGGTGCAGGCTGCGCAATTGCATTGCTGAAAATTACGGTTTCTGTTCAGAAAATAAAATCATTAGAAGTGCAATCATAATTTGACGCCAGTGTACATTTTGCAAATCATAATAGGAAAGACGACTCTTATATGATGACCTGAAACGATCGACTCGGCGAGAGCGGATATGCCTTTTGTACCGCTATGACCAACCTGTGACTGGAGATGCCGGGATAGTTTAGATAAAATGAAACTGTCTTTTGGACAGAATGAACGAATTTACAAGAAGATGATTGGCAAAAAGTACATATTGAAATATACTAAATTTTGTATTATCATAAGAGCAGATGAATGAGGGGAATCGTGGAGAGATAAACTTGAAAGAGGAGATTCTTTCTTAGAACAGATGAGACGAGGAAAAATAGCGTTAAAAAGGAAAGAAAGCTATGCTGAACAAAAGTCTGCTGCAAAAATCGGGGCTTGCGACCTTGCAGGTTGCGCAGATCCTCGCAGGCTTGGAGCCGGGAGAACGCATACCTACGGTTACAGAGCTGAGTGAGCAATGTGATATGGCACGCGGGAACATTCAGATCGCGCTGAACAATCTGAAACAGAATGGAATTATCCAGTTGGAGTCTCACGGGCAGAACGGAACGATCGCTACCGACATTGATTATCTGGCGATGGCGCAGTATTGCAGTAACACAAATCTGACCTGTGTGATGCCGATGCCGTATGGTCTGCGTTATGAAGGTCTGGCAAGCGGCTTGTATGAAGAGTTGAACCAGAAAAGCGTTACCGGAGCGATCGCATTTATGCGCGGTTCAGGATATCGCTTGGCTTGTGTAGAAGAGGGTCGCTTTCACCTCTGCGTGATGAGCCATCTGGCGTTTGAATATTATGAACAACAGGGCAAAGACATTCAGATGGTGGCGGCGTTTGGATCGCGTAGTTATGTTGAACAGCACCGAATCTTTGTGCGTCCGGATTTTGATGGGAACTGGCAGGGATGTAAAGTTGGTTTGGATACCTCTTCGGTAGACCAGGAGCGGCTGACCCGGTTCTGCTTCGCTGATAAACCGGTACAATATGTTCCCATTATTTACAGTCAGCTCGTACCGTTTTTGCACAACGGTATGATTGATGCAGGTGTCTGGAGCGCGGATATGCTGCCGGAGGGCTTGAGTTACTATCCGATGCCCTGCTTAGATGAGCAGGAAAAAGATACGGTTGCGGTGCTGGTCTGCCGGAAGAGCGACAATGTGACGGCACAGTTGGTACGCAAGGTCTTGTCTGTGCAGAATGTTACGGACATTCAGAGACGGGTTATGAACAGAGAAATCATTCCGCGTTATTAAGTGGAGTGCGAAAAAAGAAAGAGCATCTGCATGAGTATGTGCAGATGTTTCTTCTGGAACAAAAATACAAAATATTGTATAAAATATTTTTGTCTCCGGAAATGATAAAGCCGTTTTAATTTTTTGGACGAAAAGGAGAGTTTCCCATGAAAAAGATCTCGCGCCGCAGCTTTATGATCGCATCCGGAAAGGCCATGGGGGCCATGACTGTCGCCGCTGCATTTGCAGGCTGCGCAAGCCCTGAACAGGCCGAAAACTGCTTCAAGCCCTCTGGAATGCCCGTCAAGGAGGATGCGCGACTGACCGCCATCGATGCCATTGTGGAAAACTACATGGGGCAGGGCTACTTCCCTGGTGCGACCATCGTTGTGGCGCGCGGTGGTAAGATCGTCTATGAAAAATCCTATGGATATGCAATGCTGAATGACATGGGCGTTCGTCTGGATGATCCCCGTCCCATGGAGATGAACACCATATTCGATATGGCATCCTGCACGAAGATCATGGCCACGACCCAGTCCATCATGAAGCTGTACAGCGAAGGAAAGATCGACCTCGATGCGACCGTAGCAAGCTACATCCCTGAATTTGCGAAGAATGGCAAAGAGAATGTCACCGTTCATCAGCTTCTGACCCATACTTCGGGTCTTCCGCAGTGGAAAGCTATGTTCCTGTACATTGATAAGGACAAATCCAAGGTGCTGGATTATATCTGCAACTGTGAATTGATGTTCGCACCCGGTGAGGAAAAGTACAGCGACCTCGGTTTCCAGATGCTGGGCTTCCTCGTGGAGCGTATCACGGGCCGCGATATGGACGAGTACGTTCAGAACGAAATCTACAAGCCACTGAACCTCAAGCGTACGACCTATCTGCCGCTGAAAAACGGCTTTACCACCGATGATCTTGCAGCAACTTCTTTCGGCAACCCGTATGAGTATGCTATGGTCGATGAGATCGGTCATCCGGGCTTCGGCTACGATTGCACCGCCGATCTGGATGCCTTCAGCAAATTCGATGGCTGGCGCAATTACACGCTGGTCGGCGAGTGCAACGATGGCAACGCATGGATGGCAAACGGCGGTGTTGCAGGTCATGCAGGTCTGTATTCTGACGCAGAGGATCTCGCGGTGCTCTGTCAGGCAATGCTGAACGGCGGCATTTACAAGGGCGTCCGCCTGTATCGTCAGGATGTCATTGATCTGTTCACCAGCGAGCAGAACGGCAAGCCTTCCCGTGGTCTGGGCTTTGAGCGTGGCTCGTCCTTTATGGGACGCGGCGACCGTCACTATGACGCATTCGGCCACGCGGGCTTCACGGGTACGCATGTCGTGATGAACAAGACCAACAAAACGGCGGTCGTTTTCCTCACGAACAAGCAGAATGTCGGGTTTAAGCCCAACTCTACCTCGTATTACAGCCCCTATAGCTGCTGCGGCGAGATCTGCGAGCTGGTGTGGAACACCTTTGGCGCAGAAGCTCCGGCCGAGACGCTGGCAGATAAGATCAGCGCGTGGCTGTAAGCACTGGAATAAAAAGCTAGGAGATGTCAGAAATGGATTTTGAACCGAGATTATCGATCCTGCGTCAGGCGGGAATGCTGTCAGATGAAGATTACCAGAAGGTGCAGGATGTGATCCGGTATTTTCAGGAAAAATACGATCTGACATTGACCGAAGAGAATGCTTCGTCTATGATCACGCATCTGTGCGCCGCTCTTGGCCGCATCCAGCGTGGCGAGCCGGTAGAACCTCTGGACGAGGAAGTCTATGAGGAGACAAAAGAAGAGCCTACTTTCCCCAAGGCTCTGGAAGCAACGCAGGAAATTGTCCGGGACACCCTGCCCGGTCTGCCGGAGAACGAGCAGAAGTTCCTTACGATGCACATTGGGGTTCTGCTGGCACAGGTGTGACAGCATTTGAAATATGACCCGCAGTAGAAAGGAGAGTTTGTATGAAAATCGTAGTTGGCGGTCAGATCGACAAGCAGAAAGTCTATGATGCTGTCAAAGGTGTTGTGGGCGATCGTGCCACGGTTGAGATCAAAGATGACATTGCGGCGGCAATGGCAGTCAAGACCGGGCAGGCTGATTATTACTTTGGCGCGTGCAAGACGGGCGGCGGCGGTGCGCTGGCAATGGCGATCGCACTGCTTGGAATGAGTCAGTGTGCCACCGTATCGATGCCGGGTAAGATGCTGAGCGAGGAGGAGATCCTGGCTCAGGTCAAGGCAGGCAAGAAAGCCTTCGGCTTTACGGATCAGCACATCGAAAAGGTCGTTCCGATCATTCTGAAAGGTCTGGGCTTCTGAATCTGCTCTGAAATATAAGGAGGATTACATATGGAAAACATTTTACGATACATCATCATCGCGGCAATTGGCGCGGTGGCGTCGATCTTGGCAAACCAGAGCATTGCTGTTTTCAACGATGGTCTGCGTCCGGTCATTCCTGAGTATCTGGAAAAGCGCATGGACCGCAAAGCACTGGCTGCGACCAGCTTCGCCATCGGTTTTGGTCTGGTCATCGGCTACGGCCTGCCGACTTCCATTGCAGCAAGCATTATTCTGATCCACTGCATCCTGCTGACCACCGATATCATCGGTACCTGGTGCCCGGATACCAAGAAGGGCTTGATCCTTTCCGGTGTGATCGGTGCAGTATACGGTGTGGCACTGCTGTTTGGCCTGCAGGTCATCATTGATCTGTTCAATATGCTCCCGGTCAACTTCCTCGGCAGTCTGGGTCAGGTCTCCGCAGGCATCACGCTGGCCTTTGCTATCTTCCCGGCGGTTACGGTCGCATTGCAGTTCGGTGCGGTCAAGGGCGGTATCACTGCTGTCGTCACCCTGCTGGTCCGTCAGATCGTTGAGACCTACGGCAAGATCGCTCTGGATGCAGAGCACACCATCTCCCTGAATAAAGACGGTATGGCTCTTCTGGCCGGCATGATCATCATGCTGGTGTTTGCTGCAATGGATAAGGAAGGCAATGACCAGAATTCCAACGAGATGCTGACCCAGATCTTTGCGGACAAGGTTGCCCGCATCCGCAAGTATATGCCGTACCTCGCCATTATGGGCGGCCTGATCGCTGCCGGCACCAGTATGAGTATCATCGCAGGCGACCCCATCAGCCTGGGCCTGCTGGCCGAGGGCGACCGTGTGAACGCTGGCGTGACCGCTCTGGCTCGTGCCATCGGCTTTATCCCTCTGGTTGCTACCACCGCCATCACCACCGGCGTTTATGCCCCGGCTGGTATGACCTTCGTCTTTGTTATTGGTCTGCTCATCCCCAACCCCATCATTGCGCTGATTGCTGGCGCAGCCTGCATCTGTGTTGAGATCCTGCTGCTCAACGTGATTGCAAAGGGTCTGGATAAGTTCCCCGGCATCAAGCGCTGCGGCGACAACATCCGTACCGCTATGAGCTATGTCATCGATATCGCTCTGCTGATCGGCGGCGTTCTGGCTGCACAGGCCATCATGCCGACCACAGGTCTGTTCATCATCGTGGCATTCTGGTGCATCAATAAGTGCAGCAAGAAGCCTCTGGTCTCCATGGCTGTCGGCCCGCTGGGTGCAATTCTGGTCGGCCTGATCGCAAACGTCCTGTTCCTGCTGTCTCTGTATACTCCGGCCGCCTGATGAAACCGTGAAAACAGAAGAGTATCTTCCGACGGGTGTCGGAAGATAACTTTTGTGAAACCGCAATAGGAGGCGAGTCTTTTTGAAAATCCCTGAAAAGATTTTATACGCACATGAACATACCACCATCGACCTTTCCGGCCCGAAGAACAATATCGACTGCCGCTTGGATGATTTTGACGCAACGGTGGCGGAATACCGTCATCTTGTGGAGCGTGGTGTGGTCAGCATCATTGACCAGACCAACCGAGGCATGGGGCGCAATGTGGCGTATACTGAGAAGGTCGCGGCGGCGGCAGGCGTGAAGATCACCCATGCTACAGGCTACTACAAAGAACCGTTTCTCCCTCCGGAATGCTACACCCTGACGGAGCGGCAGCTGAGCGATATCATGGTCCGGGAACTGACCGTCGGTATCGAGGATACGGGCATCCGTGCAGAACTGATCGGTGAGATCGGAACATCCAAGGAGATCACCGAGCCGGAAGCAAAGATCTTCCGTGCGGCATCCCGCGCTCATGCAGAAACGGGTGCGCCTATCTGCACCCATACCACGCTGGGAACGCGCGGCATGGAGCAGCTGGAAATTTTCAAGAGCTTCGGCGTTGACCTGAGCCGTGTGGTGCTGAGTCATATCGACCTGTCCGCCGATCTGGATTACATGAAGCGTCTGCTGGATCAGGGAGTGAATATCGCCTTTGATACCATCGGTAAGTGCAATTATCAGCCGGATGGATCCCGTGCAATGTGGCTCAGCCAGCTCTGCCGTGAAGGTTATGAAAACCAGATCGTGATGAGCATGGACATCACCCGCCGCAGCAACTTTGCAGACCGTGGCGGTGTGGGTTACAGCTATCTGCTGGACACCTTTGCGCCGATGGCCTGCGAAGCCGGTGTACCGGAGCAGACCTTTGAAAAGCTGCTGTACCGCAACGCACTGCGTATTTACAAAGGGCAGAGCGAAGCATCTGTCTAAGGAGAGCAACTATGAAAACCTATCCCTTGCATTCCATCTCATTGGAACAGGCAAAAAAACTCCAATTCAAGGCCATTGATGCAGTGACCCGTAATTTCAGCGGGGAAGAAGTTCTTTCACTGGGCGATCTCGGCGTTGTCAAGGGGTTGAACAAGCCGCGCTGCACCCTGCGGGCAGAACACGTTTTTGCAGATGCTTTTGATGCCGAAGCTGCGCTGTTCGTGCGCGGTGCGGGCACGGGTGCGATCCGCTGGGCACTGACAGCCTGCATGAAGGCAGGCGAGAGCATTCTGGTACACACCTCGCCCATCTATCCGACTACGCAGGTCACGATCGATTCAATGGGCCTCAAGCCCATCCGGGCAGATTTCAACGATCTGGAACAGCTCAAAGCAGTCTGTGCCGCCCATAAGGATGAGATCCGGGGCGCACTGGTGCAGCTGACCCGCCAGAAGCCGGATGACAGCTATGATTACAAGGCTGTTATTGCCACCATCAAGCAGGCGCTGCCGGAGGTTCCGGTCGTGACCGATGACAACTATGCCGCTCTCAAGGTGGATGCCATCGGCTGTCAGGCAGGCGCAGACCTTTCGACCTTCTCCTGCTTCAAGATTCTTGGCCCGGAGGGCGTTGGTGTTGTGGTCGGCAAAAAGGAACTGGTTGAACGCATTTATAAGATGCAGTATTCCGGCGGCAGCCAGGTGCAGGGCCATGAAGCCATGGATGCACTGCGTGGTCTTATCTATGCGCCGGTGTTGCTGGCGATCCAGAGCGAGGTCAACGAAGAGCTGGTGCGCCGCCTGAACGCGGGCGAGATCCCGGGCGTCAAGGAAGCATTTCTGGCAAACGCACAGAGCAAGGTGCTGCTGGTGGAGTTTGAAAAGGACATCGCCGAAAAGGTCTTGGCGGCAGCTCCGCAGTTTGGTGCGGCACCCCACCCGGTGGGCAGTGAGAGCAAGTATGAATTTGCCCCCATGATCTATCGTGTCAGCGGAACCTTCCGCGCACAGGATCCCACCATCGAACACCGAATGATCCGCATCAATCCCATGCGCAGCGGCCCGGATACCATCATCCGCATTCTGCGTCAGTGTATGGAACAGGTACAGAACGACTGAGTCCTTTTTATAGAAACTAGAAGAAAAGGAGAGATGCCCTGTGTTTTTAAAGTCCGTCATGGAGCGCAACCAGCCTTTGGTGCGTCTGGGCATTGAATGGCAGCAGGCAGGTGTGGTTCTGCCGGACACTTATCTGCTGGATTATGACACGATTGTGGAAAACGCACGCAGGATCAAGCAGGCGGGCGATGCAAACGGCGTACAGAACTTTTTTATGCTCAAGCAGATCGGCCGCAACCCGATGATTGCCCAAGCACTGGCAGAGATGGGATATGTCGGCGCAGTGTGTGTGGATTTCCGCGAGGCACTGACGATGGTAGAAAACAATGTCCCCATCGGAAATGTGGGCCATCTGGTGCAGATCCCTCGTGCAGCCCTGAAAAAGATCCTGTCGGCAAAACCGAAGATCGTCACCGTCTACTCGCTGGAAAAAGCGCGGGAGATCAGCAGGGTCTGCACAGAACTGGGCCTGCATCAGAAGTTGATGCTCCGGGTCTTGGGAGAAAACGATATGCTGTATTCCGGCCAGTACGGCGGATTTACGCTGGCAGAGCTGGAACAGACTGTTCACGCCATTGAGAATATGCCCGGCGTTGAAGTAGGCGGCGTGTGCAGCTTCCCCTGCTTTTTGTACGACGAAGCGGCGGGGGATATCCTGCCTACGCCCAACCTCAGTACGGTGCAGACCGCTGCCCGGATGCTGACCGCATGGGGATACAAAGATCTGATGCGTAATACTCCGAGCGCGACCTGTGTCCACAGCATCCCCAAAATTGCAGCGGCAGGCGGTACGCACGGTGAGCCGGGGCACGGCCTGACGGGCACGACCCCCTACCATGCCGCCCACCCGGATGCCGAGGAGCGGCCGGGCTACCTGTATGTTTCCGAGGTCAGTCATGATCTGGGAACAAAATCGTATTGCTACGGCGGCGGCCACTATCGGCGTGGACACATGAAGAATGCGCTGGTTGGCACAACGCTGGAAGATGCAAAGATCGTCCCGGTGCTTCCGCCGGACGATTCCAGTATCGACTACCATTTTGAACTGCAGCAGAACTGTCCGGTGTCGGCTGCGGCGGTCATGGCGTTCCGGACACAGTTTTTTGTGACCCGCAGCCGGGTGGCGGTGGTAAAGGGACTGTCTGAGGGGAAACCCGAGCTGGCAGGGCTTTACTCCGCACTGGGAGACCCGGCTCGGGAATAATGGGAAAGGATGTTTCTTCACATGGGAAAGTTTGTTGTGATCGTGCTGGATGGCTTTGGTGTGGGCGCAATGCCTGATGTGCCTCAGGTACGCCCGGCGGACTGTGGTGCAAATACCTGCATCCATATCTTTGAGCGCACACCGGATCTGAAACTGCCGAATCTGGCAAGCCTGGGTCTGGCAAACATCGTGGGGCGGGAGTTCCCCGGCCTGCCGTTTGCACCCAACGCCACCTTTGGCCGCGCAATGCTGATGCACGATGGTGCCGACACCTTCTTTGGACATCAGGAGATCATGGGCACGCATCCCGCTAAGCCCTTTGGCGAGCCGATCTGCAACAAGATCGAGAAGATCAAGCAGACGCTGGAAGAGGCAGGCTATCATGTCCGCTACTACACCGGAACCTCCGGCAAGCGCCTGCTTATCGTCAACGAGGCGTGCACCGTGGCGGACAATGTGGAGTGTGACCCGGGGCAGGCGTTCAATGTGACCGCTGCCATTGATGATCTGGATTTTGAGGAAGAACTCAAGATCGGCCATCTGGTGCGCAGCGTGTCGGTCGTGCCGCGCGTCATCACCTTTGGCGGACGGGGCGTGCATCTGCAGAACCTGCTGGACGCCATCGAAGAGCACGGCGACTATATCGGCGTCAATGCCCCGGCCAGCGGCGTTTACAACAACGATTATCATTGCATCCACATGGGCTACGGCGTTGACCCGGAGGTGCAGATGCCAACCATTCTGGGCAAGAGCGGCCTGCCGGTGTTCCTGCTGGGAAAGGTGGCGGATGTTGTTACCAACAACTACGGAACCAGCATCCCGATGGTGGATACCGCCAGTGTGCTGAAACGTACTCTGGAGATCGTGCAGGAGCAGGAGACCGCCTTCATCTGCACCAATGTACAGGAGACCGACCTTTGCGGCCATCGTGAGAATGTCGCGGCCTATGCCGACCGTCTGCGCGTAGCGGATGAGTGGATCGGCAAGATCCGGGAAGCCCTCGGTGAGGATGATATCCTCATCGTTCAGGCCGACCACGGCAATGACCCGACCATCGGCCATCCGCACCATACCCGCGAGATGGTGCCGCTGATGATCTACAGCAAGCATTCTACGCCTAAGGATATCGGCACCCGTAAGACCCTCAGCGATGTGGGTGCGACTGCAGCCGAGTATTTCCACAGCAAAGCACCGCAGAATGGCACAAGTTTTCTGCCGCTGCTGCTAAAGTGAGAAGAAGGAGCGTTTTTCCATGAAGATCATTCGTGCAAAAGACTACAAGGATATGTCCCGCAAGGCGGCAAACATCATCTCCGCGCAGGTCATCATGAAACCGAACTGTGTGCTGGGTCTGGCGACCGGAGGCACCCCTGTGGGCGCTTACGCACAGCTGGTGGAGTGGTATAACAAGGGCGACCTCGACTTCTCCGAAGTGACCACCGTCAACCTCGACGAGTACCGCGGTCTGCCCAAGGAGCATCCCGAAAGCTATTGGAGCTTCATGCACAAGAACCTGTTCGACCATGTGAACATCCGCCCAGAGGCCATCCATCTGCCCGACGGCACCAACCCCGACGCGGCCGACGCCTGCGCCAAGTACAACGACATCATCCACAGCGTGGGCGGCATCGACCTGCAGCTGCTGGGCCTCGGCCCCAACGGCCACATCGGCTTCAACGAGCCGGGTGAGGCATTCGAGCTGGAGACCCACTGTGTGGACCTGACCCCCGCCACCATCGAGGCCAACAAGCGCTTCTTCGACGGCAACGAGGACCTTGTGCCGAAGCAGGCCTACACCATGGGCATCAAGACCATCATGCAGGCCCGCAAGGTGCTGGTGGTGGCCAACGGTCTGGCAAAGGCCAAGGCCGTCAAGGCTGTCGTTTCCGGCCCCGTCACCCCCGAATGCCCGGGCTCCATCCTGCAGATGCACCCCGACTGCATCCTCGTGGCCGACGAAGAGGCACTGAGCCTTCTGTAAAGATTCCATAAAATAAAGCCGCCCCGAATCAGACTGTTTTTCGCGGAACTGATTTGGGGCGGCTTCGTTTTATGTTTAGAATTATGATGATTTATACATCAGTCCTCTAATCTGCCGTGGTTACAGCCGAGGGAAAGATAATGCTCTATCCCTCCACCCAGTACAAGCTGTGCGTACTCCAAGGGCTTGTTGTAGAGCGGCCAATCCAGTTCTGCCCGCTGTGCCAGAGTGTTGCCGTACTCGCCCTCCACAGCGGCGCAGTCGATGGAAAGGACAGTTTCATCCTCAAATCGGGCTTCCACCCGGTTGGTGTCCATGTTGTAGCGACATGAAAGCAATTTTGTCATAATAGTATCCTCCAAGACTTGATTTTTGGTGTGCGGTCACTCGAACTAATGCCGTCAAGTCGTTGTCGGATGAAGTGGTTTTCAGTTTGTCTGGGAGTAAGTGCACGGTTTCTGCACGGATTTTGCGCGGTTTCAAAACGTGCAGAAGGTGCTTTTCGCTGCAAAATCCGACAAAGGGTGCAGAAACTCCAAGCCAAAAACCTGCGATGTATCGCATAGAAGTGATGCTAAAACGTAACTTCCAAAAATTGAGGGAATCGCCCGGCGTGCGCTACGAATCAGTAGGACCAGGGTTCGAGTCCCTGGAGGTGCACCGGATATTGAACGTCAAATCGAAAGATTTGACGCTCTTTCTTTATGTGGAAAAGCGGCTGCACACTTTCTGCACACCGTTTGTACATTTGCCCGAATCGGGGGCTTTTCTGCGCATGACTTGCACAGCCTGCCTTCCTTTGCATGAAAATGGAACTTGTCGGGGCGAGGCCCCTCCATCTTGCTGCGCAAGACCGTTCTGTCGCTTAAAAGCCCCACTGGGGCTTTCATTGCTCCACTTCGCAAACGCGAACGTTTGAGAACACGTCACTTTCGACAGTGTACAAGAAAAAGCGAGGGAAACTTTTGCAAAAAGAGAGAGGGCTGGACGGTGCCAGCCCTCTTGACAGGAGCAGATACGCAGATTTCTATTTTATGCCCGCACATCCTCCCGGCGTAAAAGCAGCCATGCCAGAAGGAACATCGTCCCCAGCCAGAAGATGCAGCTGAAGGCAAACAGCCCGTAGCTGCCAGCCAGAGCATCCGCACTTTTGTTGGAGTTCATACCGAGCTGCATCAGGGAATAGGGCCACAACAGCCCATGACCCTTGGAGCTGATAAAGATGCCGGTAATCCCGCCCAGCAGCCCCAGAAAAATGGGCACGGCAAAGCTGCGGATGACCATGGCCAGCACCAGCTGTGCGGCAATGACAGCCAACGCACCCAGCAGTCCCCGCAGTAAAAACAGAGGTAAGGTGACCGGCGGCAGCCCGGGCAGATGGGCAAATACCTTGCCGCAGAAAACGAACAGTGCAAACACAAAACCGTGGGTCAGAAGCGCCAGCTTTGTCACCACAGCAAACTTTGCTGCAAACAGGTCCAGCGGCGGTACGGGGCTTGCCATGATCAGATTCCAGTTGTGCCCCAGATGTTCCAGCCGCCACAAGTAGGCAGCATAGGTGGCTACCATGGCAGGGAAGAAGAACATGGAATAAAACAGGGTGTGCTGGGTCCACAGGCTATACCAGCCGTCGGTGAGGATCTCAAGATTTTGCAGATAATTGAAAGTGCCATAGGTGGCCGAAAGAATGGACAGCACAAAGAACATTGCCCAGATGGGGGATGCGTGGAGTTTGCGGTTCTCCGCAAGAATACAGCGTTTCAGCATGGTTTTATACCTCCTCGTCCTGTACCTTGCGCCACGCAAGGGCAAACAGCACGGCACCCAGCGCAAGGGTGAAGGCCAGCAGCACCCAGTTGAAGGGGCGGGTGCCGTAGGTGACGGTGTGGGTAGCCTTGTCCCAGTTCGCCACTTCGTAGGCGCTCAGAGGGATGTAGTACCCAAAAGGCACAAAGTAACTGACAAGCGGCGGCATAAAAGCAGAAAACAGCCCCACCAGTGCCCCTACGATGCCCACGCAGAGCGCCGGCAGGGGGTTGCCCATCCACAGAATCAGCAGGAATTCGCCAAAGAAGAGCATCGCGTCCACCGCCAGCGTGCAGACGAACAGGTAGACCAGTTGCCCAGTGGGAAAGGCTTCGGTATAACCATGAACGCGCCCCAGCACCGGAACGCAGGCCAGCTCCAGCACCGTGACCAGCAGCACCTCCAGCACCCCAAAGACCGCCTTGCCTGCAAACAGGCTGCGGCGGCTCTGCAGGGTGTAGAGCAGCTTTGCGGTGTTGCCTTTGATCTCCATATCCCACAGCCGGGAGGCCAGCACTGCCATCATCACCGGCATCAGAATGGCTTCAATGACGGGCAGGCTGTAAAGCAGGGCGCTGTAACCGTTGGCAAGCTCCTCCGGGTCTGCCGGGGCAAGGCCGCCCACCCACAGCACGACAATGCCGGGGATGAGCAGGCAGAGAGCAAGGTCGTGCCGATGGTGGGCTTTTTGCAGTTCTGCACGGAAAGCTGCCATCTTACGCCACCTCCCCGCTGGTCTGGGTCAGGCTGAGGAAGATGTCCTCAAGGCTCTTTGTCTGTGCAGTCAGTCCAACCACGCCCACGCCTTTTTCGGCAAGGGTACAGACCAGCGCCGCCAGCGCTTCGTCCGGCAGCGGGGGGAGCTGCAGGGTGTCCGGCTGGTCTGCCGGCACAGCGGCCTTTACCCCCTGCTGCTGCAGGACGGCTGCGGCTTTGGGGGCGTCCAGCACCCGCAGCAGAATGCCGCCCCGGCTGTGCTTTTGCAGCTGCTGCAAGGAGCCCTCGAACAGCAGCCTGCCGTGGTTCAGGATGCCCACCTGATCCACCATCTGCTCGATCTCGCCCAGCAGGTGGCTGGAGATCAGCACGGTGGCTCCGGTGGTCTGGGGCATGGAAGCGATCAGACTGCGCATCTCCTGAATGCCTGCTGGGTCCAGACCATTCGTAGGTTCGTCCAAGATCAGCAGTTTGGGACTGCCCAGCAGCGCCATGGCAATGCCCAGCCGCTGCTTCATGCCAAGGGAATACTGCCCCACCTTCCGGTCAGCGTCTTTGGTCAGGTGCACGATCTCCAGCACCCGGCTGATGTCCTTCCGGTCCACGTCTTTCAGGTCAGCCACGATGGAAAGGTTTTCCCGGGCAGTCAGGTGCAGGTAACCGGAGGGGGATTCGATCAGACTGCCGGTCTGCCGCAGCAGGGCAATGCGGTTTGCTTCGTTCAGGGTGTGCCCCAGCAGTTCCACGCTGCCGCCGGTGGGGTGTACAAGCCCCAGCAGCATCTTCATGGTGGTGGATTTGCCCGCACCGTTGGGGCCTAAAAAGCCGTAGACACAGCCCTCCGGGACAGTCAGGTTCAAATGATCCACCACCGGACGGCCATGGTAGCCTTTGCAAAGGGCATGGGTCTCGATCACAGGTTTCATAAATGGTCTCCTTTCGCATTCATGGTTTTCGGAACGATGCCAGAATACACCCGCTGCCTTAAACTGACCGGAAGCGCAGCTTAATTTACCCTTAAATTTGCAGGTGTTTTCCGCTGTGGCGCAAAAAGTGTGGTATAGTAAAGGCGGGAAAGGAGAACTGCTCTTATGGATACCATTTATGATGCAAAGCTTCTCATTGTGGATGACAACGCCGAACTGCTGGCACTGCTATGTGAGCAGCTGCGGGGCGCAGGATATGGCCATATCAGAACTGCCCAAAGCTGCGCCGCGGCCCGCGCCTGTTTTGCGGCAGAGCAGCCGGGGCTGATGATCCTGGATATCAACCTGCCGGATGGGGATGGATTTTCGCTGTTCCGGGCGCTGCGGGCAAAAGCGGATGTCCCGGCGCTGTTCCTCTCCGCACGGGATGCGGATGCCGACCGTTTGTTTGGGCTGGGTCTTGGTGCAGATGACTACCTGACCAAGCCCTTTCTGATGCAGGAGCTGCTGCTGCGGGTGCAGCATATTTTGCAGCGGGCGTACCGGGCAGAGCTGTCCCGTACAAAACCGGCACCTTTGCAGCTGGGGGGAGCGGTGCGTAGACCTGAATGATGCCATTGTTACCCTGCCGGAGGGCAAAACACTGGCGCTGACCGCTACCGAGCTGGCGCTGCTGCGGAAATTGGCAGAGAACCGGGGACACATCGTTACCTACGATGCCCTTTGTGCGGCGGTCTGGGGCGCAGATTACTATGGCTACGAGAACAGTCTGGGTGTACATATCCGGCATCTGCGGGAGAAGCTGGAAGCCGAACCCGGTGCGCCGCGGTTTCTGCGGACGGTGCGGGGCATTGGCTATAAGCTGACAAAGGGGGAAGAAGCATGAAAACCTTTGTGCGCCTGATCCGGCGGTATGTGCTGGCGGCGGTGGGCATCGTTCTGCTGCTGTTGTTTTCCGGTGTTGCAGTGCTGGGCTGGCTGGGTTGGCAGGAGGGCTGCAGCCTGCCGCAGCGGGAGTATTCATCCGGCGAGATCGCGGATTCCATGGTGGAGACCGCCGAAGGGCTTGCCTTTGGGGCAGAACGCACCCCGCAGGAATGGATGAACGGCTACGAGTGGGCGATGGTGCTGGACGATGTGGGAAACATCCGCTGGAGCTACGGCCTGCCGCAGGAGCTGAACCATGCCTACACTCCCGGCGATATCGCCAAATTTTCCCGCTGGTATCTGGCGGATTACCCGGTGTTCTGCTGGACAGAACCCTACGGACTGTTCGTCATCGGGCTGCCAAAGGGGAGCCTGTGGAAGTACAGCATTTACAGCTCACCGGACTTTGCCCTGAGCATAGTGCGGGTGCTCCCGGCGGCAGCGCTGGGAATGCTGCTGCTGGGGCTGGCGCTCTGCTTCTGGCTGAGCTGGCGGGGGGCAAAGCGGCTGGAGACCGTGGCAAACGGTCTGGAAGCACTGGCGCAGGGGCAGACCGTCCGGCTGTCTACCGACGGTTTTGCCGGGGAACTGGCAGAAAAGCTGAACCGGACCGGGGCGCAGCTGCAAGCCAAAAATGAGATGCTTTCCCGGCGGGACAACGCCCGCACCCAGTGGATCGCAGGAGTCAGTCATGACGTGCGCACCCCGCTGGCGCTGATCTTAGGCTGGGCGGAGCAGCTGGAACAGGATGCACTTTTGCCGGACAGCTCCCGGCAGAAAGCGACCGGCATCCGCACCCAGTGCGAAAAGCTGCGCACCCTCATTGATGACCTGAACCTGACCAGTAAGCTGGAATACGGTGCCCAACCCCTGCGCCGGAAAGACCTCCGGGCAGGGCCGCTGTTCCGGCAGCTGGTGGCGCAGTTCTGCGAAAGCCCACTGGCAGAGCGCTGCGAGATCATACTGGAACAGGAAGAACCAGCAGAGCAGACAGTGCTTTCGGTGGATGAGGCGCTGCTGGCACGGCTGCTGGAAAACCTGATGAACAACAGCGTCCGGCATAACCCAAAGCCGGTGAACATTACCGTGCACACCCGGCAGGTAGGAGAGCGCCTCTGCCTGACCGTGGCAGATGACGGTATTGGCTATCCGGCTGCCGTTCTGGTGGCACTGAACGCTGCGGAGCCTGCCGAAAATGCGCCCCATATCCTTGGCTTATATGTAGTGCGGCAGATCGCCGCCGCCCATGGCGGCACGGCAGTGTTCGGGCAGAACACCCCCTCCGGAGCAAAAGCAACGGTCTGGCTACCGGTAAAATAAAAAATGTGAACCTTTTAGGTGTTTCCACCCAGAAAAGTCCACATAGAAAGAGCTGCTTTGGATTTATAAGAGATCGCAGTTGTCCAAATCCCTGCCATGGATCGTAGTTGTGGATGTACATTTGATGATTGGTCTAAACAGGTGATATCGTAGCTGCCGTATCGGACTCGAACCCGGCCGTTTTCCCGGCTTTGCAGAAAAATCCGATCCCTGTTTTAAGGGGCTGATTTTGACTCTGCACATTTTTGCACACTTTTTGCACACCGGAATGGTTGGATAACGGATGCAAGAGGGGATAGCAGGTGCAAAGGATGCAGCAGATGCAAAATATAAATTCACCATAAAACGATAAAAACAACAAATCTGCGCAATTTTGAAAATTGATGATCGTTGCACGTTGGCTTCTCTTGATCAGTGGGCTCAGGGTTCGAGTCCCTTCCATCGCACCTGTCAGTTCGTGATGTGGAAGAATGACCACTTCTTTGAGCAGCGCAAAAAGGCGTTCACACCGAAGATCGCCGCCGCTCTGCTCAAAAACGGCAAGGCAAAGGTCAAGGGTCTCTATTCCGAAAAGACAGGCAAAACCTATGATGCAACGGTGCTTCTGGCAGATACGGGAGGCAAGTACGTCAATTACCGGGTAGAGCGCAAAGAGTAAGGCAAAAATACGAGGGCCGGTTATGGTAAGGTGAAGCATTCATTTTGCCATAACCGGCTCTCTCTATCCGTAGGATAGCAAAAAAGGAGTGTGACCAAATGAGCGAATTATTTTCCATCCAGCTGCAAAATCGGCAGCAGCAAGGCATGGATGGCGTCTGGCTGGACCTGCCCACTACAACCGAACAGGTACAAGCGGCCCTGCGGCAAATCGGCATTTCGTCCGATAATCCGCAGGGCCTTTTCATTTCCGGCTACTTTGCCGAGGAAGAAAAACGCTTTGCAATTCCTTATAACATGGTGCTGGCATCCAATGTGGACGAACTGAACTTTCTGGCATCACGACTGGAAACACTCTCTACCGGGGAACGCGCAGAGCTGAACGCCGCCCTGCAAGCCCCGCAGAGTGAGCTTTTCAGCATCGGGAGAATCACCGACTTTCCCGAAAACGTGGACTACTATGTGCATCTGCCGGATGTGCACGGGCCTGCCCAGCTAGGAGATTACTACCTGAATCGCTCCGGCATGGTGGATATGCCGGAAGAATGGAAAGGCGGCATCGACACGGCGCAGTTCGGCCGGTATGTGGCCCAGCAGGAGCAGGGCGTGTTTACCGAGTATGGCTACCTTGTCAAAAGCGGGGATGTGTGGCAGAAAGTCCACGAGGGCCAGCCCGTGCCGGAGGAATACCGGGTGCTGTCTTTTCCTGCATCGGAAATCCTGCGGGATGCGGCCAACATCCCACCGCCTGTTCAGCCTGAAACGGAACCGCAGAAAGTTATTCCCATCATCCTGAACGGCAAAGACAGCGTAGAGCGGATGAAAGAAATTACGGACCGGCTGGAAACAGGGATTCAAGAGCTGTTCGACAGCGACCGCTACAAAGCCTACCTCACCACGATGGCAAAATTCCACAATTACAGCTTCAACAACACCTTGCTGATCGCCATGCAGGGCGGGCAGCTGGTGGCCGGCTTCAACAAGTGGAAAGACACATTCCACCGCACCGTGAAAAAAGGCGAAAAAGGCATCAAGATTCTTGCTCCTGCGCCGTACAAGGTCAAGCAGAAGATGGAAAAGCTGGACGAACAGGGCAAGCCGATTCTGGACAAGGACGGCAAGCCGCTGACGGAGGAAAAGACGGTGCAGATTCCAGCTTTCAAGGTGGTGTCCGTGTTCGATGTCAGCCAGACCGAGGGCGAACCGCTGCCCTCTATTGCAGTGAATGAACTGTCCGGCAGCGTGCAGGACTACCAAGATTTTTTCAAGGCATTGGAGCAGGCATCCTCGGTGCCCATCGGGTTTGAGGGCATCGAGGGCGGCGCGCATGGGTACTTTCATCTGCTCGACAACCGCATTGCCATCCAAGAGGGCATGAGCCAGCTGCAAACCATCAAAACGGCTATCCACGAGATTGCCCATGCCAAGCTGCACGCCATCGACCCGAACGACCCAGAACAGACTAACCGCCCGGACAGCCACACCCGCGAGGTACAGGCCGAAAGTGTAGCCTATGCTGTTTGCCAGTACTATGGGCTGGACACATCCGAGTATTCCTTTGGCTATGTGGCCGGGTGGAGTTCGGGCCGGGAACTGGCCGAGTTGAAAGCCTCTCTGGAAATTATCCGCAATACGGCCCATGAACTGATCTCCGCACTGGACGAACATCTGGCAGAACTGCGCCAGCAGCGGGAAACAGAACTTTCCACTGCACAGGAGGCCGCATTTGCACTGGATAATGGCAATACGCTATTCATCCAGACCTGCGATTCCGGCTATGACTATACACTGTATGATGCGGACAAAAAGGCTCTGGACGGAGGCCAGCTGGACGCGCCCGGTCTGACCCTGCCGGATGCCGGGCAGGAAGCACTTAATCTGTTGGGGCAGACAGCCGCGGTGTTAGAAGTCCTGTTGGGCGATAAGCTGGCGGCATTCCAAGAGGCCGCAGAAAAGGCCAACGAAATTCCCGAACCTGTTAAAATTCCAGACCCCGCCGCAGAGCCCACGGTTACGATTTTGTGGAGTGAAAGCGACAAGCTGCAGGACAGCGAAACCATGCCGCTGTCCGTAGCGAATCGTGTTTTTGAAGAACTGGACACCGCCCAGCATACGGACCGGGAAAAGGATGGTTACGAGGGCGGCTGGTACGACAAAACCGCGTTCCGCATTGATTTTACGCTGAACGGCCATCCGGACAACTACGAGGGGCGGCAGGATTTCGGTGATGGTGACGGCTCTCTGATTCAGCACATCCAGAGCTACCATGAATACTACGCTAAAGACGAGAACTGGAAAAATTTTGTTCTGCACAACAAAGGCCCGGAAGCGTGGGGACAAGACAAGGCAGAGCGGGAAATGGTGCTGACCGAGTTTATCCCGTACCTCAAACAACACTGCAATCTTTCGGCCATGGAGCAGGCAGCCACCGCCGCTTTGCGGGAGGAACAGAACATTTCGCCGGAACAGGCTGCCTATTACAACACTGTTGTGGCCTATGTGCAGGACTGCCGCCCGCTGCTTAACCAAGGCCAGTATAACTTGCCGGAACCGCCCAAGCTGGCTGACTTTGACCAGAGCTTGCAGGATTACAAGGCACAGGTGCAGGCCGAGATTGAGCAGGAAGCGGCGACTGCCGGAATGACTGTAGAGGAATACGCAGCGGCAGGTTTTGAGGCACCACAGCAGGACAGCTTTTCCATTTACCAGCTGCGCAATGAGGATTCCACCCGTGATTATCGTTTTGAGCCCTACGACCGCCTGCAGGCCGCTGGCCGGACCGTGGACAAAGCCAACTATACAGAGGTGTACGCCGCGCCGCTGGCTGCGGGTACCACATTGGAGGACATCTACCGTACATTCAATGTGGACCATCCGGCAGATTTCAAGGGACACTCGCTGTCTGTTTCGGATGTGGTGGTGCTGCACCAGAATGGGCAGGACACCGTCCACTACTGCGACAGTGTGGGCTTCCAGCAGGTGCCGGAGTTCTTACGGGAAAATCCGCTGCGCACCGCAGAACTTTCCACCGAACAGAACGAAAATATGATTGACAGTGTGCAGAACAATGCGCCCTCTTTAGGTGAGTTGGAAGCCAAAGCAAAGGCCGGAGAACAAATTTCTCTGACGGACCTTGCCGCCGCAGTCAAGGCCGAGGAAAAGGCACCGAAAGCCAAGAAGTCCCGCGCCGCAAAAACGAAAAAGCCGTCCATCCGAGCACAGCTGGATGCCGCAAAAAAGGAGCAGAGCAAGCAAACACTGCCACGGGAAAAGGCAAAGGAATTGGAGGTCTGACACATGAATTTTAGCGTGGAAGAAGAAAATTTGATCTGTATGTACCACACCTCTGACCGCCGCCGCACGATGGCACGGATGCTGGCCGCCCTGCCGGATATGGACACAGAAATGCGGCGGCTGGCGAATGGAACCATTGCAAAGTTGGAGCACATGACTGATGCGGACTTTGACGGACAGAGGTTCGATTTTGCGGGTGAGTGATACCGCCAGCTCGACAATGACACATTATTTTCAGCAAAAGTGATGTGTCGTTGCCAACACAGAAATAGCCGGACACGGTGGCCTTGTGGCTGCTGTGTCCGGCTATTTTTCATGTATCAGTCTTTATCTTTTTTCTCGGTGGGATTTTCCGGCAGTTCGGCGGCATCTTCTACAACGTCGGTCACAAGCTGCTGGAAGTCAAACGCATTTTTTTCTGTAATAACGGGCTTGCCGGTTTCCGCTTCAAGTGCCTGCCGCGCAATGCCGGCCACCTTGCCGCCGCGTTTGGCAACCTGCTTGTTTTCTTCAAAGGTCTGCGGCTTTGCAGTCTTGGAAATATCCGTGGTGGAGGCTTCGGCCAGCATCGTCAAAACAAGTTCCAAATCGGTCATGTTGTCCCGGAGATTTTCTTTTGTCAGGCCTTTCAGCCGCTTGTACTGCCCTGTGGTCATGCCAGACCATGCGCGGGAAATTTCATCGGTCAGGATGGCGTACTCCTTGCCTTTTTGCACCCCGCGCTTCTTCCATTCGTCTGTCAGTTCGTTTCGGATACGGATTGCCAAAAGCCGCTGGTGAATCCATTCTTCGGAGTAGCCTTTCTTCAAATAGGTATCAAGCGCACGGTCAATGGCCTGCTCCGGGTCGATTGTTTCCTCAATGCGTTCTTTGCCTACCATTGCCAGCCATGCCTTGAACGGTTCAGCTTTCGGAGATGGGATTGACTGGATGATGCGCAGGAGCTGTTCAGTGTTAGCGACATCCGTTTTGCGCTTTTTGCCGTCAGGAGCGGTCATTTTCAAACCATTACAATTTGTAATGGTTTCATTTCCTTCGTCTTTAAGACGCTTTTTTAGAACGCGCCAATAGTTCTGTGGGTCTGCGCTGTCAGTCAGAACAGCAATCACATCAACGATGGCAAAATACCATTCTTCCTTTTCTGCATCCCATGCAGTGCGGATTTTCTGATCTTCAAAAAGCTGGATAGAGCTGTTATCGTTCACTTCTGCCATAGAGGGTTCCTCGCTTTCGTTGTCTAGTTCTATTTTACATGATTTCGGATGGAAACGCCACCCGGTCTAAGCGTTTGTGGTTCAAAAATCCGAACAATATTTTGTGCAAATTTACCGTTCCTGCATCTGCTCCTTTCCCGGTGTTGTCCGTAGGATGCCGTCCACATTCTGCTTGATGATGCCATACTCCTGCATCTGGCGTTTGGCATCATTGTACCGCCGCTGCAGCTGGTCTTTCTGTTCGGTCAGCTGTTTGTACTCGGCTTTCAGGGCGTAGAGGTCGGGCAGCTTTTGAAAGTCCTGCTCTTTCAGGTCCTTGGCCGCTGCTTCATAGAGAATCAGGGTGCCTTCATGCTTGCGCCAGAATTGCTTTTTGTCAGCGGCCCGCTGGTATTCCTGAACCAATGGACGCAGTTCTTTACAGGTGGTAACATCCTTTATCAGCACGGCCATTTCTGCAAGTCGGCGCTCTGCTGCTTTCAATGCGGCGGCAGCTTCGGTGCTGGCGGCGGTGATCTCGGCCACCCGGCTTTCCAAATCCGGGTAGCTTTCGATTTCATGCTCGGTCAGGAAGTTCAGCGTCCGGGCAGCCTGTTTCAGATTGTGGAGTTTTGCCCACTTCTCATACCCTGCGGACTGCTGGGCCTTGATGCTGTTTTCCAAATCAATCCGCAGCGAGATTCTACGGTTTTCTTTGGGCTTCCGCTCCACGAACCGCCCTTTGATGCGCTCGGTGATAGCTTCCTCGGTGTAGGTTTCACCCAGCGTTTTGCAGCGGGTGAACCGTTCCTGTCCGGGCGCACGGAACGACACATACTTGCCCCTCTTGACCTCATAGCCCTGCTCCTGCAGGAGCCGCAGAAAATCGTCAAAATCCTTGGCCTGCGGGATGGCTGCATCTATGGAAGCTTTCAGCTTTGCCTTCCAGCTTGTGCCCTTGCGGTGTGCGTCCCACTCGGCATAGCTCTTGCCCCGGCCTTGACCGGGCATCACCACAGACAGGCCGTATTCCTTGCATAGCCGATCGCTAGTGCGCCGGATGTAGGCATAACTTTGTCGGTTGGAAACATACTTCCGCTGGTTCACCATGTCCACTGCACAAAAGATAATGTGGTTGTGGACGTGCCCTTTGTCAATGTGCGTAGTTAGCACATAGGGATATTTGCCTTGCAGGACTTCATCTGCAAGCTGCCGGCCGATCTCGTGGGCCTGCTCTGGCGTGGTTTCGCCCGGCGCAAAAGACTGTATCAGGTGGTGGGCCAGATTGTTGCCTTTCTGCATGGCCTGTGACAACAGCAGTTCAAATTCGATGTCGGCGGTTTCGTAGGAGCAGGCAAAGGAGGACACCAGTATTTTTTCATCCGTCTTGACCAGATTCTCGATGTAGTCCAGTGCCTTTTTCAGCGTTGACTTGATAGGATGTATCTTTGTAATTGCCATATCTGCGCCAATGCTCCCTTGATGTCCGCAACGTCTTGTGTGTACAGCGGCCCCATGCTGTTCAGCCGCCGTGTGATCTGATTGACGTTGACACCAATCTTTTGCAGTTCGGCGGTCTGCGCCCGGATGTCGGTGGTGTCGATGTGGACAACATAACCATCTATCAGCATCTTCCGGGCGTAGGCAGAAAAATTCCGTGTGTGCAGCAGAGCCATCTTCTGCCGGATAAGTTCCTGTTCCTCCGGCGTCACGGGAACACGCAGAACAATTTTTCGGGTTCGGTTCGCCATAGTTTCACCTCGTTTCTTGGGGGTCTGGGGTACTCCCCAGCAAGCATTTCTGCCGGGAGTGGCTACACTCCCTATGCTTGCTACGTTACCTTTCCCTACTACTATGACACCACAACACCCCCGTTTTGCCCGCAAAATGCAAAAAAAAAAAAAAAATAAGAGGACGCTTTTGCATCCTCTCAATGACCGTGCATGACAATCAGACACACACGGGCTCTTTTTCCTGTTCATGGATTCGTAAGGCACCGTCAATGGCACCTTCTACGATAGGTAAGTATTCTTCCGGGCAAAGCTGCAGCTTGTGGCTGACCCTCTGACGCTCCACACTTTCTTCCCGCATGAGTTCCGGGTTGAAGTACCGCTCCACGGGCAGACCACATATTTTTATCAGCTGAATCACCACCGGCAAGCTGGGCAGCGTGCCTTTGTTTTCGATGTTCGCAAGATACCGGCTGTCACAATGTATCATGTCAGCCAGCGCACTGCGGGAAAGTTATTTTGCCTTTCGAGCTGCCTTGACATCCGCTCCGAACGTTTCAAAGCCGGGACAGTCCTCAATTTTCGCCATTCTGCATCACCCATATACATTTTATAGTTCATGAGCGATTGGCGAAATGTTGCTATGTCCGTTCTGTCTACATTTTATAATTCATAATCCGGGGTTGCGCACCTAGTTTATCAGACACCAAGTAGCTTTCAACAGTTAGTCATTACAATATTGCATGAATCAAACTCTCAGTACCTGCAATTTCTGCTTCAACAATATATTTAGTTCGTTCAATATTAGCTTTTGCAATGGAAGGTATGTCGTCTTTTATGACTGTTATCTGCTGCTCAATTCCCTCAAGATAGCTATTTAATATTTTCAAACGCTGTGAAAGCAGACTTTGCGGATCATCTAACGCATCAATAAAAAATGCGGCAATCGAGAAAATGTTGGTATCATAGTCGAAGGACAAAATTGATTGCTGTAATGTTGCCACAAATTCTTGTTTCCCTTTGTCTGTAAGCGAGTAAATCGTCTTGTCGGGCATATTTCCATCCTTTTCAATGCTGCCATAAATATATTCTTTTTTCTCTAAGGCTTTTAGTGTAGCGTAGACTGTCGAATTGGCGATGTTGTACCAACGATGAACATTCATGATTTGTAGCTGCTTGATAATTTCATATGGATTAAGCGGTCTTTGATTGATCAGACCCAATAACATAGTAGCAGATTTCGAGAGCATAACGCATACCCCTTGACTTTAGTTTTAAGTTGTAGTACTCTATATATAGAGTGCTACAATATTATATTATAACTGTACCACAGATATAATCAAAATACAAGGGGGAGTAAAATGCCGCAACTAAATAAGGGTGGAAAATATGTATTTGGACTTTCCGCCATCAGCAATAGGCGAGAAATACTTTTTCCGGCAGAGACTCTTGAACAATATCCCGTTCAAAAAGAAGGACGCATTATTATTTTCACGGGGAGCAAAATCACGGGCGGATTTTGCGTGACCAGCAAACAATTACTTGGGCAATCAAAATTGAAGCATATATTAGATGATTGTCCCGCATTGTCACAGTACACGATTGATGAAGGAGAATTCGTTCGCTATAAAGGACGAGGCTATACTTGGCTGCATATTTCTCAAAACGGTGTTGTGAGGCTGCCTGAAAACACGATGCGATATTTGAATCTTTCCTGTGGGGATATTCTCATGTCGATTAAAAGCAGTGACATCGCATTTACAATGGGAGCAAGAGGACCGCTTATGGACAAAGTACATTCTTATCCCGGTCATATCAAGGAATATCGGGTTACTTGCTGCGGGCAATAAGGATATGAGTCATATTGAGTGGGTATTATGTCCTGTCTGCGGCAGTAAAACACGATTAAGAATCCGCAGCGATACCATTCTTGAAAATTTCCCATTGTTTTGTCCCAAATGCAAGCATGAAACTTTAATCGCAGTTCGACAACTAAATCTATCCATCGTGCAAGAGCCAGACGCTAAGACGCAGAGCCGATAACACAGAGAAAAAACTCCGATGTTATCGGCTCTGTTTTCACTTTTTCTGTAATCCCCTCGGTGGAAGAAAAGGAAAATGCTACGGGGTATATGGCTTAATAAGAGGGCCAACGAAAAAAGTTTTGAAGTTCATTTTTGGTCAGTCGCCTTGACTTTTGCTATCATTAATAGTACTATTGATAATAGTAAAAGTGGAGGCGTCGTTATGTCGTCAATAGATTTAGTCATACTTGGTATTGTATTGGAAAAACCGCAAAGCGCCTATGACATTCAAAAGGATGTTGAGTACCACCATTTTTCCCGATGGACAAAAGTAAGTGTACCTTCTATTTATCGTAAGGTCCGCCAGTTGAGTGAGAAAGGGTATCTGCAAAGCGATATTGTCAAGGGTGATAGGTTTGCAGATAAGGCCATTTATTCTATTACTGACCAAGGCAGAGCGTATTTCAAGGAGTTGATGGCTACTTGCGTTGCTAGCCCAGTCCCCCTTTTATTCGATTTCAATGTGGTCATTACCAATCTGAACAAGATAGACAAAGCTGAAGCGTTGGAGCTGGTTTCGGCTTTGCGTCGGAGCATACAGTTCTCGGCAAAATCCAACGAGGACTATGCGCGGGAATTTGCAGGCATTCCTTTGGGTGGGAGAACGATTTTTGAGCAGCAACAGCTTATCTATCGCGCCCTTTTGGAATGGCTGGATCACTTTGAAGGGCAGTTCATAAAAGAATGAGTACAGTCTGCCAAAGCAGTTTGACCATCCTATTTGAAGCTCCATTTTGGATTGGTCTATATGAAAGAGTTGATAGTGGTAAGTACGAGGTATGCAAAATCACTTTTGGTTCAGAGCCTAAAGATTATGAAGTCTATGAGTTTCTGCTAAAGAATTGGCATAAGTTGAAATTCAGTCCCCCAATCAAGGCTGAAGTGACCATAGAGCGAAAAATCAATCCCAAACGAATGCAGCGTGAAATTCAAAGTCAACTGCAAGATAAAGGCATTGGCACAAAAGCACAGCAAGCATTGAAACTCCAGCATGAGCAATGTAAGCTGGAACGGAAAACCAAAAGCCGTGAGCAGAAAGAGGCTGAGAAAGACCGTCAGTTTGCCATAAGGCAGGAAAAGAAGAAAGCCAAGCACAGAGGAAGATAACATGAAGATAAAATGGATTTTATGCCCCTTTTGTGGCAGCAAAACGCGATTGAAAATTCGCGATGATACAATATTGGATAATTTTCCGTTATATTGTCCTAAATGCAAACATGAAACCCTGATTGCGGTAAGAAAACTAAATTTATCTATCATCCAAGAGCCAGACGCACAGACGCAGAGCCGATAATGCACAAGGTAAATTCACTTGTGATTATCGGCTCTTTTTTATTTTAGTATACGATAAGAGCCTGCCCCGCCCAACGGGGAAAGAAAAAAACCGTTGGTTTGAGCAGGTGACTCTTTGCGTCCATTTTGAACCGGCGGTGTTTGAGAAAATCAAGGCCGCCGGTTCTTTTTGCTTATCAGAGCATACCATTGTTTGTATGGCGGCCACTAGGAGGATGCCGCCATGCGCCTGATATTCTATCGAACGCCTAGCTTTGAACTGTCAAAAAAAGCCTTGCTCCCGCACAGGGTCAGCAGGGCTTTTACTATGTACTATACGATGTAGCTACTGCGCGTTTCGTGCTGCCATTATGCCCGGTTGGCCGTTTTCGGTCTGCTGGGCTTTTCTATTGCCGCCTGAAAAGCTGCCTGTTTCAAAAATATTTTTGGAAATTTTCAAAAAAGCGGGCAGAATCGGGTGCTTCAGGTGTCATATTAGCGGAAAGGGAAAAATCCACCCGACATCCCCACGGAAAGGGGGTGAGAAGATGGAAGCTATCCCTCGCAACGATGGCGAACAGTACCAATTCGATGCGTTCTGCAAAGCGGTGCTGCGAAATGAGGCCCGGAACTATCACCGAAATAAGAAACGTCTGCTTGACCGTGAAAAGTCATTCAGCGTTCTTTCGTTGGAAGAACTGGGGCAGCTCACGAGTGTAGACCATTATCCAAGTGAAGAATTTGTATTTTCATCCTACGGCTGTGATCTGCACATCGACAATGAACTTGTTGCCAATGCGTTTGCCGCTCTGCCAAAGCAAGAACAAAGCATTCTGATTCTATTTTGCGTTCTGGAACTGGGCGACGGTGAGATTGGCGACCTCATGGGAATGTCCCGGAGTGCTGTACAGCGCCACCGGGCAAAAACGCTGAATGAGCTGCGAAAAAAGCTAAAGGCGCACTTGCCGGAGGGAGGTTAGGCGTAAATGGGCTCCTATGAACACACGAGCAGAGAGCTTTTACCGCTCTCGGTGATTCGCTCTGCCTGCGCTGGGGACACCGATGCAGTTGAACAGGTTTTGCGACATTACAGAGGCTATATCAACAAGCTCTGTACAGGCATTCTCTACGACAAGCACGGCCAGCCCCATGTGTGCATAGACGAGTACATGAAACGCCATCTGGAAATCAAACTGATTTCTTCTATTGTGACCAGAGCCGAAACGGTCTGACCCTTTCCACGTTTCGGGACAGCACCTTGAAAAATATGCCCGCAGGACAATGGCGGTGCATTATAGGGCAAACGGATACGTTGCTGTCTGTATCGAGCCGGACGGCGGGTGCGCCACGATGCTTTTCTTTGAAAAGTGGAGCGATCACCACCACGCCGCAATGCAAGTGCGGCTGCTTGCGGGCCATGACATACAGGCAGGCTGATACTCCCTTACCGTCAAAGTCCGAGCGTTCAGAGCGTCGCAGGCAATGAGTAGGGCTGCATGAGGAATGCAGGGGTGAGATTCCCGTGGGCTGCTGCCAGCAGCCGTCCGTTGGCTCATTTTTTGATTTTTAAGAAAGGGGATTTTTACGATGCAAGCGAAAAAGACAAACCCTGAAAAAACAAAAAATCCAGAGATGCTTACTCTGGATTCGACTTATCGTATTGGCAATCGCTCCTTTATCGTTGAGCCGGTGTTCAAAGAAGAAAGTTCCCAGACCTTAGGAGAAGTTCTTCTCCGGCTGATGAAATCCGAAAGCGAAAAATTATAATGACCTTTCGGGAGGCAGCGGACAGAGAAAGCGGATCGTGTTATAATATAGGTGTACAAGTGAATTTGCTATTCGACTGTCCCAAGAAAGGAGCGAGTATGAAACAGTCGAGTAACAAGAAATCCCGTGAAGCAACCGCTTTTCTCTATGAGCGTCTTTCCCGTGATGATAATTTGGAGGGCGAGAGTTACAGCATCGGCAACCAAAAGAAACTGCTCACCAAAGTTGCAAAGGAAAAAGGCTATACCAATCTGGTTCACTTTCTGGATGATGGCATTTCCGGCGTGACCATGAACCGTCCCGGTTTCGTTGAAATGATGCAGCAGCTTGAACAAGGAAAAGCCTCTGCTGTGTTCGTCAAAGACCTTTCCCGTCTGGGCCGAAACTATATCGAGGTCGGGCGGCTGACAGAAGAATTTTTCCCGGACCATGACATCCGACTTGTTGCCGTTTCGGACAACATCGACACGGCCGAGGGAGAAAACGAACTGGCACCCATCCGAAACCTGTTCAATGAGTGGTATGCCCGCGACATCAGCAAGAAACGCCGTATCAGTAATAAAATCAAAGGCAACTCCGGCGAACCGATGGGACTTCCTCCCTATGGGTATATCAAGGACCCGAACAATCCCAAGCATTGGGTCATTGATGAAGAAGCTGCACAAGTTGTCCGGCGCATTTTTGATATGACGTTGGAGGGCTTTGGCACGGAACAGATTGCCACCCAGTTTGAAAAGGAAGGCATCCTGACGCCGCAGGCCTACTGGATTCAGAAAGGCATCGGCCGTCCCGGAAGGAGCAAGATACGTCCAGCAACCAAGTGGAATGGCTCCACGATTACCCATCTTCTGTACCAGCAGGAGTATTGTGGTGATGTTCTGAACTTCAAAACCTACTCCAAGTCCTACAAGAACAAGAAGCGGATTCATAACGACCCGGAAAATTGGGTGGTGTTCCAAGATGTTCACGAACCCATTATTGAACGTGCCGTGTTTGAGCAGGTACAGCAGAAGCGTGGAAAGATGCGCAAACGCCGTACCAGCAACGGAGAACACAATATGTTCTCTGGCTTACTTGTCTGTGCAGACTGCGGCTGCAATCTGCACTTCCACTTCAATCAGGGCAACCCGGAAATCAAGTATTTCAACTGCTCCAACTACAAGGGCAACCGTGGCACCTGCCAATCCACCCACTACATCAGGGTAGACTTTCTGGAAGAAGTGGTGCTGGGCGAGATTCGGCGGCTGACCAAATTTGCCAGCCTCTACGAGGACGACTTCCTGAAAGCTGTTATCGGGCACTCCCAGCAGGCGGATGAAACCGACCGCAAGCTGAAAGAAAAAGAGTTGAAAACACTTCTTGCCCGTGATGAAGAACTGGACGGCCTCTTTGAGCGCATCTATGAGGACAATGTTTCCGGCAAAATCTCTGACGAACGCTTTTCCAGAATGTCCCGGAGATATGAGGACGAGCAAAAGGAGCTGACCGAGAAAATCAAACAGCTCCGCTCCGAAATCGAAAAGCAGAGCAGCCGAACTATGACAACGGATATGTTCATCAGTCTGGTTCGCAAGTACACCAGAGCAAAAAAGCTGACACCCCGGATGCTGAATGAACTGGTGGAAAAAATCGAAGTGTTCAATGCAGAAAAGGTCAATGGTGTATGGGAGCAGCGGCTCCGCATTCACTACAACTGCGTGAGCACCATCGAGATTCCAAGCGCACTTCCTTTGCCGACACCCGATGTATCGGTGAATACAAGAAAAGGCGTAGTTGTGAACTACGCCCCCTGTGATGTCGCTATTTAGCAAATAAAAAAAGACGAATGCTCTTTGACAGCTAAATACTGTAAGAACATTCGTCATGCTACGATTCCCGCAGTAGAAGTTTTTCTTGCCCTCATAGACGTTTTCACTGCACCGGGGACACTTGCCGATGATAACCCGTTCCGACTGAAACAGGTTTTGTTTGTCCGCGCTGATACAGGAGTAGGTCTTGACCAGCTGACGCACCTGCGCTTCAATTTCGGCCATGAACTCGTCCGGGTCTGCATTGCCCTTGGCAATCTCGGTCAGACGGTTTTCCCATTCAGCAGTCAGAGCGGGAGAGGTCAGGCTTTCCGGCAGAATCACCACCAGATTGATGCCGTCCTTGGTGGGGACAAGCTGTTTGCCCTTGCGCTGCACAAAGCCCATTTGCACCAATTTTTCCAGAATCGCGGCGCGGGTGGCGGGTGTGCCCAGCCCCTTGCGCTCTGCTTCCTCTGACATATCCTCGGCCCCAGCCCGCTCCATTGCTGACAAGAGCGTATCTTCGGTGTAGGCTTTCGGCGGGGACGTGAAGTGTTCCGAAACGTTAGCCGTCACGGAAAAACTCTGTCCCTCGGCCAGTTCCGGCAGGGTGTTCAGCACTTCTTCCTCGGTATCTGCTTTCAGGATGGAGCGGAACCGCTGGTCGATCTCTTTCCAGCCGGGGACAAGCACGGTCTTTCCCTTGGCGGTGAACTCGTTCCCTGCACAGGAAAACACAGCGGTCACGGTTTCGTACTCATGGGGTGCGGCCACGGCACAGAGCAGTTTGGAGCAGACAAGGTTCATCAGCTTGCACTCACTTTCCGCAAGGCCGGTGAAGCCCTGTTTTACAAATTCGGCCGTGGGAAGGATGGCGTGGTGGTCCGATACCTTTTTGCTGTTCAGCACTCGGCCTACTTCCGCAGTCAGCGCAAGTCCTTGGGCAAAGGGCAGCAGCCCCAGCAGATCAGACACAAGATGTTGTGCTGTCTGGCCCATGTCCTCGGTCAGATATTGGCTGTCCGTGCGGGGATAGGTCAGCAGTTTCTTTTCGTAAAGTTGCTGGGCGTAATCAAGGGTCTGCTTTGCCGTGAAACCGAACAGGCGGTTTGCCTCCCGCTGCAAGGTGGTCAGGTCATAGAGCTTGGGCGGCTGTTCTGTCTTTTTCTCCCGCTTGACAGAAGAACAGATAGCAGATGCCCCGGCACAGGCATTTTTCAAAGTGTCGGCCTCGTCCATGCTGGCAATGCGTCCACTGTCTGCTTTCAGACTGCCGGACTGGATGCCGACCGTGTAATACTTTTCTTTCTGGAAGCGCAGGATTTTTGCGTCCCGGTCCACCAACATTTTCAGTGTCGGGGTCTGCACCCGGCCTACCGTCAGGGTTTTGTGATACAGCACCGAAAACAGTCGCGTTGCATTGATACCCACCAGCCAATCCGCCTTTGCGCGGCAGAGGGCCGACTGGTATAGCGCGTCGTAGTCCGAATCCGGGCGCAGGTTTGCGAAGCCCTCCCGGATAGCAGCATCCTCCATGCTGGAAATCCAGAGCCGCTTCACAGGTTTCGTGCAGCCGGCCATTTGGTAGACGAAACGGAAAATCAGTTCTCCCTCCCGGCCTGCGTCGGTTGCGGCAGTCACACTGTCCACATCCGGGCGGTTGAGCAGGGCACGCAGAACTTCAAACTGCTGTTTCTTCTCGTCCGGGACAATGAACTGCCACGGCTGGGGCAGGATGGGCAAATCCTCATACCGCCATTTGCAGTATTTTTCGTCGTACTGGCCAGCCTCGGCAAAGGACACCAGATGCCCGATGCACCAGCTGACCAGATACCCGCCACCCTGCCAATAGCCGTTTTGCTTTTCAGCGGCCCCGATCACGGCGGCAATGCTGCGGGCTACGCTGGGCTTTTCGGCAATTACCAGCTGAACGCTCATGTTTCGTCCTCCTGTCCGTTCTCCGAATGAATCTCGATTTCAGCCGGTTCCTCGTCTGCATCCTCGTCCTCGCCAAAATCGTATTCGTCCAGATCATCGTGTCCAGTGGTGTCGGCCTTGGGTTTGCGGAACTTGAAATAATAGAGGGCCGCGCCGCCGCCCGCCAGAGCCAGTACCAGCAGAATCATCAGACTGCCCATGCTGGACTTAGGTTTTTCCTGCGGCGTTTCAGTGTCAGTTTTCACCGCTTCCGGGGCCGTGCAGTTCCGCAGGCTCTTTTCACACAAAGGGCAGTTTTCGTTGACACTTCCGGCCTCACATTTCACCGTGCAGGTGCAGACCTCGGTTTCCTGCGGTTCTTCATCCAGCAGAGCCAGCAAGTCGGCATCATCCACTTGGTTCAGGAAGTGGACAGAGGTTTCTTTGTCCTCGTTGGCGCGGTCAATGAGAATGTAAAAATAATTCCCGGCTTTGGTGGTCACGGTGATAAGCTGTTTGTCCCCGTAGAAATCATCCACCAGTGTTGCGTTGCCTTTGGGCGTGATAGGTACACCCTCCGGCTCCATGCCGCCCGTAGTCGGTTCTTCCTCGGTAATTTCCGGCAGATGTTCCGGGGCCGGGTCAGTGCCGCTTGCAAAAACAGGCATGGAGAACGAACAGAGGCAGAGCAGGATAGCCAGCAATCCGGCAGCGAAACGGTTCCAGTTGTCAGGTTTCATCGGCGGCATCCTCCTGTTTGTGGTACGGGGTGACAGTGGGTGCAGCGTTCAGCGCACCGCTGCGCAGGAAAGCTGCGAACTCGTCCGGCGTCATGTTCATGCTGCGCACCAGCTGAATGATTTGAAGATTTTCCTGTTCGGTCTTTGCAGCTTCCAGTTCTTTCAACTGCTGCTGGTATTCGGAGATTTTTTCTTTGAGCCGTTCAATGTCGCGCTCAATGCGGGAAAGTCTTTTTGCCATACAAAATCCTTTCTGGCGTTACGGTAAACGCCCATAGCTGTAAAAATGTTCCTGCCAATATTTTGAGTTGAGATTTGTGTAAGAGATGGGGTCGCCGCAGTGCAGCATGATGGAATTGCCCACATAGATGCCGCAATGGCTCACGCCGGGGGTATCGTAGGTTCCCTTGAAAAACACAAGGTCGCCCGGTTTGACCTGCGCCGCTGAAACAGGGGTGCAGAGGTTGTAAAGGCCCTGTGCCGTCTGGCGTCCCACGTTCCAGCCGGAATGATTCAGCACCCACGAAATGTAGCCGCTGCAATCAAAGCTGGTGCTGGGTGAACTGCCGCCCCACACATACGGGTAGCCGATGTACTTTGTCGCTTCCTCCATCATGGCGGCGAACCTATCATCTTTGAGGGCTTCCGGGGGAATATCGTAATAGGTAGGCTGCTTGATGGTGGACGCATTGGGGTACTGGGCTTGCCCGAACAAATCCGGCCGATTGCCCAGCGTGCGCATATAGAGCGAATAGGCACTGAGCTGTTCTTCGGTCAGCACTTCCACGGGCAGATGGGACAAATCCTTGTTCTTCAGCTTGACGGTACAGATGTAGTATTCATACGGCTCTTGGTAGGTGATGAGCTGCGGCACGCCACCCGGCCCGATGATGAGCATGGTCTTGGTGCGGTAGCGTATCTGCATGGTTACGGTCTCGGTCAGGATGTATTGCTTTTCAAACAGCATTTCAAGTTCGCCCTGCACCTCGGCCAGCGTGAACACGCCGTCATGCAGCGCGGACAAAATCGAGATCAGTACATAGGGGTCATGCTCGATTTCATCCAGATAAAAATGATACTCGTCATAGTTGTGGGTGGCCTCGTAGGTGTCGAGATACCGTTGCAGCTTTTGTTCCAGCTTGGCATAAGCCTTCTCTGCACCCAGCATATCCTTGTCCTTGGAAAAGTAAGAGGATGCCGTCACGCCGGTTCCAGCGGTGCCCGCCATCACGGTGCAGGACTGCAAGCCCGTTATCAAGAGCAGAGCCAGCAGACCGAACACCGCCACGATCAGAATGGTTTTCCAGTTCTGGGCAGCAAATTCGGCCACCCGTTCGCCGCCTTCGGCTGCCAGCTTTGTTACCCGGAAACCATTTTCTGCGGTAGTGGCTGCACCCTGTGCGGCGGCTTGTCCGGCCTGCCGTGCAGCTTTGGCGTACTGTTGCTTGATACGCTGTTTCTGCCACATCCGGGAAATGGGATTGCTGGCGGACTGCGCGATCTGCGGATTGTCCCGCAAAGATTTCTGGTAAAAGTATTCTGCATTGGCAGACATGAGCTGACGCTCTGCCTTTTCCACGGCCTTGTAGGGCTTCATCTTGTGGTGCCGGATGCCGCTGCGGATGACCTTGGCGGTCTGATGCTCCACCAGTTCTTCACCCTTGTGGCCACCCTCCACACCCACATTTTCGTGTTCGACTTCATGGATTTTTCCGTGAGCGAACAGCAACGCTTCCGACAGTGGGCGGCTGGCCGGGTTTGATTTCAGGCTGGGCGGGCCTTTGTCCTGCTGCTCAAAACGCAGGGTGGATTTTGCCTTGCCGCTGACAGCATCGTAGACTTTTCCCTTGACCGGAACATGCTTTTTCGGCAGAGCAGCGCGGGCTGCATCCAGTTTGTCGGCTTTCGCTCCCGCCTTTTGGATATACGGCTGCAACGCCGGGTCTGCCCGTTCTTCCTCGGTCAATTCCAAACGGGCAGCGGAACGGTGCAGGCCATCTTCGCTTTCGGCGGTGACCGCAGCTTGTTTGGCTTTTTTCTTTGCCTTGTGCTTGTCCTTTACGTCCTCGGTGCGTTCCAGTATTTTTTCGGCCTTGCCCTCGGAATCCGTAGAATAATCCTGTTCCGCCTCCCGGCTGGAAACGTTCTCCACAGTGCCGTCCGCCTGATTTTCTACCACCAGACCGTCACGGGTCATGGTCTGGGTGACTTTGGCTTTTGCCTGCAATTCTTTCAAGGTTCTTCACCTCCCATCGGACAGCGGCCCGTTTCAATGTCCGCAATGTATTTGAGAATCGGGAACACCTGCGGCGGCGAAACCGCATTGCCCAGCGTTTTCATCCGCTTGCTGCGGTTCGGCACATCCTCGGTCAGACGCGGGATGTCGGCGGGTTCTTCGGCCCAAAGGGAATGTCCGTCCATTTGCGCGGGAAACCCATCAGCCACTCTACCCAGTCCGGGTTGAGGTAGGGCCTTTCCAGCGTGGTGGGGGTCATGCGGTAGACCACATGAGAGAGCCGCGCCGTCCATGCTTTGCCATCCTTGTTCATCTTGCGATAGCTGCCCTTCGCAGAGATTTGGATGTCCAACCCCTTGCCCACATCCCCGGTGTCGCTGGCAAGGGGTGTGGGAAGCAGCGGAGCCGATGATGAATACCCGTTTCCGTTCGTGCCACGCGCCAACGGCAGCAGCAGGTAATACGAAAACCCGAACATCGTAACCTGCCTGCTCCAAGTCAATGAGCGTTTTGTCGAGCCCCATACGGAGGAAGCCAGCAACATTTTCTCCAAGCACCCAACGGGGCTGCAATTCCCGGATGACCCGCAGCATTTCGGGCCACAGGTAGCGTTCATCGTGGAAGCCGCGCTGCCGCCCTGCGGTGGAGAACGGCTGGCACGGGAAGCCGCCTGAAATGAGGGTGACGGTGCGAAGTCCTGTTTTTTCAAAGAAAGCCTCCTTTGTTACAGTGGTGATGTCCTGAAAACGGGGCACTTCCGGCCAGTGGCTTGCCAGCACAGCGGCGGGAAATGCCGCCCACTCGCATTGACAGACAGAGGTAAACCCCGCTGCTTCCGCGGCAAGGTCGATGCCGCCGATGCCGGAAAACAAGCTGAAATGTGTTAAGCTCATAGCTCCACCACCTCGCTGAGCCGGGTGGTCATGATCTTATAGAGCTGTGTGTTTTTCGGGATGGGGTTGGAAAACGGAAGCACCACGTTTTCAAAAATCAGCAGTCCTTCGCCCGGTTCCGAATTGTCGATGTACTTCTGCTGGTCTGCGGAGAGGTTCAGCCGTTCCGAAAGGATTTTGCGGTCGCCGGATGCCTGATTCAGCAGCGTGATGAAGTCGCTGTTTTCCAGAATGTTCTCAATCTCCGGGGAAGAAAGAAGGTCCTTCACATTCTGGGTGGCGCCCGTGGGCACGCCGCCCCATTTGCGGAAGCGTTTCCAAATCTCGGCACTGTACGCGGCGGTCTGTTCTTCTTTCAAGAGCAAATGGAACTCGTCTGCAAAATACCATGTGGCGCGGCCCTGACTGCGGTTCTGGGTGACACGGCCCCATATCTGGTCTTGGATAATGAGCATCCCCAATTTTTTTTAACTGCTTGCCTAACTCTTTGATGTCAAAGGCCACAAGCCGGTTGTGGATGTCCACATTCGTTTTGTGATTAAAAACATTCAGCGAGCCGGACACATACAAGTCCAATGCCTGCGCTACCCGGTCCGCCTCCGGCAAGTGCTGGTCGAGCAGGGCTTGGTGGAGGTCAGACAAAATCGGCATATTCTCCGGGCAGGGGTTTGCCAGATAGGGGCGATAGATTGCTTTCACGGCACGGTCTATCACGGTGCGCTCAATCGCTTCCAGACCTGTTTTGCCGCCCATGACCAGCTCACAGAACGACAGCACAAAATCCGACTTCAAGGCCAGCGGGCTGTCATCTTCGGAATAATTCAGGTTGATGTCCAGAGGATTCACATAGTCCTTGCTGGTGGGCGAAAGTTTGATGACCTGCCCATGCAGCCGCTTGACCAGCGGATAATACTCGGCCTCTGGGTCTGAAATAAAAATATCGTCAGCAGTCGTTAAAAACACACTGACGATTTCGGACTTGCAGCTCATGGATTTTCCGCTGCCGGGCGTGCCCGGCTTTCTCATAAAGCTCCACGCTGTTCCATAAGGTAGAACGGTCAGAAAAAGAGGGCGGGGCATGGGGCGGCAGCATGATTTCAGTATGGACAACGCCGCCTTTGCGGGTGTAGTCGTGGGTCATTCCGTCCCACTCGTTTGTCAGCTTTTCGCCGCTTCGGTAGGCGGCTGCGGCAACTGCTGATTTGCCTTTGCCCCGGCTGACTATGCTGATGTTACAATGGTAAATGGCTATGGGTATCACCTCCAGTATAGCGGATATAAAACTTGTGGAAAATGAATAGCTTGCGTAGCAAGGTGTTCGGTTTCCGCAAGTACACAAAAGGGTAGACAGCGCAAGCTGTCGCAGGGGAAGTGTAGCGTCCCCTGTATGCGGCAAAGCCGCTAATCGTAGCGCGGGGTAAAATTCCTGTGCGGAGATAAAGCCCTCGGCAGAGCGCACACGCCCGTTAGGGTGTATAAGTGCGCCCTTAGTGTCTAAGGGATTTATTCAGCGTTCCCGTTCTCGGCTCGTTTTTTCAGATATTCCCGTACCGGCTCACTCGTCAAAGCAAGCCTAAGAAGTGTTGCGGCTTCCTCGTCGCTCATGTTCTTTGCTTCCGGCACAATGCTTTCAAAGACTGCGCCCCGGACGATAAGGCGGTGGCTGCGTGTTCTGCGTTCCTCTTTGGATAGCTTCTGACGCAACATCTTTTCCCGGTTCTCAAACTGCCGGATTTTCTTTTTTCCGTCCTCAATCTCGGCTTGCAGTTCCCCGCAGGTTTTCTCTTTTGGTTTTGTCATAAGTGGTTGCTCCTTTCTGCTCATAGGCATAGAAAAAGGACAGTCGATTTTCTCGGCTGCCCTTTCTTATAACATTAGGTTAATTTTCCAGAGGTGTTTCGTTCAATACTGTTATCTTGAATGCAGAGTTTTCCAAATCAAAATAAACCGTAATGCTTCTATTACACTGGTCCAAATCATTTGAGATGTCATGCACTGTTGAAACACCAAATTCTGGATAGTCCCTGTAATTGTTTGGACAATGAACCCAGCCATCACTGACAGGATAATCCTTTATCAATATATCCGGTGTTAAACTGTTCAATTCCCTATCATTCAGCTTAATACTGGTATGCGCTTCATCATAAAAAACGGTGATAGAATCAATAACTCCATCTTCAATTTTTTGATATGGCTCGGTTTCTTCGGTAGTTGCTTGGTTTGTAATTGTGACTTCCAGAAGTACACCGTCTTTTTCTAACAGTCGAATAATAGAACCTCCCGGAAGAATGCCCTCACCATTTTTTGATAATGACCAGTTTGTACGCATTTCATAATAATCTTCGCCCACCATTGGATTTAAGAAATATGGTGTCTTGTCGCTTATACTCCAACCCTCATCAACAAACTGCTTCAAAGTGATCGGAATAGGATAATAGGTATCGTTAATAGTAAGCCCAAACTCAATGTTATCTTGTTTCATTTCGTTTTCACTGTCCATTTCTTCGGAACTATTTACATCTTTGGTTACTTCTGAACTTGTTGTATTCAATGCTAATTCTGAATTATCAGGGATATTGGAAGTGGTATCTTCCTTACCACATGCAGTCATTGAGAAAGTCAGTAAAAAACACAATGTGAGAATTAAAAAATTTTTCATGTATTTCCTCCTAAATCGAGTTCGATTTATCGTTCCGTTTACTTAAGAAAAGTATAGCAGAAATTTTTGAATAAATCTACATCATTTCAGTCTATCGGCGACGGTATTCTCTCTGGCATACTGCCGCGCCGCTTGCCGGCGTTCCTCGCTGTATGGGGCGGTCAGACGGAAAGAGAAACGCCCCTTTGCAATATCAAACTCCATGCAGCCTGTTTCGGGGTCTGTGTCAGTCTTACAGCACTCGTCGGGATACTGCTCGGCATAAGCGGCAAGCCGCCTTTTTAAGTCGGTGTTATGGGTGCGGATATGGATAAGGGGGTCTTTCTCGTCAAACCATATATCGGTGGTCTTTTCCTGCTTGGTAAGCCCTGTTCTCATGCAAGCTCCTTTCTGCGTCCCTGTTACACAGTAGGGGCATTTTTCGGGTGTTTTTCCCGGCTCTTGACTTGGGGAAAATGAGGATTTTCAAATAGAAACCGCCCGGACAGGGAATGGTTCGTCGGGGCGGCTGTTATCGCAAGATTTCTGTTTTTTCCGGCTCTTGACCGTCAGACGCAGAAAAACGCAGACTGTCGGCAAGTATCGTTTTCAGCAGCTTGTCGGAGAATGTTTCTGTGCCGTTGGGATTGAAAAACAGCTCCGCAACAATGGTCTGCCCGTTCCTCTGTGTCGTGATAATTCCGTCCGGCTTGGTCGGCGGGGTGGGTGTTCCTTTCTTTTCTGTCAATAGGTTGCTCCTTTCTCCGGGCGTAAAAAAGGGACTTCCCGTAGTTCGGAAAATCCCTCTATGATGTTGCTATTCTGTTTTATGGTGCGGACAGTGCGGCGGCAGCCTGCGCCTTTTTCTTCGCTCGATATTCCCGCGCTTTGATACGGTCATACTCCCGTTGCTTTTCAAGATTTCTCGCCCGGTATTCTCTTGAATAGTTGCGGTGGTAGGCGCGGCTCTTTTCCTTTCTTGCTTCTTCGATTTCCTCACGCATTTGCCGGATTTCCTGCTCTGTCGGCTCTACAAGCTGTGTCAGTTCATTTTCAAATCTGCCGATATGGTTAAAATATATCCCGATATGCTGAATAGCCTGTTTTGCCCTTTTCTTGTCGCGCTCATGCACTTCAATCCGGCTGATAAACTCGTTGAGGATAGTCGGAGTAAGGTCGGTAAAGTCAGCGTAACGGTCTATCAGCTTTACAAACTTCTGCGCCCGTCCTCCCGCGTTTTCAAAAGCGGATAGCTGCTCCCTAAGCTGTTCAAGCTCGGCTTTCAGTGTGTAGTATTCTTCGGAATACTTCTGCGACATCTGCTCATAGCGGTCTTGCGGGATCGTGCCGAGGGCGT
>ERZ791886.187-NODE-187-length-42249-cov-3.045717_pt1 | contig 42249 bp, 37 predicted proteins | sample MGYA00510158_ERZ791886 | MGnify/ENA primary metagenome ERZ791886 (study PRJEB30046, sample SAMN00792063) | human gut metagenome | study: EMG produced TPA metagenomics assembly of the A metagenome-wide association study of gut microbiota in type 2... | reverse complement strand
TGATCATGTTCTTAACGTAGTCAGCATGTCCTGGGCAGTCAACGTGTGCATAGTGACGTTTCTCTGTCTCATACTCAACGTGTGCTGTAGAGATTGTGATTCCACGCTCTCTCTCTTCTGGAGCTTTATCGATGTTCTCGAAATCTACAGCTGCGTTACCCTCAACTCTTGCTGCAAGTGTCTTTGTGATAGCAGCTGTAAGAGTTGTTTTACCATGGTCAACGTGACCGATAGTACCGATATTACAATGCGGTTTTGTTCTTTCAAATTTAGCCTTTGCCATTTTGAATATCCTCCTTAAATATATGCTTTTAAAGCATTTTCTAAAAATATTTTACGATTACTCGGCTAGTTTTGATTATATTTCAAATCATACAGTTTTTCAAGCCTTTTTGCGCCTTTTTACAAGGAATTAAGCATTTTTATTGGATAATACCTTCTCCTGTACAGACTTTGGTACCTGCTCGTATTTCTCGAAGAACATTGAGTAGTTACCACGTCCCTGTGTTCTGGAACGAAGGTCTGTAGAGTATCCGAACATCTCTGCAAGTGGTACATAACCATGTACGATCTTACCACCGCCAAGATCATCCATACCCTCGATACGTCCACGACGTGAGTTGATATCACCGATAACATCTCCCATGTACTCTTCTGGCATTGTTACCTCAACCTTCATGATAGGCTCAAGAAGTACCGGATCTGCCTTCTTCATAGCATCTTTAAATGCAAGTGATCCTGCAATATGGAAAGCCATCTCACTGGAATCGACTTCATGGTAAGATCCGTCATATACGTTAGCGTGAATACCAACAACCGGGAATCCTCCAAGAAGACCTGACTGCATAGCTTCCTCAATACCTTCTCCGATCTTCGGAATGTACTCTTTCGGAATAGCTCCACCAACTACAGTAGACTCGAACTGGAATGTCTCCTCACCGTTAACATCCATAGGCTCAAATTTAACTTTACAGTGTCCGTACTGTCCACGTCCACCAGACTGTTTTGCATATTTGCTATCAACATCAACAGCCTTAGTAAATGCTTCTTTGTATGCAACCTGTGGTGCACCAACATTAGCTTCTACTTTGAACTCACGAAGAAGACGGTCAACGATGATCTCCAGGTGAAGCTCACCCATTCCGGCGATGATTGTCTGTCCAGTCTCCTGATCAGTATGAGCACGGAATGTAGGATCCTCTTCTGCAAGTTTTGCAAGGGACTCACCAAGTTTACCCTGGGAAGCCTTTGTCTTAGGCTCGATAGCGAGCTCGATAACTGGCTCTGGGAATTCCATGGACTCCAGAATTACTGGGTGCTGCTCGTCACAGATTGTATCACCTGTTGTAGTGAACTTAAATCCGATAGCTGCAGCGATATCTCCGGAATAAACCTTATCCAGCTCTTCACGCTTGTTGGCATGCATCTGAAGGATACGTCCAACACGCTCTTTTTTGTTCTTCGTAGCATTCAGTACATAAGAACCGGAGTTCATTGTACCAGAGTAAACTCTGAAGTATGCCAGCTTACCAACGAATGGGTCTGTCATAATCTTGAATGCAAGTGCTGAGAATGGCTCCTCATCTGAAGAATGTCTTACGACATTGTTTCCATCCTCATCCACACCTTCGATAGGTGGGATATCTGTCGGTGCAGGCATGTACTCGATTACTGCATCAAGCATCTTCTGAACACCTTTATTTCTGTATGCTGATCCACATGTTACAGGTACTGCTGTACACTCACATGTTGCTTTTCTCAGAGCTGCTTTTAACTGATCTACTGAAGGGATCTCATCCTCAAGGTACATCATCATAAGCTCGTCATCTAACTCACAGATCTTCTCAACCATCTCTGTGTGATAAAGCTCAGCATCATCTTTCATATCTTCCGGAATGTCAGTGATTGTGATGTCATTTCCCTTATCATCGTTGTAGATGTAAGCTTTCATCTCCATCAAATCAATGATTCCCTGGAAATCATCTTCTTTACCGATTGGCAGCTGAAGAACGATTGCATTTTTACCAAGTCTTGTTCTGATCTGATCTACTGCATTGTAGAAATCAGCACCAAGGATATCCATCTTGTTGATGAATGCCATTCTTGGAACGTTGTATGTGTCAGCCTGACGCCATACGTTCTCTGACTGTGGCTCAACACCACCCTTAGCACAAAATACACCTACTGCTCCGTCCAGTACACGAAGTGAACGCTCTACCTCAACAGTAAAGTCAACGTGTCCCGGAGTATCAATGATATTGATACGATGCTCAAGAGCACCCGGCTTCGGCTTACAGTTCTCTTCCAATGTCCAGTGACATGTTGTAGCTGCAGAAGTAATTGTGATACCTCTTTCCTGCTCCTGCTCCATCCAGTCCATAGTAGCAGTGCCTTCATGAGTATCACCAATCTTATAGTTTACACCGGTATAGTAAAGAATACGCTCTGTCAGTGTAGTCTTACCAGCATCAATATGAGCCATGATACCGATGTTTCTGGTTCTCTCTAATGGATATTGTCTCTCAGCCATTATTGCCTCCTAAAATATTAGAAACGATAGTGAGCAAATGCTTTGTTTGCCTCAGCCATCTTGTGCATGTCTTCTTTCTTCTTTACAGATGCACCAGTGTTGTTTGCTGCATCAAGAATCTCATTTGCCAGTCTTTCTTCCATTGTCTTCTCGCCTCTCTGACGGGAATATGTTGTAAGCCAGCGAAGCGCTAAAGTCTGTCTTCTGTCTGCTCTTACCTCGATTGGCACCTGATAGTTTGCTCCTCCGATACGTCTTGCCTTTACCTCAAGTACTGGCATGATGTTGTTCATAGCCTCTTCGAATACTTCGATTGCTGGCTTCTCGGATTTGTCTGCGATTCTTTCGAATGCTCCATATACAATCTTCTGTGCAACACCCTTCTTACCGTCTAACATGATGTTATTGATAAGCTTTGTTACCACTTTACTATTGTACATTGGATCTGCTAATACGTCTCTTTTCTGAGTATGTCCTTTACGTGGCACGGTCCTTCCCTCCTTAAACATTTTGATTAATTCATAGGTACTCACATGTGTCGTTCTGATGATACAGTGTAGTGCAAAGACATAACTCAACATCTATATGTCTCGCAACTTACTCAATCATAGTTCTGTTTGTGAATATAAATTCATATGGCAGTTCTTCTTACTAAGCTCGTGAACTACCTCGCTAAGTTCCGAAGAACAATCTTCGTACTAAATTCACATCTCCCTTGCGGTCATGCTCATTAAGTGCTCAGGATTTATTTAGCGTCTTTTGGTCTCTTAGCGCCGTATTTAGAACGAGCCTGTCTTCTCTTAGCAACACCTGCTGTATCAAGTGTTCCTCTGATGATGTGGTATCTTGTTCCTGGAAGGTCTTTTACTCTTCCTCCACGAATAAGTACAACACTATGCTCCTGAAGGTTATGTCCTTCTCCTGGGATATAGCTTGTTACTTCGATACCGTTAGAAAGACGAACTCTGGCGATCTTTCTAAGAGCTGAGTTAGGCTTCTTAGGTGTAGCTGTCTTAACAGCTGTACATACGCCTCTCTTCTGTGGAGCAGACTCATTAGTTGCTCTTTTCTTAAGAGAATTGTACCCTTTCTGAAGTGCAGGAGCTGTAGACTTCTTTACAGATGTCTGACGTCCTTTTTTTACTAACTGGTTAAATGTTGGCATTCTCTTTCACCTCCTATGATAGTAATAAGTTGCCTCGTTTACACGAAATATGCGCACTAAAAACTAATGCCTTTTTATGCACGCTAGATTATAGTATTATGAAACCGCTTAATTGTCAAGGGGTTTTGCAAGATTTTTACAGAGTTTTTCTACGGATTTACATAACGTTTTTCATGGATTTTCCCCTTGTCATTTAAATTATCTTTCTCTATAATAAAAAAGATTTCTTTTTTGGAATCAAAGTATTTTACAAAAGACAGGAGAACACTTGATATGAATATCACACTTCATACATTTTTAGTCGTATGCCCGCTTGTTTTTCTCGCCGGGCTCGTCGACGCCATCGGTGGTGGCGGCGGTCTGATTTCACTTCCAGCTTTTTTAATTGCCGGGCTTCCGCCTCATGCAGCAATTGCCACGAATAAAATATCCAGTCCATTCGGAACTGCACTTGCCACTTACCGTTTTGCGAAAGCAAAACTCATTAATTTAAAGCTGGCAGCACCTGCGGTAGTCGCTGCGATCTGCGGTTCTTTCATCGGTGCACAGATCTCCCTTCGCGTCCCGGAACACATTCTTTCCTATGTATTAATGGTAATCCTTCCGGTATCTGCATTTCTCGTATTAAACAAGAAATTATTTAACGATGAAGGGAGTGAAGAGATCACTCTGAACCGAAGAACTTACTTAACTGCAACGATAGCTGCTTTTATCGTTGGATGTTACGACGGATTCTATGGACCGGGAACCGGAACATTTTTAATTATCGCGTTCACAGTATTTGCTCATCTGAACATCCAGACCGCAAATGCACAGGCAAAAGTCATCAACTTGACTACGAACCTGACCGCACTTGCAATCTTTCTTTACAATGGACAAGGCGTTTTAAGTCTCGGACTTGCATCTGCAGCCTGCAATATGCTTGGCGGATACATCGGTGCCGGACTTGTGATGAAAAACGGTTCTAAAATTGCCAGACCAAGTATTGTATTCGTATTATTCCTGCTTGCACTAAAAGCGCTTGGGGTTTATTAATTCAGCACAATAGCCAAAGAGAACACCCTTAATCAGCGATGGGACCGTAGTATTTTGTTAAAATGCTACGGTCCCAATTTAATTTTTATACTTTAAATCTGTATCCCACGCCCCAGATTGTCTCAATGTACTGTGGGTTTGATGTGTCTACTTCTACTTTTTCTCGGATCTTTTTGATATGAACAGTCACAGTCGCAATATCTCCGATAGATTCCATATCCCAGATTTCCCGGAACAGTTCTTCTTTTGTATATACGTGATTCGGGTGGCTTGCAAGGAATGTGAGTAAATCAAATTCTTTTGTTGTAAATGTCTTCTCTACATCGTTGACCCATACGCGTCTTGCAGTTGTGTCGATACGAAGTCCGAGGATCTCAATAATTTTATTCTTTTCCACTGCGCTTCCTGTCAGGCGGTCATACCTTGCGAGGTGTGCTTTTACTCTTGCTACCAGCTCGCTCGGACTGAATGGTTTTGTCATATAATCGTCTGCGCCGAGTCCCAGCCCACGGATCTTGTCAATATCGTCTTTCTTTGCGGATACCATGATGATTGGTGTATTTTTTTCTTCTCGGATTTTCTTACAGATTTCAAATCCATCCACACCCGGAAGCATGAGATCTAGTATGAACAGGCTGTATTCATCTTTCAGGGCTTTTTCAAGTCCTGTCTCTCCGTCATTTGCAACTTCCACCTCAAATCCACTCAGTTCCAGATAATCTTTTTCCAAATCTGCAATTGTCTCTTCATCTTCTACGATTAATATTTTACTCATTTACTGGTACCTCCTGATACTTTCTAAGCACAAAATACATGGTCGTCCCGGTATGTTCCCGGCTCGTTGCCCAGATTTTTCCACCGTGTTCTTCTATAATCTTCTTTACAATAGAAAGACCAATACCGCTTCCTCCTTTTGAGGAATTTCTTGATGCGTCCGTCCGGTAAAATCTCTCGAACACATTTGGCAGATCTTTTGACGCAATTCCTTTTCCGTTATCTTCGATTTCGACCTGAACAAAATCCCCTACATCTTTGACGCGCAAATTAATCTTTGGCTTGTCTTTATCCATATATTTTACAGAGTTATTCACAATGTTATGCACCACTCTCTTAATTTGTTCTGGGTCTGCAATAACCTTGACCTCAGGTTCTACATAATTAAAATAACCAAATTCCACATTTTTTGCCTCTAGATCCAAAGACAAATCCTCTGAGCAATCATTAAAATAATCATTCACAGATAAAATTGTGAAATTGTACGGAATACGGTTCGTGTCAATTTTTGAATAAAGGGTCAGCTCATTGATCAGTACGTCCATCTCACTTGCTTTATTGTAAATGGTCCGTACATATTTTGCCACTTTGTCCGGAGTATCTGCCACACCGTCCATGATTCCTTCTGCATAACCTTTGATGGTCGTCACAGGTGTCTTTAGATCATGGGAAATGTTACTGATCAATTCTTTATTTTCTTTGTCAAATTTCAGTTTCTCTTCTGCCGTATTCTTCAGACGTTTGCGCATGTCTTCCAGATCCCCACAGAGCTGTCCGAGCTCGTCATCTGTCTCAACCGGAAGTTCAAAGTCAAGATTTCCTTCTTTTATACTCTTTGTTGCCTCCCGCATCTTTCCGACCGGTCCCATGACACTTCTGTAAATCCAGATAATCAGTACACAAGCGGTAAATACAAGTACCAGGAAAATGCATACGATAATCTCCACGAACAGATTTTTCACTTCCGGAATCAGGCTTCCTACATTTGTCACAATAAATGCACTGCCCTCACTTCCATCTAAATACTGAAAATCAATCTGTTTTAGAAGGACTTGTGCTTTTCCTCCAAGATACATGCCATTTTCCGATGTCGTCTCGGCCGCTCCATACTCTGGAAGCTGGCTGATGACTTTCTCAGCTTTAGAAGCCTCCGTACCAATATAGGAAATCGTATCATTCTTTCTCACAAGAAGATAAGATTTTTTATCTTGTAGTTCACCATTCAGACTTTCCAGTTGTGCTGCATCTTCCATTTCTTCCGGATCTTCCTGTATCAATGCCTCCAGCTCACGATATGGCTGTTCTGTCAGCCGTGTAAGAACGGTTACTGAACTAGCCAGACTCTCGACCGTCGTATTCTTGATTCCATAATTTTTCTCAATAGAACTAAGTTGATATTTTCCAACCATACACACAAGCGCCGAAGATAATGCAAGTGGAATTAATATAATTGTAAAAAACGCTACTACCAGCCTGGTCTTAAATTTCATAAAATAAATCTCCTTTTAAGTTCAGGTCTCACTCAAAATGCATTTTGCATCTAAAACCAAGTATAGCATGAAAAAGGACGCTTCACACGAAAGCGTCCATAAACATTTCTAAAAATTTTATAAAGCAATCTTACAGATAACTTTTCAGTAACTCTGCTTTGTCTGTCTTCTCCCATGGAAAATCTACATCTGTACGTCCAAAGTGACCGTAAGCAGCTGTCTGTTTGTAAATCGGTCTTCTTAAATTCAACATCTGGATAATTCCAGCCGGACGAAGATCGAAATTCTCACGGATGATTTCAACAAGCTTCTCATCTGAAAGCTTACCTGTTCCAAATGTATCTACCATGATAGATGTCGGGTGTGCAACACCGATCGCGTAAGATAACTGGATCTCACATTTCTTAGCAATTCCGGCTGCCACAATATTCTTCGCAACATAACGTGCTGCGTAAGCTGCAGATCTGTCTACCTTTGTACAATCCTTTCCGGAAAATGCTCCACCACCGTGACGAGCCATTCCACCGTAAGTATCTACAATAATCTTTCTTCCAGTCAGTCCGCTGTCACCGTGTGGTCCACCGATTACAAAGCGCCCTGTCGGGTTGATGAAAAATTTTGTATTCTCATCTACCATTCCTTCCGGAATGATCGGGTCAAAAACATATTTCTTAATATCTTCGTGAATCTGCTCCTGTGTCACATCCGGATCATGCTGTGTAGAAAGTACAACTGCATCCAGACGCTTCGGCGTACCATTCTCATCATACTCTACAGTAACCTGAGTTTTTCCGTCTGGTCTTAAATATTTTAATGTACCGTCTTTTCTGACTTCTGTCAGTTTTCTTGCAAGCTTGTGTGCCAGTGAAATCGGATATGGCATCAGTTCCGGTGTCTCATCGGAAGCATATCCGAACATCATTCCCTGATCTCCTGCTCCGATTGCTGCAATCTCTTCTTCAGACATTTTATTCTCTTTTGCTTCCAGAGCTTTGTCAACTCCAAGCGCGATATCTGCAGACTGCTCGTCGATTGCTGTAATCACACCACATGTATCTGCATCAAATCCATATTTTCCACGAGTATAACCGATCTCGCGGACTGTATCTCTTACAATCTTCTGAATATCCACATAAGCATTTGTTGTGATTTCTCCCATGACCATAACAAGACCTGTTGTTGTGCATGTCTCGCAGGCAACACGGCTCATTGGATCCTGCTCCATAAGGGCGTCCAGGATTGCATCTGAAATTTGGTCGCACATCTTATCCGGATGTCCTTCAGTTACTGATTCTGATGTAAATAAATGTCTTTCCATTCTCTTCTCCTTTTCATGTTCTTCACTCTTATTCTGAGATTCGCTAAAACCCTGAAAATGCACATAGCATGGCGGGTTCTTTGCACAAAGAAACAGCCCACACTAAGTGGACTGTTTATATTTCATAAGCCAATCCTCTTATTGTTCGATTACTCGCTCAGGTCGGCACCTTCCCGAACCGGGGGTTGCCGCAGCTTCACAGGTCCTTTGTACCTCCACTGCTCTGAATAAGAGAAAAATATTATTATTATCTTGTAACATGTATGACTTTATCGCAATACATAAGAAATGTCAATATACATATCTTACTTTCTGTTGTATTAGCTGACTTTCAGCTTGAACTTCTGAATCTCACGCTCTGTAGACACACGTTCAATGATTCCGCCGATTCCACGGATTTTCTCCTCGAAACGCTCATATCCTCTCTGGATATACACAATGTCGTCAACAATCGTGATTCCGTCAGTTGCAAGACCTGCAATGCAAAGTGCTGCTCCTGCTCTAAGATCCGGTGCGCTTACCCTTGCTCCTGAAAGCTTCTCAACACCTTCAATCGTTGCAGAATTTCCTTCTACTTTGACATTTGCACCCATTCTTGCGAGTTCGTCAAGATATTTAAAACGATTCTCGAAGATACTCTCTGTCACAATACTTGTCCCTTTGCATAAAGCCAGTGTAACGCCCATCTGCGGCTGCATATCTGTCGGGAATCCCGGATATGGTAATGTCTTCACATGTGTGCTTCTTAGGTCTCCCTTTGACACTACACGAACTGCATCGTCAAATTCCTCTACTTCGCAGCCAATTTCAAGAAGCTTTGCAATTGTTGCTTCCAGATGTTTCGGGATTACATTCAACACTGTCACATCGCCTTTTGTAGCTGCTGCTGCAAACATAAATGTTCCGGCTTCAATCTGATCTGGGATTACAGAATAATCTGTTCCGTGAAGTTTCTGAACACCACGGATCTTGATCACATCTGTTCCGGCACCACGGATATTTGCTCCCATGCTGTTGAGGAAGTTTGCAACATCAACAACGTGAGGTTCTTTTGCAACATTCTCCATAATGGTAAGTCCCTCTGCCATTGTAGCTGCCATCATAACATTAATGGTTGCTCCAACACTGACTACATCAAAGTAAATGTGCTTTCCGACCAGGCGGTCCGCTTCAGCAAGAATCTTACCATATTCAATCTCTACATCTGCTCCAAGTGCACGGAATCCTTTCAGATGCTGATCGATCGGTCTGCTTCCGATATTACATCCTCCAGGCAGTGCAACTTCTGCATGCTTATACTTTCCAAGCATAGCTCCTAACAGATAATAAGATGCACGAATCTTTTTAATATAATCATATTCAATATTGAAATCATGAATTGCTTTCGCATTGATCTTAACAGTGTGGCGGTCTGTACGCTGTACCATTGCTCCAATACCTGCAATCGCATCCAGAAGTACATTAATATCATTAACATCTGGAAGGTTCTCAATACGGACTGTCTCATCTGTCATAATTGCTGCAGCAAGAATCGCAAGTGCCGCATTCTTCGCTCCACCAATCTCCACCTCGCCTACAAGCGGGTGACCTCCCTTAATAATATATTGCTCCATAGATAACACCTCTATATATTCTACCAATATTCTCTAAAATATTATGCATCTTTCCTTCTCTCAAGCTCCTTACCCCTGAGCGAGACAAAAATGCATGGTCGAGGGACAGTATATTATATAAACTCCCCGTATGTCAAGTCATATTTTTATGGCATGACAATAACACGCCCTCTTATGGGTACCACAACAGTATAGCACAAAACACTTGCCACGTAAAATATTTTTTACATTTACGTAATGTTTTTGTAACATTTGAACCTGACAAGCCATGCGGCGGAAGATATAGCCTGGCTGACGGAAAGCTCGCTTTCACGGCAGGCTAGGTATATCTTGCGGTATATGGCGCTCAGCCATAAGCGAACGAACTTGCTTCGTGAGCTTCGCATGAATTAGTTCAGACTCGCTAACACTTTCTCAATCGTTTCTTCCAGTTCCAATCCATCTTCGCACACTGTCACATCTGCATATTTTTCAAATAATTTTACACGTTCTTCGTATAAATCCTTCAATGTCTGTCCGTCACGCAGTACGACTCCACGGCTCTTTGCATTTCTAAGTCTCTTATTTATTGTTTCAAATGATACCTGCAAATATACGACTTTTCCGATTTCTTTGTAATGTTTCATTGCATTTTCACAATATACAACACTTCCGCCCGGTGCGATCACTGTTTTTTCCGCCTCGATTTCAGCATTGATCCTATCCTCTACTTCCAGGAAACCGTCCGGTCCAATCTCCGCTATGATCTCTCTAAGAAGCTTTCCTTCCTTTTCCTGGATGACCAGATCTGTATCTACAAAATTGTATCCAAGACGTTTTGCGACAATGACTCCCACTGTACTTTTTCCCACTGCCGGCATGCCTATTAAAATGATGTTATCCATGATGTTTTTATCCTTCTATTTTTGCCTTTCTTCCTTTTATAATAAATGTGCTTTCATCTTTTCCTTTTATTATATGCAGCCTCTAATGGACAGGTGACTTTTCTACTCGCCAAATACAACCTCTTCCAATATGCGGGCTGCATCTTTCACACAATCCGGACAGGCTTTTGCCGGCGTTCCTGTCTCGACTCCCTTTAATTCCTTACAGATTACGCTGCCACTCTCCTCTTTGAATCTGCGCACAATTTCTTTGGATATTTTATAAGTTGCCCCTTTACTTCCCGGACCACCCATTTCCACAGTACTATTCTTGGCACCGGCAATTACACAGGCTGCTGTGACAGCTCCACATGTTCCTTCCATGCCGCCCATTCCAAGGCCAAGCCCTTCTGTCATACGAAACATCGTTTCTTCATCAATTCCAACCAGATCACAATATGCACACGCTACTGCCTGTGCACAGTTGTATCCATTCTTATGTTTTTCTGCAACTTTGTCTACTCTTGTTTCCATTTTTCAATTCCTTTCTATTATCTTGCGCGCCTTAGTTGCGGCTTCAATATATCCTCATATTTCATTATCCCTGAACCCGGGCACATGTTTCTCCATATATGAATTTACTTTTTACAATTCTGCGACGTGGATCATCTTGATAATTAATGATTTCCTCAAATAACGCTTTCGCAATTCCCGGTACATCTTGTTCCACTGTCGTTAACTGTACATAAAAATAATCATCCATAACATGATCAAAGCCGCATACTGATAATTGCTCCGGGATTTTAATATTCATTTTTTGCGCAGCATTTACCACACCAAGTGCTAGTATATCACAGGCACAAAAAATTGCTGTTGGCGGTTCCTCCAATGACAGAAAATACCTCAGTGCATTTCGTCCCATTTCAGCACACATATACCCTCTCTCTCCATATACATATTGCTGTTCAAAGGTAACGCCTCGCGCTTTTAGTTCATCCCTATATCCCCGATATCGGCACTGCACAGATTCAAAATCTCCCATTGCCCCAACAAACGCAATCTTTTCATGACCTAAATTGCACAGATAATTCACAACTTTTCTAGCACTTTCATAATTATCTGAGGCTACATAAACCGACTTTTCATCTCGTCCTCGATCAAAAAATACCACTGGTACATCTGCATTCTTAAATATTTCCCATGAATACCCTTCAGTCAGAATAATTCCTGCACATCTTTTTGCTATGCAATATTCTAAATAAGCTTTTTCTTTATTCTGATCATCTTCCGTGTCACAAATCAATAACATATAATTATTTTCAAAACACAATTCATTAATTTCCAGCACCAGTTTTGTATAAAACGGATTATTAATATCTTGTATAAAGACCGCTATAATATTAGACTCGTTTGCAAAAATAGATTTAATCGTATCGTTCGGTATATAATGATTATCTTCTATTATCTTTGTGACTTTTTCTATTGTCTTTGCCGAACATTTTTCTGGATAACTCTGGAAACTGTTGCAGTTGATACTCCAGCCATCTTTGCAATTTCCCGAATCCCCAGATATTTTTTTCCCTGGCTCTTTTTATTTTTTTCTTCCATTAATATATTCTATCCCCCCAACTATTTTAAGGGGCCTCTCTTCGGGCGTCCGTTCTATTTATTTCAAATTATAATATAGCCATTTTTTTATGTCAATTTCTTTCCATATATATAGAACAAAAGGGGATTACTCTACAGATAAACCTCCGTCTTGTAATCCCCAATAAATAACGCACACCTATTTTAACTATTATTTATTTTCCTTGACCATATGAATTTTTCACAAAATCCTGCATCGCTGCTATATTTTCGTCAGAGATTCCTACTGGTTTTCCACCTGTTGCTTCTATCATATAGTAAATTTGGGATGTAACTTCCAACACTTTTGCAACTTTAAAAGCGCCTTCCATATTTTCTCCGACACATACTGCTCCATGAGAATGAATCAGACATGAATTTGCCTTTTCTCCCAGCGCCTTTACACAATTGTCTGCAAGTTCCTGTGATCCCGGAAGTGCATACTCCGTACATCTACATACATCTCCCATAATCTGGGCTGCCTCATCAATAATCAGTGGAATATCCTTTCCCTGCGCTGCGTAAACCATAGAATACAGTGGATGTGTATGAACAACCGCATTCACTTCTGCTCTGTTTCTATACACAGACAAATGCATCTCTGTCTCAATCGTCGGTTTTCTTGTTCCTTCCACAATCTTTCCGTCTAAAGTACATACTACAACATCATCTTCCGCGATTGTATCGTAAAGCATTGCACTCGGTGTCAGATATACGAGACCTGTTTCTGGATCTCTGACACTGATATTTCCCCATGTCTCTACGGTTAATCCAGATCCTGCCATACGTTTTCCACTATCTACGATTAATTTTTTATAATTCATGTCCTGCCCTCCTGATTTCCTTCCTTAATTATTTGGATGGACTAATTTCAGCTGTGTATTTCTTTGTCTCTTCAAGCGTCTGTTTTGCATTCTCGCTTGTAATCAGTTCGCATCCTGTATCAATGTAAGATTCTGCATCTTTACCTGCAAAGATCTTAGCCATGTTTGCAACACCTAATTTACCCATCTTAATTGGCTGCTGCGCACAAGTTGACACAAACTTTCCATCCACTACATACTGTAATCCTTCTGTCACACCATCATATGAGAAAATTTTAATCTGATCTGTAAGTCCGGCTTCATCTACTGCCTGATAAGCTCCGATTCCCATCAGGTCGTTCTCACAATAGATAACCTGAAGATCTTTATTTGCCTGAATAATATTCTGGATTGCTGTGTAACCCTGATCTGTCTCCCAGTTTGCATGCTGCTCTGCAACAAGATCAACAACATCACCTGCTTTATCAAGGAATCCATTATATCTGTCATCATCATTTGTCTGACCCTGAACACCTCTTAAGATTGCTGTTTTACATCCATCCGGATACATCTGCGCAACCTCTTCACCAACGAGCTGACCACCGACATAGTTGTCTGTTCCATAGAATGGAATATCTTTGCCAAGTGTCTTTAATGTAGAATCATCTAACTTTGTATCTAGATTGATAACTGGAATATTTGCAGATTCACACTCCTGAAGAGCTGAAATCAGACCTTCGGAAGCCGCCGGTACAAGAATGATACCATCTACGCCCTGTGAAACGTAGTTCTCAATAATTGTCAACTGTTCCTCAACCGATGCATGCTGTGATCCTGCCTGAATCTCACATTTGATTCCTAATGCATTACATGCCTGCTGTACTGCATTAGCAACAATAATATGATACTCATTATTCAATGTCATACCACAAAATCCGATTGTATATTTACTGTAATCTCCATCTGGAACCATAGATTTCATTTCCTCTACAAGCGCATCGGAAACTTCTGTCGTTGCATCTGCCACCTTGTCATTGTTGCTGCTGCCGCTGTTTTTTGCTCCGCTTCCACATCCAACAGCCATTGTAGCCACCATTGCTACACAGAGAATCATACTCACTAATTTTTTCTTCATAATCTTCCTCCTTCGTTTTGTTTTTAAGTGTGCATTTATTTCATATATCATTCTGATATTACTCAGCTTTTCTTTCTTTTCTCTTATCTACAAATACCGCAACAATAACTACAAGTCCTGTAATGACCGTCTGATAATATGTAGCTACGTTCATAATCTGAAGACCATTTGTGAGTGTTGCCAGAATAATTGCACCTGCGACTGTATTTGCAAGTCTTCCTTTTCCACCTGACATGGAAATTCCACCGATAACGGATGCTGCGATTGCATTCATCTCATAAGAGTTTCCTGCACTTGGATCTGCATATAACAATCTTGAAAGAAGCATAACTCCTGCAAATGCTGCGAAAATTCCACACAGTACATATACCGCAACTTCTAGTTTTTTTACTTTAATACCAGAAAGTCTTGCCGCATGTTCATTTCCTCCAAGCGCGTAAATACGGCGTCCAAATTTTGTATAGGAAAGAATCAGGATCATTACTGCATAAAATACAATTACATATAGTACACCTATTGGAATTACTCCAAATAATTTTGTTTTCATAACAGCTCCGATTTCCAGCGGGAATCCAGATACTGCCTGTCCTCCATTGATAATCTGAGCCAGACCTCTGACTGCCTGCATAGAACCAAGTGTTACGATAAATGCCGGAACCTTTCCATAACTGATAAGTATACCATTAAAAAGTCCGACTGCCGCTCCAAGCACCAGGCAAAGGATAATCGCAACAGGAATTGGCATTCCTTCCTGAAGTCTCAGTGCAAGAAATATTCCAACAAATCCTACGACGGATCCTACAGAAAGATCTATCCCTCCTGTCAGAATAACTAGCGATGCTCCAATAGCTACTACTGCGTTAATGCTGGCCTGATTAATAATATTCATAACGTTATTCAGCGTTAAGAACTGTTTTCCAAGGGCTGAACAAATGATTGTAAATACAACGAAAATACAAATCATTCCTATATAAATTATCCAGTCCGATATATTTACTCGTTTATCCTTCATGTTTTTCCTCCTCCGCAAGTTCCATTTTCATAGTCTCTTCCTGAGTCAGCATTCCATCATTTTCGACAATTCCATTTATGCGTCCTTCCCGCATAACCACAACCCGGTCACTCATCTTCAATACTTCTACCAGATCTGATGAAATCATAATAATGGAGGCTCCCTTTGCAATCAGATCATACATAATGTTATATATTTCATCTCTGGCACCTACATCAATTCCTCTGGTAGGCTCATCAAAAATGTAAATATCAGCATCCGAATATAACCATTTTGCAATAACAACTTTCTGCTGGTTTCCACCTGACAGGTTCTTCGCATCTGTCAGTTCTGAAAACGTCTTGATTTTCAGACTTTTAATATAATCTTTGGAAACACTGCGTTCTTTTCTTCGATTTAAAAACGGTTTACACAACTTCGGAAGATTTGGCAGTGCAATGTTTTCTGCCACGGAATGCATCAGAATCAATCCTTCATCTTTTCTGTCCTCACTTAGATATACAATTCCGTTCTTAATATTCTCTGATAAGTTCGTTCCGATTTCTTTTCCCTTGTAGATTACTGTACCGCTGTCTTTTTTGTAGTCTCCAATAATTGTTTTTGCTGTTTCGGTTCTTCCGGCTCCTACCAGTCCTGCAAATCCAAGGATCTCGCCCTTGTGCAGATCAAAGGATACATTTCTTACCAGATTCTTATAATTCAGATTTTTTACGGAAAGTACAACTTCGTCTTTCTTTAAGTGCGGATTTTCCAGTTTTTCAAAAGAAACCTGACGTCCTACCATCAACCGTGTCAATTCATCCTCTGTCGTATCTTTGATATTAACAGTATCGATATATTCACCATCTCTCATAACCGTACATACATCACCGATTTCCAAAAGTTCACTCAGACGATGAGAAATATAAATAATACCTATTCCTTGCTTTTTCAGTTCTCTGATAATATCAAACAACATTTCTGTTTCTTTGTCAGTGATTGCTGCTGTTGGCTCGTCCAGAACCAGGATTTTAACATCATTTGATATTGCTTTCGCAATCTCTACCAGCTGTTTTTTCGCCACGCTCAATTCTGAAATTAAAGTCTTCGGGCTGCAATCCAGTCCCACGCGATCCATGCATTTTTTCGCTTCTTCAATCTCTTTCTTATGGTCTACACGGCCTCCTTTTACAATCTCTTTTCCAAGAAAAATATTTTCATATACTGACATTTCCGGAACAAGATTGAATTCCTGATAGATTACACTGACACCTGCCTTAATTACCTCTCCCGGTGGCATTGGCGGCATTTCATTTCCATCTAAAATCACGGTTCCTTCTTCTCTACCATATGCACCTGACAATATTTTGATCAGTGTAGATTTTCCTGCTCCATTTTCTCCCAGTAGAATATGTACCTGACCCTTTTTCACTGTCAACTGAGCATTTTTCAGGACTTTTACTCCAAAGAAACTTTTCGTAATATCTCGCATTTCTAATATATTGTCCTGCATTTCTTTTTATCCTCCTTCCTCTTTGGCTGCATTTTGTTACTTTTCTTCTTCCCTCCCTGCTATCTAATGGTTTAAAACTGCTCTGTAACGCATTCTTATTTTCTCTGCATTTTCATTCTTTTCCTGTATCAGTTCTGTACGATAAGATTTTGCGATAATATTTCGGATATCCCCAAGTTCTAACTCTGGTTCGAAATATTTTAACTGTACTGCCAGATTTCCCATGGAAGTACTTTCTCCAAAACATACCACAACTGGTTTTTCTGTATAACCCGACATCAGTCTCAGCAAAATACTGCTTGCGGCTCCGCCACCGACAATATACACTTTTTCAAAATTCCTGCCGCTAATCTTCTGTGCATCTTCAAGTGTGATTGCATAAGAGCAGGCCAGTGATTCATAAAATGCCCTAAACAAAATCCCCCATTCCATTTCACCATCTGCCTGTCCGCTCTCTGTAAGAGATCCCCAGACTTCCCGTGACATACTTTCCGGATTAAAAAATCTAATGTCATTCAGATCAATGAAAACCTCTCCTTTTGCACTCTCTGCCATCTGTGTAATTTCGCTCCATGGTACTTCTCTTCCATAAGCAGCACACAATTCTTTTCGAAGACAGTTTGCTATAAACATTCCTGCGTTGTTCTTTAATAAAGTAATCTTTCCAAATGCGCCAAGTTCATTTGTCAGACTGGACTGAATCACTTCGTCATTCTGAATTGGCTCATCCAGTTCCGTTCCTATCAGCGACCATGTTCCACAGCTTACAAATCCAAAATCCTTTTCCTGTGCTGGAATTGCGGCAACGGCAGATGCTGTATCATGAGACGGAACACATATGATTGGAATCTCATAATCAATTCCAAGTTTTCTGAGAACCTCTTTTTTTATATCCCCTATTTTCGTTCCATGTACGCCAATTTCAGAGAATAATTTTTCCGGAATTTTAAATTTTTCACATATCTCGGAACTGATTTTCTTCTCTTTCACATCCATAAGCTGTGTTGTGCTTAACTCACTTGGCTCGTTGACCATCTTCCCTGTTAAGAAATAATTCAAAACATCCGGAACCATCAGACATTTATCTGCTTTTTCCATTACATCTGAAAATTCTTCATTCATTCCTGCAAGCATATAAACGGAATTAATTTTGTCACACAAAATCCCTGTCTGGTAAAACATTTTTTTCTTTTCATCTTCACTTAGCGAAGCCAGCACGCGCTCACCAATTGTATTCCGATAACAAAGCGGATTCTGAATCATCTCGCCATTCGAATCAAACATGGCAAAATCTACTCCCCATGTACAAATTCCGATAGAATCGATTTTTTCACCACTGTCAACAATACTTTTTAAAGTTTCTATAAAACCATCAAATATCTTCCTGATATCCCAGTAGTAATACTCTCCGACTTTTTCCATTCCGTTGGGAATCTGTTTTATAACTGTACTTTCTATTTTTCCATCCCGATATCTTCCAAGAACCACTCGATAGGATGAGTTTCCACAATCCAGTGCCACCATGGTCTTATTTACTTCACCCATACTCTGTCCCCTATTCTTATTGAATTTTTATTTTTAAATCATATTTATTTTCATATTCTTTCAGGAAATTCAAATCCTGGACTTTCAGTGATTTCATATCTCCCATTTCATACATTCTTCCAAGTCCCTGATATTTTGGAAGTCCTAACCGATGATATGGTAAAAATACTACTTCTTTCACCTTTGAAAGCTGTTCTGCAAATTTCAGGAATTGTTCAATCGCCTCTGTGCCATCATTGCATCCTGGGATGTATGGATATCTCAGATAAAAATCCCCTTCAAAATGTTCATCTATCCACCGAATGTTACTGATGATCTGTCGATTATCCACTCCTGTCAGCTCTTTATGCTTTTCAGGATCATAATGTTTATAATCACAATAAATTGTATCTACATCAGGAGCAATCATTTCAATATTTTCTTGTGGTACTTGCCCACAAGTCTCTATCAATATATTCCAGCCTCTTTTTCTTATCTTTCTCGCACACGCATGAATGAATTTTGAATACATTAACGGTTCTCCACCGCTAAATGTAATCCCTCCTCCTGATGCAAGATAGTAATGTTCATCTCGCCCCAGAACCTCCATCAATTCTTCCACTGTGTAATCCGTTCCCTGTCTGACTCTTGCATCTGCATAACATCCATCTATGCATGTCCCGCACAATTTACATTTATCAGAGTCTGTAATCATCCCGTACCCCGGCATGTTCTTAATAGCCTGCTGCGGGCAACTATTTATACATTTCCCGCAGCCAATACATTTTATTTCTTTAAAAAGGATTTCCGGTTTAAAAGACTGTGACTCTGGATTTGCGCACCATTTGCACCGAAGGTTACACCCCTTCAAGAACACTGTTGTTCGGATTCCTGGTCCATCTTCTGTTGCGCAACGTTCAATATTGAAAATCCTTGCTTTTTCCATTTACATCTCAACCTCTGTTCGATTAATCACATCATTCTGACACGCAACTCCCAGTGAGGTAAATAATGCACTGTATCCAGATACTCGAACCATCAAATCCGGGAAGTCCTCCGGTCTTTTCTGTGCTTCTTTTAAGACTTCATTATCTACAACGTTAAACTGAATCTGCTCTGCATCCTTATCAAATAATGCCCGCATCATATCAAGAATTTTCTGTCTGGATTCCTGGTTTGCAATTGTAGATGGTGCAAGTCTCATATTGAAAATATTTCCTTTCTGGTCATAGATTGTAGGAATCTTTGCAACAGAATTGCATGCAGCAGTTGCCCCGTTCCGTTCAGAACCATTTGCCGGAGATACCCCGTTATTTACCGGTTCTCCTGCTGATCTTCCATCCGGTGTTGCTCCAATACGGCTTCCAAATGAAATATTTCCGGTTACCGGCGTCTGGCTATAAGCGAAACAACAAGGTACTGGACCTTTTCCATATTTTGAACTCTTATAATCATGATTTAGACTATGTCCAACATATTCCTCAATTGCTACAACCCATTTATCTGCATAGTCATCATCATTTCCAAACTTTGGAACTTTATTTTTCATGATCATCTGAATCTCTTTTCCTGTCGGAGTTGTTGACTCATCCTCAAAATTTGTGGCACATGCATGTAACAACTGTTCCATTGTCAGTATCTTTTTGTCAAATACAAGATACTCAATTCCTGTTAATGCATCTCCCGCACTGATGGTTCCTGCTGTCGGACCTCCATCTGCTGAATACAATGCACCACCCTCAACCAAATCCAGACACCTTCCGATACAATCCTGTACAAGCGAAGACCTGAAAGCATTTAAGTCATATCTCACATGGACTTCATCATTGATGTGTTCTGTCAGACAATTCAGATCCAGGAAGTATTTCAAAGTCTTTTTATATTCTTCAAAGATATCTTCCATAGATGAGCTTGCCACAATATCTTTGTCTGGTTTTCTAAACACAGTTCCTGTTGCCGGGTCTTTTCCATTATTCAATGTGATTTCCAGAACCTTTTCAATACTGAGCCAAGGTCCTTTTGCTGCGAAATCCCATTTTCCAGGAATAGATGCCTCAATACAGCCATCCGGACACCAGTCAACCAGATCCTCTTCAGCAACACCCATCTCTCTCAAAATTTTTATAAATGCTTTATCATTATAAAATGCAGGCATTCCACCTTTGTGTTCAATCGTTGCCTCCAGCGCATCCATAAGCACTTCATCTGTCGTTCCATCAAAGCACTTGACTGACACAGAAGGTGTGATTAATTTCAGTTCTCTGCACGCCTGAATACACATTCTTGAAATATCATTTGTTGCATCCTTTCCTTCTACAGTCTGTCCACAAATCGCCAGGTTAATGAACATCTGATATCCCATAAAAAATTCTGTATCTGGCCAGGAACGAAGTTTGTTTAATTCATTACATTTAATGAAGAAACATTCTATAATCTCTAATGCTTTTTCTTTTGTAATTCTTCCCTCTTCAATATCTTTCTTATAAAGAGGATATACATACTGATCAAATCTACCAAGTGAAATTGCATGTCCATTAGATTCCATATGTACGGCAAGGAGAACCATGAAAATTGACTGTACAGCTTCTTGGAATGTTCTCGCTGGATGAAACGGTACATATCTACAAATCTCAGCCAGCTCCATTAACTCTTTCTTGTACTCTGGATCATCTGTTTTTCCTGCTTCTTCTTCACACTTATCTGCAAGTCGGTTGGAATAATTTAACACTGCTTCATTTCCAAGCTTTGCTGCTTCCAGGAAATGTAATTGCTTCAGCGCGTCTGGATCCAGAATATCAATGCTGTCTTTTTTCTCTTGAATTCTTGTCAATACATCTTCCAGACCCTTCTCAACAACCATTTTATAATCAACAATCTCATTCCCCAGTCCGGCTGCACATACCCACGTTTCATCTGTGACTCCTGCATCCCATGCATCATTGACTTCCTTTGGCAGATTTTTGCGAACATAATCATAAAGTGTCTTTCCATTCCAATATTCTGCACATTCGCGAACTATTTTTTCATCTTCTGGCAAAATATAAAATTTGTCTCCAGGTCTGTCTTCCCATCGATACGGTTTTCCATCTAACTCTTCTAGAATCCACTGAGCAGAATATTCTGGAAATACTGGTGAACTCTTTGCGTTTTTTGCCATATTACCAACAATCAATTCCCCTGGTTTTACCCAGACTGTCATTTTATCCAGCACTTCATAAAAAGATTTTGCCCTGCGGATAATAATCGGCAGACCATCTGTTGTTTTCATAGATTCTGTAAATATCTTACATCTCTCACCATCTACATACGGTTTCTGTTCTGTCAGCTCTTTTCGAAGCCTCTGAATTCTTTCATTCATACAATTACCTCCCTGTAATCAATTTCCGCCTATATGTAACTTGTTACATTTCTTATCGATAAACAAATCATAGCACTATAAATAATCATCGTCAATTATCTATTTATTTTTTAGTGAATTTGCACAATTTTCTTTGTTTTCTGTTTTTTTAGTCATTTTAAATGTAACCATTTACATTTTTTGATGATATATTTTGCTATTTACGTAAAGTATTGGATTATACTTGTTTTCTGTTCCTCTGCTATTTTTATTTTTTCGTATGAAACATGTTACATTTTTTGTTATTTTTATATCTATTCGTGCATTCTGCACAACCACTAAGAATAACGAATAGGCAGACTGCTTTTTCACAGTCTGCCTATTTTCCAATTCTTCATGTAGCAGTTTACGCCCCCTTATTCTTTTTATTCCTTTCAATTTTCAATAATATTTCCGTCTCATACTTCTGTTTTCTCGTCTTCTCTGACACAGTTCCTGATAAGTCATGACCTGGATCAGATCCTGTAGCCACTTGCCGGTTTTCTCGTCTTCTTTTGCTTTATCTTTCTTTGTTTCATCTTCTTTCGCACGATTATAAATCCGCCTGCAAAGCAGCATCAACTGCAGCCGGTCCGGATATTCATCATACATAATGCTTCCCGTATACTCAAGCCGGTCACATTCCTCTTCAATATATGGTATCAGGCGCTTTGCCGTTCCTGGATATACACTCTTCATATATTCATAATCCCTCTGGTTCTGACGCTCATCATCATATAATAGCGGCATTGGATACGCCATATAGTAAGGAAGTTTTTCATCCATGTTCATACACTCCCACAAAATTCATCTGCTTTATCATATGCAGAAAGGAAAAAAGCGGAACAGCAATTGCTGTTCCGCTCAAATTTTTCTGTATTCTGTTTTTTATTAGCCTAAGAGCAGTAAGCCGAATACCAATGTGAAGAGGGCTACTGTCTCTACGATACCTACTACGATGAAGTAGTTAGCTGTACCTTTTCCGGTTGCTCCTAATGCATCAGATGCTCCAGCGGCACATTTACCCTGGAATAATGCTGAAAGTCCGATTGCGAGTCCACAGAAGATACCAACACCAAGTGCCAGTCCTGCGTCTGCTCCGCCTTCTACTGCTGATTTGATAAAGTTCATAAGAAGGAATCCGTAGATTGTCTGTGTAAGAGGTGCTCCAGCGAACGCGATCATGATGAACGGTGCCGGTTTTCCACTTGCATAACACTTTTTCCATGCTCCTACTGCTGCCTGTCCTGCAAATCCTGCACCGAATGCTGATCCTGAAGCAGATAAACCAAGTGCAGCTGCCATTCCAACAAATGCTAAATTCATAATTTTTCTCCTTTAATTAAATACTATTTAATAATTTTATCGTTTACTTTAAATGGTTCGTATGCAATTCCTGTCCACTCCAGTCCTGCCTGTCCTGAGAACTCCAGAACGTTCAGTCTGACACCGTGTACTACGACTGACAGGAAGCACATGATAATATTCAGTCCGTGTCCGATAAGTACAACTACAACAGCGAGAATAATAAGCGGTCCGTGGAATCCTGCTGCGATTCCGTTAAAGCTCTGAGAAATGGCAAGTCCTGCCATACCTACTGCGAACAGACGGATATAACTCATTACGTTACCAAAGCAGCTGATCGTATTCAGGAATACGGTAAACGCATCTGCAAGACCAGCTTTCAGTCCCTGTGCAAATGTACGATCCGGTGACATTGCACCGAAGAGAACAACGAGTAAAAATGCTACACCAATCATTGCAAATACCGGTGTGATGTTAATGCTCTCTCCGATTACCAGATAAAGCGATAATAAATACATTGCTACAATTGCTACGAGCCAGCCAAGGTCTGCAACCCAGCTCAGGTTCTTCTCAGCAATCTTTTTCTTAATAGAAATCAGACTACCAAGTGCCATCTGAATTGCTCCTACAGAGAATGAGAACTTCATGATCATGTTCTGCTGTGCAAGAGCTGTAACTCCGAAATAATCCGGATAGTTTGCAAAGCTTGGAATTACCAGTGCTTTCAGGAACGGAACATTCATTGCTGACTCCATTCCGAACCAGGTACCGGTAATCGCTCCCCATATAACGGTTGCAATTGAAAGTACAAATAATAAGTAAACTATGTTGCTATATTTCTTTTCGCCTTTTGTCTTCACTGCAAATACTATTGTTCCGATCAGAATCAGCATACCATATCCGGCATCACCGATGATCATTGCAAAGAACAGTGTGAAGAACAGGAAGAACCAAAGTGAGATATCAGACTCTCTGTATCCCGGAAGGATTCCTAAGATGTCAAATACCGGCTGGATCAGTCCGGAGACTTTTCCGTATTTAACTTTCGTAGGTACCTGATCATCGTCCTCTGCTACATCTTCCTGCGCCCAAGCCCATTTATTTACTGAAGCCGCTTCTTTGAATTTTGAAAGGTCTTCCTCTGGAAGATATCCTGAGATCCATACGAAATCCTCATCACTTTCTGCGGTCTCACTTGCGGAAGAATAATTCTCCTCGTTCTGAGCTTTGAGCATCTGAGCCTGAAAACTGGCATCATATACAGCAGCTTTCTTAAGGATCTCGTCGCACTCTGCGTTCTGACGCTGGCACTCCTCAATCTCTTTTGTAAGTTCACTGATTCCTTTTTCCGGAATTGCGAACTCTGCTGCCGGAATTGTTGCCGGTAAAGCTCCGATTACAGCAACGGTATCCATCTTATCAATAGTAGCAAGACGGATCATCTTAACTTCCGGATCCTGCTCAGCCATCTCAAATTCATTTTTTGCCAGACGGTAAAAATGAAGATCATACCCTGCTTCTTTTAATTCTTTTAATTCAGCCGGTGCGAAATCGCCCCATGCTTTTACTCGTTCTATCTCTGCACCTGCTGCACTCATTTCCTGGGACAGCGCTGACTTTTTGTCTAGTGCTGCAAGCACGCCCTGATACATCTCTTCAAACTGTTCGTCTGAAAGGATCGGAGCTTCTTCTTTCCCCTTGGATTTTTTATCCGGCGCATAGTCTAATAATACTCCGGCAGTCTTAGAAAGTGTTGTAAATCTTTCTGACGCTGCGCGTGCCGGACTTTTCTTCTCTGCCAGATGCAGAAGTCCGAGATCCCGAAGTCCATCGAGCATCTCATCTTTCTTGGAGACGGATGACACGACATAGACCATTTTCATCTTTTCAATCATTTTGCCGCCTCCACAAGTTTTTTCTTTGAAATCTTTCCGCGAACAACTGCCGCTGTCTGCTGATCTCCAAGGAATACACCGATCACACGGATATTCTCCTTTGCCTCCGGAATCTTAACTTTCTCGAACAGATTTACTCTCTGAGATGTAGCACGAAGCTCATTCTCAAGAAGTGTTTCCTGTTTTCGAAGTGTAGATACCAATGCATCCAGACGAGCAATCTCACGAAGTTTTACAATTGCAGTATCAACCCACAAAGGATAGTCGTCAACATCGTAAACAATGTCTTTAAATGTCAGCTCCTGAAATGTTGGAACCGTTACACCTGCGATGTTCTCATTCTTACAGATAACTGTCTCTGGCTGTACCAGGTGATCGAGTTTTTTCTCTTCATCGAAGATTTCATTCTCCGCGAAAACTGCAACCCAGTCATCCAAGTCTCCAATCATCTGAGCACGTTCGACTTCCTTCTGCTCCAGTTCAGCTTTCGTCTTCATAATTACCGATTGCAACTGCTGTTTTTTAAGCTGCAGAGTAGGAAGATAGCGCTGATACTGTTTCAGGTGGTCTTTCTGCACCTTCTGCTCATTTTTTGTAAGTTTGATAGCCATCAACTACTCCTTTTAGTTTAATGCCTCTTTCTTTGGCCATCTTTCTTTCAGAAGACTTGTCTTCAAACCAGTCTCATTTGGCTCGAAGCACTCTGCAAGAATTTCCCAACCAAGATCAAGTGCATTTTCAAGTGGGATATTAACACTAAGGTCCATTAATTTTGTTTCGAACAATTCACCGTATTTCAGGAGTTTCTCGTCCCATTCACTCATAAGGAATCCCATGGATTTCTTCTCGAGAGCTTCCTTGTACTGTGAGTACAGACGAATCATACCATCCATCAATGCACGGTGGTCATCTCTTGTCTTACCATTTACGTTCTGTTTCAGACGTGAAAGAGAACCGAATGGCTCGATATGTCCATTTTTCAAATAATACTGACCTTCAGTGATATAACCTGTATTATCAGGTACCGGATGAGTTACATCATCACCTGGCATTGTTGTAACACCAAGGATTGTGATAGAACCTGCGCCCTCGATATCAACTGCCTTCTCATAACGAGATGCAAGGCAACTGTAAAGGTCTCCCGGATAACCACGGTTTGATGGTACCTGCTCCATCGTGATAGCCATCTCTTTCTGTGCATCTGCGTAGTTTGTCATGTCAGTAAGAAGTACAAGTACTTTCTTTCCGGCAAGAGCGAACTGCTCTGCAACAGCAAGAGACATATCTGGAACCAGTGTACACTCAACGATCGGGTCAGCTGCTGTATGAATAAACATAACTGTGTGGCTCATTGCTCCACCTTTTTCAAGTGTATCGCGGAATGTAAGGTAATCGTCATATTTCAGACCCATACCTCCAAGTACGATAACATCTACTTCTGCCTGAAGAGCGATACGTGAAAGTAACGCATTGTAAGGCTCACCTGAAATAGAGAAAATCGGGAGTTTCTGGCTCTCTACCAGTGTATTGAACACGTCGATCATCGGAATACCTGTACGGATCATATTCTTAGGAAGAATACGTTTTGCAGGGTTAAATGAAGGTCCACCGATCGGAATCATGTTCTCTGTAAGTGCCGGACCGTGATCTCTTGGAACTCCTGCTCCGTCAAATACACGTCCGAGCAGATGCTCTGAGAAGGAAACCATCATAGGTCTGTCAAGGAAACGAACAGAATCGCTGGTTCCAACACCCTGTGCACCTGCAAATACCTGAAGAGATACAATGTCTCTGTCAAGTTTAATAACTGTCGCGTAACTGTCACCTACTAAAGCAAGGTCGCCAAGACGAACACCTTCTGCTTTAACAGTAACAACGTTACCGACGATTGATTCAATTTTTGTATATACTTTCTGCACTTTAGAACCTCCTACTCAACTGCTTTTGACTTGTAGAATTCCTCAATCTTCTTCGCCTGCTCATGGTATTCTGGTGTCTCAAAGACAGTACCATGCCAGTCAAGGAATTCCTGTCTCAACTGGTTGAAGAAGCTTCGAATTTCATTCTTGTCTTCCAAATCATAGGACGCCATTAATGCTTCATAAAGTTTATCGAATTCCTGTCTCTGTCTCTCCGGTGGGCATGCTGCGTCAATCGGATCGAATGAGTTCTGCTGAAGATATACAGCATCAAGAAGTTCGCCTTTCTGATAAATGATGTAGTCTTCTGCGGATGTTCCTTCCTCACCAACTACCTTCATCATCTGATTGATCTCGTTTCCTCTTGTAAGGATTGCACGAGCCTCTTCGATACGTCCCATATCTACAACACCGGTATATTTAGACCATGAATCCATCGGATGGATTGCAGGGTATTTACGAGCATCTGAACGCTCTCTTGAAAGTCCGTGGAATGCTCCAACTACCTTCAGTGTTGCCTGTGTTACAGGTTCCTCAAAGTTACCACCGGCTGGTGATACTGTACCACCGATTGTAACAGATCCGACTTTACCATTCTTAAGTCTTACTTTACCAGCTCTCTCATAGAAAGAAGCGATTGTAGACTCAAGGTAAGCCGGGAATGCCTCTTCACCCGGAATCTCTTCCAGACGTCCTGACATCTCACGCATCGCCTGTGCCCAACGGCTTGTAGAATCTGCAAGAAGAAGAACGTCAAGTCCCATCTGTCTGTAGTACTCTGCAAGTGTTACGGCTGTGTAGCAGGAAGCCTCTCTGGCCGCTACCGGCATGGAAGATGTATTACAGATGATGATTGTTCTTTCCATAAGAGATCTTCCTGTCTTAGGATCTTCCAGTTCAGGGAACTCTTTCAGAATCTCTACAACCTCACCGGCACGCTCTCCACAAGCTGCCACGATAACGATATCTGCCTCACCATTCTTTGCTTCCATATGCTGAAGAACTGTCTTACCAGCTCCGAAAGGTCCAGGAACGCAGAATGTTCCACCTTTTGCTACCGGGAGGAATGCGTCTACACAACGAAGCTGTGTTACCAGCGGCTCGTCCGGACGAAGTCTCTCATCATAGCATTTTACAGCCTGTTTGATCGGCTGTGAGATTACCATGCTGAGTTCTTTCTCCTCACCTTTGCTGTTTGCGATCACGCAAATTGTTGCTCTTACATTATAAGAGCCTTTTTCTTTAATAGATTTAACTGTCCAGTCACTACCTTTCAGTGTGAACGGAACCATAATTTCATGTTTAAATAATCCTTCAGGAACACTACCGATTGAATCTCCTGCTTCTACGGAATCTCCAACTGCTACAGATGGTGTGAACTCCCAATCTCTATCTGGAATAGGATCAAGATACACACCTCTCTCAAGGAAGAATCCACACTGCTCTGCAAGATCCGGCAACGGGTTCTGAAGTCCATCAAATACCTGGGTTAACAGACCTGGTCCAAGTTCTACGCTCATCAGCTCACCAGTAAACTCTACCTGATCTCCGACTTTGATACCATTTGACATCTCGTAGATCTGCATGCTGGCAACACCATTGTTGATTCGGATAACCTCTCCTTTAAGACGTTTTCCATCAACAAGAATATAAGCAACTTCGTTCTTATGAACTGCACCATCAAAGCTGACGTTTGCCAGGTTTCCGTTAATACCAGTTACATATCCTGTTACTGTTTCCATCAATTCTCTCCTGTTATAAGCTATATACGCGTTGCTGCACCTGATCAAAAAGACGTTTGAATTCCTTCTGTCCTTTTGACTGAACAAAACAGCTCTGGCGTTCAAGCAATTTTAATTTAATCGCATACCCGAATAAATATACATCATCGAAAGTATGCAAGCCTACCAATGAATCAAGATTATCAAATTCATAATCCAACAAGATCTTCTCTGCTTCCAGCGGATTCTTTGCAGCTAGCGCTGCTCCTGCTACCTGTGCAGTCACAGAATCCTTATCATAGGATGCCAGATATGGTCTTCCCAGATTTACACTTCTCTGATAGTTGAGTTCGCTCATAAGATTCTTATAAGAGGCAGCCCACTCTTTCATGATTGGTCCCTCTTCTGACGAAAGTGTCAGGTTCTTTAAGCACTCATACTTTGATTCACTTACATTTGACTGGCACATGCCAAGAAATTCCTCATAGGAAAATGGCATCTCCCCGTCTGTTCTCAGGTCCGGCAGGCTTGATATCAAGTAATAATATGAAGCCATAGGCACCTCCTGTTAGAAATCGAGATCTCTGAAGTATGGCATCAGCATCTGCATGATCTCATCATCAGAACAGTCGAAATAACCTGAACCGTCTTTTGCAGCCAAACGGAATCCTGCTCGAACACCCTTTGTAGGTCTGATCTCAAGTCCATTCTTGATCTCTTCTGCAAGTTCTGCTTTGAGTGAATCGTTCACTTCTGAGACTTCAACTGCATAATTCTTCACATCTTCATCTGATACTACAGCGTGGATCAGTTTTCCAAGAGCTGCGTCTGAGAGATTGTTCTCAATCTTTGCTGAAAGAATCTTTTCAAATTCAGCCTGTACCTCAGTTTTGAATGCAAGCATAGCATCTCTTTTTGCCTGCTCTGCACTGATTGCAGCGCTTTCTTTAAGAATACCGATCTCTTTTTCTGAAGCTTCCTGAACACTCTTAGCCTCAGCCTTCGCATCTGCTACAATTGTTTCTGCTTTTTTCTTAGCTTCTGAAATAATTGCTTCTGCTTCTGCATTAGCCGCCTCAATTCCGTCTTTGCGGATTGACGAAACTAAGTCTTGAATCTGTAATTCCATAAGTTCACTTCCTTTTCTTTATTTTCTTGGTTCTGTTATGCCACAGCATCTGCTGTTATGGCATTTTTCGGACTTTTAATTCTTCTTTCAGGCTTTCATCCCATTGTCCGTGTCTGGGACTCAGCAGTACAAAGCTTCCCCAAGCTTCACATTAAGAACTCCAGAGGTTTTCCGTTCCCCCTTCTTCTCAATGGCTGCTTCTGCCGTTTGCTCACCACCTCTCCCTTTAGATAGAATAAACCTTCTAATTGAAATTATAATATACCAAACCTGGAAAATCTATAAATTTATCATTTTTTCATATATTTACAGAGTGTTTTTATATTTTCATGAAGGCTATTATAATAGTTTCCCTGAGTCTCCCCAGTGTAATCTGTGCAGATGTCCTTCCAGATTCATCCCTGCAAAGCCATTTTGCCGCAGAGCTTCATAAAGAACAATCGACACGGAATTGCTTAAGTTTAAAGATCTGATATCACCCACCATCGGAATTCTTACACAGTCTTCCTGATGTTGTACCAAAATCTCCTCCGGTATCCCCGCACTCTCTTTTCCGAACATAATATAGCAATCCGGTTCATAACTCACTTCCGTGTACACCTTCGGTGCCTTGGTCGTCGCCATGTAGATCTTTGCTCCTGGATTGCGTTCCAGAAAATCCGCATAATCAATGTATGTAGTCACATCCAGACTTCCCCAGTAATCCATACCGGCCCGTTTCAGGTTTTTCTCATCCAGACGAAATCCTAATGGTTCGATCAGATGTAATCTGGTATTAGTTGCCACACATGTGCGTCCGATATTCCCAGTATTCGCTGGTATCTCCGGTTCGTGCAGTACGATATTTAGCATTTATCTATCACCTTTCTGCATTTATTCAAAAAAACTATTTGTACAAAATTGTACTTAATTTTATACAATAAGTCAATGGTTTTTCTAGTAAAAATGTGTTTTTCTTTCTATCCTAATTGATATTTTTTGCATATTATAAACAAATTACTTGCAGAAAGAGACATACCTGTATGCTTTGCAGATATGTCTCTTTCCTTTCATTTTTCTTTATTTTCAGGCTTTATTAGCATTTTTTTAACAATACTAAAGCCTCTATTTTTTTCTCAGTTTTTCGATAAAATGATTTACCCGTCCAAGCGCTTCTTTCAAATCGTCCAGCGAATATGCGTAGGAAATTCGGATATATCCTTCTCCACTTGCACCAAATGCACTTCCCGGAACAACTGCGACCTTCTCCTCACGGAGCAGTTCCGTCGCAAATTCTTCAGACGTCATCCCAAACTCCTGAATGTTCGGGAACACATAAAATGCTCCAAATGGCTCAAAGCAACGGAGCCCCATTTCTTTAAATGCATGCATAAGATAACGTCTTCTCTCATTATATGCCGTGCGCATCTTCTGGATCTCATCATCACAGTTCTTCAATCCCTCAATTGCTGCATACTGACTGTTTGTCGGTGCACACAGGATTGCGTACTGATGGATTTTCACCATCTGCTCCATGATGATCTGCGGTCCGCATATGTACCCCAGTCTCCATCCCGTCATGGCAAGACCTTTTGAGAATCCATTTACGACCAGCGTCCTCTCCCGCATACCAGGAAGGGATGCAATAGAAACATGGTCTGTCTTATAAGTCAGTTCTGAATAAATCTCATCAGACAATACATAGAGATCATATTTCTCTACAAGTTTGGCAATCGGTTCCAGGTCTTCTTTTGTCATGATCGCACCGGTCGGGTTATTCGGGAACGGAAGCACCAGAATTTTTGTCTTCGGTGTGATTGCAGCTTCCAGTTCTTCTGCCGTTAGTTTGAATTCATTCTCCTCTTTCATCGGAATCGGCACCGGCACACCATCTGCCAGTGTGACACACGGTGCGTAGGATACATAAGACGGCTCAGGCACAAGCACTTCATCTCCCGGATTTAGCATAGCACGCATGGTAAGGTCAATTCCCTCACTTCCGCCAACCGTTACCATAACCTCATGCACATAGTCATAACGCACATGGATCTTTCTGTCCAGGTAGTTGCTGATTTCCTGACGCAGTTCCTTAAGTCCTGCATTTGACGTATAAAATGTACGTCCTTTTTCCAGAGTATAGATTCCTTCCTCCCGTACTCTCCAAGGAGTGTCAAAATCCGGCTCCCCCACTCCAAGGGAAATTGCATCTGGCATCTCGCTTACAATATCAAAAAATTTACGGATACCTGACGGTGCAATGCCGGTTATTTTCTTAGATAATGGATCTCTCATTATGGCATCACCGGTATCCTTTCTTCTTTTTTCTCATGTTTCAGGATCGTTCCATGATCCTTATATTTCTTTAAGATGAAATGTGTCGTTGTTCCTACTACACCTTCCAGAGTCGATAACTTCTCTGATACGAATCTTGATACTTCCATCAGTGTCTTTCCGTCAATGCTGACAAGGTAATCATAAGATCCGGAAATCAGGTAAACTGCAGTTACTTCCGGATAGTTCACAATACGGTCAGCCATATGGTCAAATCCACGCTCTCTCTGCGGGGTCACGCGAACTTCGATCAATGCATTCACAAAACCTCTTCCGGCTTTGTCCCAGTCGATCAGTGTATGGTAACCACAGATAATCCCTTCTTTCTCCATGTCTGCGATTTCATTTGCAACAGAAATTTCGTCTGTCCCAAGTAAAATTGCAAGTTCCCCAAGATCAGCTTTGCTGTTCTTTTCCAGATGTTTTAATATCTCACTACGAATTTCGTTCATCTTAAACCTCCACTTTGGAGGATTCTGCTATATCTTCATCAATTCGTCCGGAGCAGGACGGTCGATATAGCGGATGTCCTCCCCATTCTGTATTATTTTTTCATTATTATCCGTAAGGCGTCCGATTACAGCCGCCTCTGTCTCCTCTTTTCGAAGCGCATCTGCCAGTGCTTCCCCGTCATCACATATCATTAATATGTTTCCCGTAGAAGCAAGCTGATACGGATTGAGCTTGTAATATTCACAAATCTCGATTGTTTCCTGTCTCACAGGCATTGCCTTGAGATCCACTACAAGTCCGGTATCAGCTTCCTTAGCCAGTCTGTAAAGTGCGGCAAAGATACCGCCTTCTCCAACCTGGCGCATGACAGATACGCCTCCGGCTTTTGCAACCCTGATTTCACGTTCTGCGAAGATGGTCTCTCGGAATTCCTCTACCTGATGCAAAAAAGTTCCGGAAAAACGCTTTCCAAGTTCTCTTCTTTTTTCATCCAGGACACGAAGAGTTCCCTCCAGGCCAATCCATTTTGTAAGGACAATGTCCTGACCGGCTCGCATCGTCTCCTTGTTCCACGCCTGCTGCTTTACATCAGCCGCCAAAGCGTTCACCTGTACAAATGTACATGCTGCCCAGGCTGCGCGGATAATCTCCGGCTCCCAAAACGTCTGACCGTGTTCTCTTGCGCAGCGCGCGGCTTCAGCTTTCACATCATAAAGATGCGTTTTCTTTTCTTCCAGCGGTGCACAGACTCTGATTTCCATCTGATCCACCCGTTCCGCCCGCGTCAGCACTTCATTCATTGCCGCCGCAATTGCATATCTTCCTATCTGTTTTGAATTTCCGTAAGCTGTTGCCATCTCACTGACCACACAGCCATGTTCTGTCTCAAACTTCATATCTTATCTGTTCACCTCCTGTCTTTTATTTCATTTATTTTCTCATTGATTTCCTGATTTTCAAAAAAACAAATCTGTTCTTTTTACCCGGCAGAAAATTCCTCCCGGCATTCTTACTGCTCAGACGAAGATTCCATGGAACTCGCCTCGCTAATCGCCGCCTGTATCTTTGCTTTATCCTGTGTTGAGACTGCTTCTTTCACAACCGCTGCCGCACTGCTGTTCTTTGTCTTGATTCCTACAGAAATGGTTTTGTCCGCTTTGCTGTAAGTACTTTCGTTAATGACATCTTTGCTCACCTGCTTACCATTCTCATAGACAATCTTCCAAAGTTTTACTTCTTTCCCCGTATGTGCACTTCCGGTCACTTCCATCTCTCCAAGCGCCAGTTCAGCATCTGCTTTATACTTGACTCCCGGCTCTTCTGTCGATACCTCTTCCGACTCAAATTCAATCTTTCTTGTCTTATCTCTTGTCTCTTTTCCGTAAATTGCAAAACAAAGCTGATTATTGTCATCAATCTCTCCAAAAATGTAAATCGGAGTATCATAGTTATTTTCAAACACAAAATCTTTCGTGTCACCGGCAATTGCCGCATCTCTTGACGGCGGTACATAGGACACCAGCATCGAATGTGGATACCGTTTTACGACTTTCAATTCAGAGAATAGCACTGCATTGTAGAGTGTCGTGGAAACCTGACAGATGCCACCGCCATATGTATCTACGACCTGACCATTCTCATAAGAACCTGCCTGCACATATCCATGTTCTTCATCATATGGTGCTGTTACATCGTGAACCGAAATCTGTTCTCCCGGCATCACAACTGTACCATTCAATTTCTCCACACCATTTTTCAGATTCTTCCAGCGTTCTCCGCCTCCGGCATCTGTAGAAAATGAGCCAAGTTCATCCTGTATCGTGGACAGATCCGCCTCTGTCACACTTGGCTGTTCTTCTTTTACCTTTGCCTCCATGGCGAATGATCCATGATCCCAGGAGTCATTTAAATGTTTCTTAATTGCTTTTATAGTTCCACTCTTATCTACGGTCTCTCCAATTTCCTCTTTGTTAATCTGAAGTCCGCTTCCACTTTTCGTAATGGTCGCATTCTGTGCGTGCTTTGCAAATGGAACTGCCCGTTCTTCCAGAATATTCTCCGTCGCTTTCTGATCCAATGTATATTCCGGGCTCAGGACAACTTTTTCTTTAGATAGTTTACGAAGGCTCTTATATCTTCCAAAAAGTCCGCCGCTTTTTCCATAGTCCATGGCAGCCTTCACATTCGCCTTCACGTCTGCGTAATCAAATCCACATTCCTCAAGTGTCGCTTCTGCCTTCTGACCTTCCACAGTCAACGATACCGTCTGCTTCTGATCTGCTTTCTTCTGACCGGCCAGTTTCTCTAGTGCCTCTTTTTTTGAAAGCCCGGACAGATCTACGGTTCCGACATAGATATTCTCTGCAATCTTATCCTCCGGAAACTGTGATACATAGTGATGAAACGCGCCACAGACAATTCCAAGTATCAGAATACAGCCTGCAAGACAAAATCCTGCAATCCTGATTCTACGTCTTCTCATTCTCGCCTGTTTCCTGGTCATTCTCCTGCGTCTTCTTCGCGCCATCTTATTTTCTGCATCCTTTCCGGTTTATTCTAGGCCATCATATAAGGGATAATCATCGTTGCCACCATCGCGACAATCACAACAAGTACTACGATTGAAATGATTCTCCTTGTCTTTTTATCATTGAAATTCATTCTCTATCCTCTTCTTTCCAACGAATCTTTCTTTATCATACACGTTCTCGCTTCCTGATTCAATGGATTTCGAAACTTGTAATCAAAAAGTAACATTTTCCCCATATGCGGGAAATATTCCAGGTGCGTCATCTTGCGCATCTGATTTCTATCAAACTGTTCATATCCCGGCAAATGCTTTCGTTCTTTTTCCTCTTCTTCATAAAATGCTCTGACAAACCGCTTGTCTGTTGCATCTTCGCCTGCAAATTCCGGACGGCTCTTCGCATTTTCCCTGAGATAATAATCATAAGTCAGAAGTTCCCGCATTACGTCTGCCTGCTCTGGATATTTTTCTTTCACAAAATCCAGCACGATCTCATACCGGGCGCTTCTTCGGTGCTGAATCCCCATGTAATCATGCTCTTCATAATACTGCCACAAATCTTGGTACATCTGATATGCAGATGCATAGTTTTCCACCAACGCTTCCACTACATGGGTGAATTGTCCACTATTATAGTAGATTTCCACCATTTCTTCAATCCCTTTCAGCTCAATTACATCTGAATATGGAAGCCATTTTGTAGAAAGTACTTCATACGGCGGCTCATCTTTATATCGCAGCTCATATTCCTGCTGCATCTCCTGCATATACGAACCTTTTAACACTTTCAGAAAACCAAGCTGTAACTGGTCCGGGCGCATGCTGTAGACATCATCAAATGACTTTCGAAAGCTTTTTATGTCTTCATACGGAAGTCCTGCGATCAAATCCAGATGTTGATGGATATTTCCCTTTTCTTTTATTCTTGCCACATGCTCACGGACTTCCTCAAGCCTCATTGTTCTTCGAATCTCCCGAATCGTATCCGTATTCGTAGACTGCACCCCGATTTCCAGCTGGATCAGTCCCGGACGCATCTGCCGGATCAGTCTGATTTCCTCATCATTCAGCAGATCCGCCGCAACTTCAAAGTGAAAATTCGTGATTCCATTGTCATGCTCCTGAATATATTTCCAGATTGCCATAGCATGGTCATGTTTACAGTTAAATGTACGATCCACGAACTTCACCTGCGGAACCTTATGATCTAGGAAAAACTGCAGTTCATTAAACACCAGATCCAGGCTCCGGAATCGAAGCTGCTTATCAATCGAAGACAGACAATAGCTGCATGAAAATGGACACCCCCGGCTCGTCTCATAATAAATGATCTTGTTCTCGAACTTTTTCATATCGTGATAGACAAATGGGACCTCACTCAGATCCATTGGCACACGCCACGGCCGCTCACAGATCGTCCCATCCGGACATCGGAATGTAATCCCGTCTATCTGCTCCAGCGATAGTTCTGATGTTTCGGAACGCTTCCCATACACTTCACATAATTTTGCAAATGTCTTCTCACCTTCCCCTTTCATCACACCAGTCAGTTCCGGCAGCCTCCCCAAAGTCTCCCGGGAATCATAAGACACTTCCGGCCCACCTGCCCAGATGATTACATCTTTCATAACTTTTTTCACATCCCGAATCATCGACTCCACATAATCCAGATTCCAGATATAACATGAAAAACAGATCATCTCTGCCTGTCTCCTATAAATATCTTTTAAAATCTCATCTCTGTTCTGATTGATCGTATATTCCGCCAGTTCTATCTGAACATTCACATCCTGTGGCATATTCTTTTCGGCATATGCCTTCAGACAATACACAGCAAGGTTCGAATGTATATATTTTGCATTGATCGCGACAAGTAAAATCTTCATAAATATATGCTCCTTTTCGAACGATTATACCACCTGAAATCAAAAAGGGACAGGTTAAAGTTCAATTGGGGACGGGGGTTTTTTGAAAAAGAACCGGGGTAAAACTGAAAAAACCCCGTCCCCAATTGACTTTTCCACCATCTTCCGTTATAATATGGACTTGTGCAGCCGGGGTGGTAGCGGTACCTTGAACCTGCAATCCGCTATAGCAGGGGTGATGTTGTGCCGAGGGCATTGGTCTGGTGAAGCCGCCCCTGGTATGTGGCGTTGATATCTGGGTCTTACGCGACGAAAATCCATGAACCGTGTCAGGTCGGGAACGAAGCAGCACTAAGTGGAATCTTTCGGGTGCCGTAAGGGTGCCTGGGTTGAGTTTACTGCCAGGGTAACGTTCGTTGGATCGTGTTCGACGCACAACGCACGAAAAAAATATTATTCGTGCACAAATAAAAGCAATAATCCAAAGTTACGGATTATTGCTTATTTTTTTTACGTTTTTCTCTCAGTTCTTTAAAAAATGTTTTCATCATCTGACTGCATTCTTCTTCCAGAATCCCTGTTGTAAGCTCTACCTGATGATTGAACTGTGGCATCTGCAATAGATTTAATATAGATCCTGCGCATCCTGCCTTTGGGTTCATGCAGCCAACTACAACTCTTGTCATTCGAGATTGAACGATTGCGCCGGAGCACATCTGGCACGGCTCCAGAGTCACATACATCGTACATTCTTCCAGCCGCCAGTCTTCCATTTTCTTACTTGCTTTACGGATTGCCTGGAGCTCCGCATGAGCCAATGTATTTTTATCGATTGTTCTTCGATTATATCCGCGAGCAATAATTTTGTCCTGATACACGATTACACAGCCAATCGGAACTTCTCCGATAGCATATGCCTTTTTCGCCTGTTTGATTGCCTCCCGCATATATTTTTCATCTGCAGTCATTTTTACTCCTTACTATCTCGGCGGTCTTCGCACCTGCCGGCACCAGTAGCCGAATTGCTGATTTTCATTTCGTTCCTGTGGTTCAAGCGTCACATTCACATCTGCTTCTGCAATAAATTCCGGAAATCCAAATGTTGCCGCCGCTCTTGCTTCCCGTTCATGATAAATGCCAGGAACTCCCAGCTTTAATTGATTACCTTCGTCGATCAGAACAAGATGCCGGTAATTATAATATCCATGAAGCAGAAAATTATTATTGGCAAGTTTCCACTCGCATCGTGGCAGGATACTGATTTCTCCACGCTGGATTTTCATAATCTGCCGCCGGAAATTTTGCAAATCTATATCTCTATCATTTTTTTTCAGATCTTTTTTCTCCGAGGATTCTTCTACTATTTCCTGTTCTTTTTTCTCCGGGAGCTCTTCTACTGTTTCCTGTTCCTTTTTCTCCGAGGATTCTTCTACTGTTTCCTGTTCTTTTTTCTCTGGCTGTTCTTCTTCCAGATTTTCTGTCTCTTCATCGTCCCCGAACTGCGTTTCTACCTCTGCCTCTTTTTCGTCTATACTCTTAATACTCTTAGATTCCCCGGCGGTTTTATCACTATCGAATTCTTGAAAGACCTTCGCCCTCGCAATATCAAGGTCTCCATACATTTCCTCATTCCAAAGCGCTACATAAAATGCTTCCTTGGGATCACCAAGACCAAGCCCACAAATGTCGTCTTTTTTCTCACACGTCTGACCGACACTCTGCTCTGTCTTTCCATAGCCAGCTCTTATCAGTTCTTCTGTATAGCAAAAACATCCCCCGCAGGAAATCATTCCAATCTGTATCTCTCCTGCCGGAACGAAAAGTATATTTCCCGTCTCAGAATCCAATTTTATAAGATAACAGGAAATGTTTTCATTGCTTTTTCCACACAGCCCTTTCCCATGTACAGAAATCGTTGTTTCTTTCCCATCTTGTTCGACTTTTACAAACCCGACATTTCTTTTTTTCTGATTCCCTTCATATTCATACAGATATCGAATAAACCTCTTCAATCCTATCCGTCCTGACTTGTATCATTTACCACAGTCTATTCTGTTCCACTCAAAAACATTCCTCGCATTTCCTGATAAAGACGCATTGCATAGCTGTCCGTCATTCCACATATATAATCTGTCACAAGCAGAACCCTCAAATACAGTTTTTCCGCCTCCGTCTTGCCCTCTGCCTGACAATGATATGCCCGCTTATAGTTATCAGAAATAAATGACACAATCCTAAGATCCATGGAATTTAATTTCTGCGAAGGGTCATCATATTTGATGATTGCTGTCATAAACTTATTCAAAAGATCACTCAACATGACAGATTCTGTCACTTCCATTCGATAAATAGGTTCCGATGTAAAGACTTCTCTGTATGCCAGGTCACCAAGAAGCTGCATCAGCCGCTCACAGTAAGTACCGTGAAACAGATCATACTTATATTCACCCTTCATAATTGCATCATAATTCGATGTAAACCCATAAGTTGCGCAGTTGATTACAAATCCCTGCACACGGATAATCCAGTTCTTTACTGCATACTCCTCTGGATTTGCCACATGCATCTCTTTCCCCCGAAAATATAACTCTTCCAGCTTATCCGCCGGGCGAAATATATTCGTTTCCTGATGATACATCATTTGCAGTTCCTTAAGTTCCTCCAGCAATGTATGATAACTTAAGTACCCTTTTACAAATGCATCCTCGATATCTGCAGTCTTATATGCAATGTCATCTGCCGCCTCTAATATAAACGTCAACGGATGCCGACAGCCATTCGTTCCAGTCTCCCTCTCGATCTCACGGAACATTTTCTCATCTGCCAGATAATATCCCATCTTGCGCGTCTTAATATCCCCGGAATCCAAATCGATTCCTGTGGACGGCACCGGATATTTTACAATGGTGCTCAGAAGCGCATACGTCAGGTTCATACCTCGCTCATCCACCAGAAAATGCAGTTTCGTCACAAGCCGGAACGCCTGTGCATTTCCTTCAAAATGATACAGATCCTCTACCATCTGCCGGCTCATCACTTGTTCCATCGGCTTTCCATGATATGTCATAAGTGGCAGCTTCCGTTCGAACCACTCCCGGATCACATCTTCTCCAAAATGCCCAAAGGGCGGATTCCCGATATCGTGAATCAGCCCTGCGCATTGCAAAATATTACATATATCTTCTTTCATCTGTGGTGTAAACTCAGAATCTTTTTTGTAAACTAAAATGTTTTCTCCGATGTTCTGTCCAAGAGATTTTGCAAAAGAAGAAACCTCCAGAGAATGCGTTAGTCTTGTCCGGATAAAATCACTTTTATCCAGCGGAAATACCTGTGTCTTATCTTGAAGTCTTCGAAATGAAGCACTGCCAATAATTCGATGGTAATCTTTTTCAAATTCACTCCGCAAATCTGAACTTTTAGCATTTCTCCCTCTCGTCTGTCTGCCCCGACATCTCTTTGCCGACAGAAGTTCTTCCCATCTCATCTTCTTATTTCTCCTCACAAATGATCTACTATTACTTAATCCAGATAAATCGGAGGCTCGTAATCCTTGCCGAGAAGCGCTTTCTTGCGCTCCTGATATCCAAGGAATGCCCACTCTGTCATATCGGTCCACTGATGATCACTTCTGTCATAGACCTGGACATAACCGATTCTCTTTGGATGCATTCTCACACTGTTGGATTCATATTCCATGCCCGTATATGGGTTGATATCACCCACATTTTCTTCTTCCGGCGCTTCCCAATCCTGTGCGGTATCAGCAAACTCTTCTTCCATGTCCTGTTGATTTTCCTCAACATATTCTTCGTATGCCTGCTCCTCTTCCTGGTACGGTTCTGACTCCTGATACTCTTCAGCTTCCTGATATTCTTCCGGCTCCTGATACTCTTCAGCTTCCTGATATTCTTTCGGCTCCTGATATTCTTCTGACTCCTGATACGGTTCTTCTGATACAGCCTCTTCTGTCTTGTCTTCCGGCTGCGCCTGATTCATCGCAGATTCTGCCTCCAACTGTTCTGTGGCAGCTTCCTGCTTGTCCTCATGAGCCACCTCTGCTTGCTTTTTCTTACGGCGCGGGAAATAAGCCCTCCAGCCACGTGGCTTCTCCTGCTCTTTTTCCTGTTCCTTTTCTCGCTCTCTTTCTCTTTCTTCTCTATCTTCTCTTGCCTTCTTCTCTTCAGCCTCTATCGCAGCCATTTCTTCCAGAATATCCTTCACATCCTCCTGCTTGTCATACTCAACATCTTCCGAAGACTGCGGCTCTTCTTCATATTCTGCCGGCTCCTCATATTCTGCCGGTTCTTCATATTCTGCCGGTTCCTCATATTCTGTCTGGTCTGCATATTCTGATGTTTCTTCCATCTGATCTAAATCTTTATGGATATCTACCAGTTCTCCAATTGTAATATCACGTTCTGCTCCAGATACGCCAAATTCCCCTGCTTTTACCGGCTGTTCTTCCTGTACCTGCTCTGGTTCATCATATTCTAGATTCAGTGTCAGCTGTTGTGGTTCCTCATCTATAATATTTTTTTCATCCCGCTTGTCGATTTTGATATTCTCACGGGTTGTATGTTCACTATCCGCATTCTCTTCCAGTATACTCAGATGAAATGGGCACTCTAATATAGATGCAATTAAACGCATGTCCTGTTCCTGAAAATTATCTCTGGCCAGTCTCTGCGTCAGATTCTGTCTGGACATTTTCTTTCCTGTTCGTTCTTCAATCATCTCCGCAAGCTGCTTGATCGTCATATCTTTACGGTTCAGAACGATTTTGACCTGTTCCCCAAATGTTAACTCTAACATCGCATTTCCTCCTTATTAAATTTCCCTTACTCTCCCTTGAGAATTATCTGTCTTTGTAAACTTTTTTGTTGCTAGATAAACCTTTATTTTTCCTCTTTCATTTTAGCAAATGCCCTGTATCAAGTCAACTTAATTAAACTGGAACATAATGAGAGATATTTTCATAAAACCCATTGACAAATGCTATTCTAACGGGGTACTATATGTATTAGTTTCATACTTTAAACAACTAAAATTTTACAGTGCGAATATTATAGACGTTACATATATAAAAGTATAGAAGGAGTCACTAGTGTGAAAGAAAGTAGAGGACAACCATAAATGGGCGCACTTTACTAAGCTGTCTAAATCAGGCAACTTTTTAGAGTGTTATAGATATAGTGAATTAGATTAAGAAGCTAATGGTTCATCAGGAGGAAGTATTCCCTCCCGTTGCAATAGTTTCTTGGCTTGCTTGATAGCTTTTTCCTTTTGTTTTTCAACAAGAGCTACAGGCATATCGATTTTGTAAAGATCGCTCGGATTCCACTGCTCACCAGTAGACAGCATCTGGT